>Ga0209212_1002382_pt1 | contig 26938 bp, 22 predicted proteins | sample RifGroC2_FD_183996 | JGI IMG/M metagenome (GOLD analysis project Ga0209212, IMG submission 183996) | Groundwater microbial communities from Rifle, Colorado, USA - Groundwater C2 (SPAdes) (version 2) | ecosystem: Environmental > Aquatic > Deep subsurface > Groundwater | place: Rifle, Colorado... | reverse complement strand
TCTTCTCCCCAGGTTTACCAGGGCAAGCTCCGGCGTCATCTCCAGATAGATGGTAAGATCAGGGGTGACTTCCCCGCCGAAATTAAGACCACGGGCGCGGGCTTCAAGTGCATCGAGTTCTTCCTTGTACCAATCGTGCCCTTTGATCGCGGCATAGACGATTGAGGCGAGGGTAAAGTTCTTGCACAGGACAATTTTTCCGGAAATCAGCTGATCGCGAATAACAGTGCACGCCCGGGCTCTGGATGCCAGCTCGTAGAAGAAATCGGGCTTGAACTGGCCATAGCGCCAGCCGCAGTCAAGCTCCTGCGCACCCATGAGCAGCGCCCGACCGGTATCGGCACTGTCAATTTCATACACGTCTTTTCCCTGTTTCTGCAGCTCATGGCGCATCCGCTCCACAAGGCTGACCACGTATTTCCCCGTTCCGTACACCCCCTCGATAACGACCAGTTTTCCCTTTTTCATAACGTATCCTTTCCTCAGGCGCCCATTAATGCGCCATCACCAACTGGAATATGTTTATATTAGAAGTATACCATAAAGACGGGGAGGGGGAGGGGCACCATGAATAATAATCCGAATGCATCCCATTTATCCGAGTTTCAAATGCCGTAGGCAAAAAAAAGCCGCGGCTTTCGGCGCGGCTTTAAATTCATGCGGGACTTCCCGTTATCACGGATATTTTACCAGCTGAATTGGTCCAAGGTCTGTTGTCTGGCTTTTTATGACGCTTACCGTCGAAGACGAGTAGAGACGGAATCCATTCGCCAACACGAAAGTCTTGTACGAGATCGTTGGTGCACTGGCCGGCACGAAGGCGGCGAAAGGGGCCTGCCATGCGCTGCTCGTGTAACTGCTGAAGATTCTGCCAGCTGCAATCGGATCGGTGTCGTTGACGGCACCACGGCGCTTGACGGAAACGGTTGCACTGGACCAGTCCTTGAATGTTGAATAGACATTCCCCGAGATGGAGCCGAATTCGGAAAGCATGTCGGCCATGCGCACAAGCCGGATCCCGGTCGGTTTGAAGTTGTATTCACCATTGCCGCGGGGGACGATGGCCGTGTTCGGGTCGAAGTCGATCATTAGCGCATTGATGATGCCGGTCTTGATTTCAATCGGTCCAAGCACCTTCAGGCCGGACTGCTGGCCGCTGGGTGTGGTGAGCGGGATTCTGGTGCCGGCGGTGTCCGACTTGAGAACAAGATAGTTTACCGGCGGCTGCTGGCCATTGGGGTTGTCCGCGAGAATCAGGCGGATCTGGTGGTAATTGCCTGCCGGGAGAACAACATCACCAAGCGCCTGCTGCACGAACTGCAACTGCATGACATCAATAACCCGGGGTGTTGCAAAGCTCGCTACGACAGGAAGGCCGGGATCGTTATCCTGGGCGTTTTCCTTGCCGGCGGGTACTATCCTGACTTCGCGTATGCTGATGACGACGTTTTTGTAATCATCACTCATCTTGTCGGTGATCGAGAGCCTCAGCGTACCTGTCGGCGGCGCGTCGCTGCCGCCACCGCACCCCATGATTTGAAGCAGTGCCAGTGATGCTGCCGCAAGAACCGTTGGTACCCTCAAAACTGATAGCGCTTTTCGAAACATGTTGCCCCCTTTTCCCGTACTTTAAAAAAATACGGGTAGTTGAAATATAGTGACACTTCGGCAACCCGGCTGTCTCGCTGAGACCCTGTGGGCTTTCCGTCCCACCCTCACGGGCGGTTTAGTAGTATCGTGCATCATCTATGAGAAATCTAGACCTGTGGAACTGTGCCGTCAACCGTCAATATACTGAGCAACTAACGTGCCGGATACAACCTGTCTTATATGGTACTTCTAATGGCCCGTTTGTACAGGGAATGCGGGAGGATTTTGTGGCGGGTTACGGTATATCCGTCACATTGAACCGTCATGTTTAACATTATTGCCATATGTGACAGCTTTATAAGGATATCTCGTTAAACTATACTTCACTAATGTATTCAGCCGACAAAACAGCATCTACATGCAGTAACCAGCTGTAATAACAGTACATAATTATGTTGACTGGTGCTTTTTTGGAGTTTTTTGCTTGATTTAAGTTTTCTGCGAGTGTAAGGTGGACACACATAACAGACAGGAATGGCTGTTTTAGATACACGACAATACTAAACTATCCGCGAGGGTAGGACGGAAAACCCAAGGGTCTCACCGAGACAGCCGGGTCGCCGAAATATCGCACAAACGATACGGTGACCCGGCTTTTTTGTGTTCAAAACAGGCCACAGGAGGTGACTCATCACAAACCGGTTGTAACGGACATTTATACCGCAGCGGTAGTACGAACCGTAACACGGTATAAATACAGGTAGTGGTACACGATAATACTAAACCATTCGCGAGGGTGGGGCGGAAAGCCTATAGGGTCTCTATGAGACAGCCGGGATGCCGAAATATCACGTGATTTCGGCATCCCGGCTTTTTTGTGCCCATTTCCGGTAACTGCCGATTTCAACAAACGTGAACAAACTGCTGATCATCTCATGATGGGCCATGGGATTCGATCGCAACAACCTGCGACCGGCTGCTGAGCAAGATTAAATTCAGCCGGTGGATAAAGGAGAACGTATGAGGGAAATAACCACAAAGAATTGTAACAGCTTGACGTTGAAAGAAGATGTAATGAAACGACTCGCGAATACTACGTTTGCAGCTGTAATGCTTTTTTCCATAATGACACTTGCTCTTGTGCTTGGCGGTTGCGGAGGCGGCTCCGGCGGGGTTTCGTCAGAAGTTGTCAGCGGTACTGCCGCAGTAGGCAAACCGCTGTCCGGCCAGGTCAGCCTCAAGGATTCATCCACCCCGGCGCTGCAAAAAACGACCGTCATCGGCAGCGACGGCTCCTATGCCATTGATGTCACCGGCATGAAAGCGCCCTATGTACTACAAGCAACAGGAAGTGCCGATGGCGCAGAGTACAAACTGCTCTCGTTTGCCGAGGGGACTGGCACTGCCAACATCAACCCGCTCTCCCATACGATCGTAGCCAGTGCAGTGGGTGACGACGATGATGATGATAAGTCACATATTTTTGAACAATCCCATCCGGAAAAAAATCATAAAATAAAGACCAATCTTACCCGGTCGCTTGCAATTGTACTGGCCAAACTGAAACCGCTCCTCAAACAGTATAGTTCTGAACGCACCAACCCGATCACAGCTCACTATATAACCAAACATATCGACCTGGATGACATATTCGACAATGTGAAAATCACCATAGCAAACGGGATTCTGTCAATAATCAATACCAAAACCTCTGCAGTAATTTTTACCGGCAAAGTAAGCGATATTGCGAATGGTATTTTTGATAATGGCGCTTTGCCGCCTGCCGTATCCGCTCCTGCTGCTCCGGCCGGTCTGACCGCTGTTGGCGGCACTGGGCTGGTGAAGCTTTCATGGTCACCCGTAAGCACAGCAACCTCATATAACCTGTACTATGCAACATCGTCCGGTGTAACCACAACAAACGGCACTAAAATCACCCCGGTTTCCAGCCCGTATACCCAGGCCGGTCTGGCTGCCAATACCAGCTACTACTATGTGGTGACGGCCGTCAACAGTGCCGGTGAAAGTTCTGCATCAGCCCCGGTATCGGCAGTGACTGCAGCAACAAATCCGGTTCCGACGCTGCCGCCGGCTCCGACCGGTATGAGTGCCACCGGCGGCACCAACCAGGTGACGCTTTCCTGGGGGGCAGTCAACACCGCAACGTCGTATAATGTCTATTACGCGACCACCAACGGCGTAACAACAGCCAGCGGAACCAAACTTAACGCCACCACAAGTCCTGCGGTTTTAACGGGGCTGGCGGAAGGAACCACGTATTACTATGTTGTTACCGCCGTAAACAACGCCGGTGAAGGGGCGCCTTCCGTACAGGTTGCAGCGACCACGCTTTCCCAAGTACCTACTCCGACTGTACCGGCTGCTCCCGTGGGTGTCGCAGCCGTTGGCGGCGCCAATCAGGCAACAATCACCTGGCCTGCCGTTTCAGGAGCTTCGTCATATAATGTGTACCGGTCAACAGCAGCAGGTGTGACCACGACCAGCGGCACAAAGGTAGCCGCTGTAACCAGCCCCTACATCATGACCGGTCTTACCGCAGGCACCACCTACTATTTCATCGTTACGGCAGTCAACAGTGTCGGCGAAGGAGCCGCCTCAGCCCAGACCAGCGCTGCTACCAATGCCGCTCCGGTACAGGCATGCGGTTCTTGTCACGCAATTCCGCCTGCAGTTGGTGCGCATGCGAGACACACGTTCACCTCTTGTGCCACATGTCATGGTACCGGTTACAGCAGTGCAACGGTCAATGCGGCTACGCACATGAACGGTGTTAAAGATGTGACCAACAGTATCTGGAATGCATCAACACAAAGCTGTGCGGCTTCCTGTCATGGGGCACGGTCGTGGTAAATCCACAAGCATAGATCGCTAACAACAAAGGGGCTCCGATAAAACGGAGCCCCTTTGTTGTTAGAAAATGCCGGATGAATTACCGGTCAGCGTTTTATCCTCTGCTCAAGCTCAAGATCAAGCTTTTTTAGCTGTTCAAGGCTCTGGCGCATCTCTTTGTTGTCACGACTCAGGGAATAGTTTCGATTGCGAAGAACCCTGTGCTCAGCCAGGTGGGAAAGGAGCGGCGCGGATTGCCGGGTCCAGGCACTATCGGGATAGGTGGCGGCCAGCTTCTCCAGCAGGACCTGTGAGCGCGGTAACCCTTTAGCTCCCTCTTCATTCAGACTCAACAACGCAAGCCGGAAAAGCGCCTCGTCGGACACGCCTGCTGTGGGCTCCCCTTCAACCACCTTTACCAGCAGGGTGTGTGCTTGCTGAACGTTTCCTGCCCGGAGCCGGTCACGCGCATCGTCAAGAGTCCGTTCCTGCTCGGAGAACACCATGAAACGGGGCCCCCTCCCGTCACGCCCGGTACAGCCCGCCGTCACCAACACCAGAGCAAGCAGTGAAATACAGATAATCCGCTCAGGAAACATGATGTCCCGCCTCCCGTATAATGACATAGTTGCTGCCGGATGCCACTTTGACGCGATCCTTGACTTCAGCCGCCGCAGTGGCTATTTCGGCGGCGGTAGCATAATCGCCGGGATGACAGGCAAGGGCCGCGATGGAGATCGAGACAAGTGGAAATACCCTTGGAACTCCATAGCGGTCAATACCGTTAATGGCACCGGCGGCACGGTCCTCGTCCGAGTAGTACGACGGTATCAGTGCGTCGAAGTCCCTGATTATCTCACGGCAAATCGCCTCGGCCTTGCCGGCACTAACAATGGCGACATAATCGTCGCCTCCGATGTGCCCCACAAAGGCTTCCGGGTCATTCTGGCGTATGACGGCTTCATAAATTACCCGGCCTGCCTCCTTGATCAGTTCGCTGGCCTTGATATAGCCGTAACGATCGTTGTACGACTTGAAGTTATCCAGATCCATGTAGCACATGACAAAGGTTGCACGTTCGCGCAGACGGCGGTTCAGGGAGCGTTCGATGGCAATATTGCCCGGCAGGCGCGTTAAGGGACTGGCATCGAGGCTGATCTGCTCCAGCTCTTTCAACCGTTCCGCCATGCGTGAAAAATCCTGCGCCAGGGTACCTATCTCATCGCCGAACGGGATGCCGGGATCATGGTTGAAGTCGCCGGCGGCTATGCGGTGCGTTGCCCGTTGCAGCTTGCCGATGGACGAGGCAAACGAATAGATCATCAGAAAGGCGATAACACAGGCGGAAACGACACCGCCGATGGCAAGCCCTATGGAGATGACAACGGTGCGCGACTCCTGATCGTCGGCTTCTTTCAGTTTGCGCTCCAGGGCGTTCTTCTGTTCCGTCCTCAGCTGTTCAATGGCTCTTTCCACCCGTCCGGCACTCAGCTGCAGATCGGTCGAAGAAACGGGGACGGCTGCGAAAACGTTCTCTACCGCCTTCGCATATCCGGCGTATTCGGAGACCAGCAGATCCAGTGCAGGCCCCTGGTTCATCTGGCGGAGTTGCGCAAGTCCGTCCATGAATCCGGCTGAGTTCCGTTTGTACAGTTCCTTGAACTCCGGCTGGCGCAGTATATGATATTTTCCGACAAGCCGTTCCTGGGCCAGCAGCAGTTCATGCAGAGAAATAGTGGCGGTCGCCGCAGCCAGGTCATTACGGGCAATGCCCACCTGGATTCGGTGCATGGAACCCATGCCGGCCACTGAATAGACCAAGGCCGCCAACATGAAAAGGCTGCTGACCACGAAGCTGATAATCATCTTCTGAATCAGGGTCAGTCTGGGAAATATTTTTACCGGCATGGCATCAGCCTCTGTGAGTACCGGGCAGAGCCCGGTAAATAGCGGTGTCAATATTAGTCATAATATCATGGTACTCATGATACCGGCAAAAGGCAATAAGGAGGGGAGGGGCATCATTCCGTAAAATGCCACATCCGCCATACTCCACTTACGCCGTCAGTTTGATCTGGTCTGTTGCCAATATGATCTGGCCATCGTCCAGCACAACCAGATGGGAACTGTGTTCGACAAGGTCATACAGGCGCATGCAATGTTCGATCGCTACCGTGTGGCAGCACTTGCGGCCGAAATAGGCTCCGGACTGCGGGAATACTTCCGTGGCCACCTGGTCGTCGTAAATGGCAAAATCGCGGGAACCGTCCGTATCCCTGCCGCTGAGCACACTGACCGACGGCAATTCGTCACGGAAAGCGATGCGTATTTCGACGCCGTCAGTATACTGGGTCAGCAGCACCTTCTGAATTTCCGGATCAACAAGATCCTCACGAGAGGTCACGAAGATGCGGGTAATAGTAACGCCGCGTTCAAGAGCCCGCAGGTTCGACTGGTAGAAATTGACCAGCAAGCCACGTGTCTGCCAGCCGCTGGTGATCGGGTCCACAGCCTTGATACGCTGACGGGCACCGTCAGCACAGCGGGCTCCTTCAAGGTAGAACTCGCTCTCGTCCAATGGGATGAAACCCTGTTGGAGCAGCGCAATGGTACGTTTGCTCCCGGACAGCAGATCCTGGACACGCGCCTGGCATTCCGGATCGCTGATCTGCGACAGGGCAAAGGTCAGCTCATGCGCCTTGTTGTACTGGTTCAGAAGATCATTGCGGCACCTTTCGATGTCTTCGCGCAGCAGGTACGTGGCCAGCGACAGCAGGATACCGACTCCAAAGATGACATACGACACATCCGGTTTGTGCAGCACCATATGAAAGAATACCGCAAGGCCTGCACTTGCCAGGAACTCCAGAAACACCGCCATACTATGTATTTTTTTGCTTAAACTCATAATACACGCTCCTTGGTAATTGAATTGAATTGCATCTTCAGTGCAGGAACAGCACAAAAAAAGACAGCCGGGTCGCAGAACTATCGTGTAAATAGTTCGGCGACCCGGCTGTCTCAGGGAGACCCTTGGGCTTTCCGTCCCATCCTCGCGGATGGTTTAGTAGTATCGCTATCTGATTCCAGTTCTGCTGAAGATGCGCCACAGTGCCACAAAATGGTTTCAGTGTCAAGGCAAGTGCAGTAAAAACGACACACTACAAAAGGGATCGGCCAATATTATGCCAGGCACTACGTACTTGACATAATATATCTTATGGGACATTTTCTAAAAAGACATTATGGCCGTTTATTCGAAACACCGCCTTTTTGCCATTCCGCTCAGTCAAAGGCTTGTGTATGCATATTTGCTTCACTCCTTGCCGCTCTTCTCAAGAAACATCTTGATCAGGTCAATGGGAACCGGAAAGATGATGGTGGAATTCTTTTCGGTTCCTATTTCTGTCAAAGTCTGCAGATAACGGAGCTGCAATGCCGTCGGCTCCGCAGCCAGGATAACTGCCGCCTGGGCCAGTTTTTCCGAAGCCTGCAACTCGCCTTCGGCATGGATCACTTTGGCGCGCCGTTCGCGCTCTGCCTCGGCCTGTTTGGCAATGGCCCGTTGCATCTCCTGTGGTAAGTCAATATTCTTGACCTCCACATTGGCAACCTTTACCCCCCACGGTCCGGTATGACGGTCAAGTATCTGCTGCAGCTCAAGATTGATCTTTTCACGATTAGAGAGCAGTTCATCCAGATCAACCTGACCAAGCACGCTCCGCAGGGTGGTTTGAGATAATTGACTGGTCGCATAGAGGTAGTCTTCCACCTCTATGAATGCCTTCTGGGGCTCGATGACGCGGAAGTAAATGACTGCCGAAACTTTGACCGTAACGTTGTCGCGGGTAATGACATCCTGGGCCGGCACCTCAAATACCGTAGTCCGGAGCGTTACCCGGATCAGGCGGTCAATGCCGGGGATAATGAAGAACAGCCCCGGCCCCCGCACACCGACAAACCGCCCCAACCTGAGCAGTACGCCACGCTCGTACTCCGGCAGAATGCGCACCGCACTGCTGACAAACATGATAAGTAAGCCGATGATAAAAATAATGGGCAGAAAACTGAATATATCGAACATGATGGACCTCCTTCGTTTGCCTGACTACTTCGCACTCATCTCGTCTGTTTTCATGACTTTGAGCTTCAATCCTTCCACATCCAGCACCGTGATACGGCATCCGGCATCAATCGGCTCTTCACTCCAGGCATCCCAGTATTCTCCCCGCACTGAAACCGTTCCTTCCGGATTCAAACCGGTCTGCGCAACTCCCGTGGCAGCCGTCAGACCTTCCCGCCCGGTTATGGATCTGCGGCGATGGACCGCGAACACCTTGGCAACGACGACGGTAAAGAAGCCGGTTGTCGCCAGGACCGTTACCAGTATTACCTCCCAGGAGACTCGCAGGTAGGATGCCGGGGATTCGAACAGCATCAGCGATCCAAGCACCATCGAGATCATCCCGGCAATTGTTAGCATGCCATAGGAGACTATCTTGATTTCGGCAATAAACAGTATCAGTCCCAGCAGTATCAGCAGGAATCCTGCATAGTTGACCGGCAAGGCCTGGAAGGCGAAAAAAGCAAGAATCAGGGAGATTGCACCAATAACGCCGGGAAGCAAAACACCCGGATTGGATAGTTCAAAATACAGGCCGATTGCACCCAGCAGCATGAGCACATACGCCACATTCGGGTTACTGATGGTGTTCAGCACCTTTTCCGTGGCTCCCATTCTGCTTTCGACAATTTCAGCATTCTTCAGCTGAAGCGCATGTTCAACACCGTTTCGCCGGAACGTACGCCCCTCCAGTTGTTGCAGCAGATCGTTCCTGTCCCGGGCAATCACATCGACCACATGACCGGCCAGGGCTTTATCAGCGCTCAGGGAAATACTTTCTCTCACCATGCTTCGAGCCAGCGTCTCGTTCCGTCCCCTTTGCCGGGCGATTCCCTCCGCATAGGCCTCGGCGTCATTGACAACTTTACTCTCCATGGTTTTGTCGGGTTTTTCTCCCTGAGACACCGGGTGAGCCGCTCCGATGTTGGTGCCGGGGGCCATGGCGGCAAAATCGGCCGCCAACGTGATTATCGCTCCCGCCGAGGCGGCGCGAGCTCCGGATGGCGCAACATAGACCGCAACCGGCACCGGACTGGCCATGATATCCTTGACGATCCCGCGCATGGCCGTATCAAGGCCGCCCGGAGTGTCCATCTCGATCAGCACCAGCCGGTCTCCTCTCGTGACCGCCTCCTCCAGATTGCGATGCAGAAAACGCGCGGTTACCGGGGTGATGGGGTCATCGACAGCCACCACCCTCACGATATCCCTCCCGGCCGCCGCCATGGTGGCCCAGATCAGAACGCCTATCACACTTCCCATGATGAAACGCATCTCAATCACCCCTTCATAGAGCAATTATACCGCATTATCGGTTCTTCCGCTTCGTCATTGAGCCGATGCTACAGGATCCGGTCACGCAGCTACGTTGCCGTTTCGGCAGATAGCCGCGGATGTTTGCAAAGGCGCGGTAACAAAGTCTGGCAACCGGATTGACCAGCGGCAGGGTAATCACGGTTCCGCATAGGCCAAGGAACGTTGAGGAAGGAAATGCCTGCCAGATCGCCCAAAATGCATCTACTCCACGAAAAACAGTACCCATCCGGTCAATAGCATGCAACTGGTACATGAACTGATCCAGGCCGATTCCGAACGGCTCAGGTTTAAAGTACGGATCACTGATATCAACCAGAATCAGCCTGTTGTGTCGATCCTTACGCCCGTACTGCTCGACCTCACGGGCACATACCGAACAGGAGCCATCATAAAAAATCCGCACCGGAAATTCAGGAGTACTCATCATGAAACACCTGCCTTCTTTTCTGAACCAATTATACCCCATACGCGTATGGAACGGGAAGATTCAACAGATGCGGCACAGCACCTGCCTCTTCATGTTTACAATTAGCTTGCATTTTCAAGGTTCTATCAGTAATGTATTGCAGTTCGCATCAAACGTATGACGAGGAGCCGGTCCAGGTATGAGTAAAGAAGAAGCGATTGAAGTTGAAGGCACCGTAATTGAGCCATTACCCAACGCAATGTTCCGCGTTAAACTTGAAAATGAGCATGTGGTCCTTGCCCATATTTCCGGCAAGATGCGCAAGTATTTCATCAAGATTCTGCCGGGTGACAAGGTTACTGTTGAGCTTTCTCCCTACGACCTTACCCGTGGCCGCATTACCTATCGCGCCAAATAAACTTTTCACGTTCTGATTGATATAAACAGGCCCGTCCTTTATGGAGGGCTTGTGTTGTTTCAAAATACACTGTGCGAGGAACAAATGTATACTGTTGCTGATTTGAAAAAAGGCTTAAAAATTATTCTGGATGGCGACCCGTATCTGGTTGTGGCATTTGATTTTGTGAAGCCGGGCAAAGGCCAGGCTCTGTATCGCACCAAAATGCGCAACATGATCAACGGAACGCTTCTCGACCGCACCTACCGCTCCGGCGAATCGTTCGAACCGGCCAGCCTGGAAGAGCGTTCGATGGAATACCTCTATAAAGAAGGTGAGCACTATACGTTCATGGATCAGCAGACGTTCGAGCAGGTCGTCATGGAAGAGGAAACTCTTGGCGACGCCAAAAACTATCTGCTGGAAAACCTGAAGGTGGAAGTTATGCTCTTCGGAGAAAAAGCAATCGGCATTTCCCTGCCGAACTTCGTCAACCTGCGTGTTACCGAAACAGAGCAGTGGGCCAAGGGCGACACCAGCGGCAACGATTCCAAGCCGGCTACCGTTGAAACAGGCTACGTACTGCGCGTACCGCCATTCATTGAAGAAAACGAACTGATCGTTATCGATACCCGTACCGGCGAGTACTCAACTCGCGTCAAGGGGTAGTTCGTGAAAACCGACGCCTTGTGGCTGCGGGCGAACGTCATCAAAACCGTACGTGATTTTTTCTGGGAGCGGGGGTTTCTCGAAGTGGAGACCCCCCTTCTTATTCCTGCCAACGCCCCTGAAGAGCATATCAACCCGATCCACACCCTCCCCTCCTGGCAGCTGCAAACGTCACCGGAAATCTGCATGAAGCGCCTCCTTGGCAACGGTCACCGGAAACTGTTCCAGATATCCCATTGCTGGCGTTCGAACGAACGCGGCTCACGCCATCTTTCCGAGTTTACCATGCTGGAGTGGTATCGTGCCGGTAGTGATTACAGAGTTCTTATGAGCGACTGTGAAGAACTGCTGCAATCTGTCGCCGCGAACTGCACCCCGGATCGCCCCCGTTTTGTTCATAATGCAGCGACGTACAACCCGTTTGCTCCCTGGCATCGTCTCAGCGTCCAGGAAGCATTTTTGCGTTTCGGGAATACGGATGTATGGGAATGTCTCAGAAACGGGCTTTACGAGGAAATTCTGACGTCAGCAATTGAACCGGCTTTTGCCGCTTTTGACGCCCCGGTGATTCTGATGGATTATCCTGCGGAGTTGGCCGCCCTGGCCCGGATAAAGCCAGACGATCAAAACGTGGCGGAACGGTTTGAGCTGTACGTTGGCGGACTGGAGCTGGCCAACGGATTCAGTGAACTTACCGATCCAAATGAACAGCGTCTCCGCTTTGAAGAGGCAAATTGTGCCCGCAGCAGAGCGGGACAACGGGTGTTGCCGCTGCCGGAGCCGTTTCTCAGGTCACTTTCGGCGCTGCCGCCATCAGCCGGGATTGCCCTGGGGATCGATCGACTGGTCATGCTGACGGCCGGTGCGGCTGCGATTGACGAGGTCGTCGCCTTTACTCCTGAGGAACTGTAATTTCCTGATAGGTGACCCGTTCGCCGGTATAGGTGCGCAGGTACAGCGTATTCCCCTCGATTTCCACATCATCCGGCAGAATGGCTACCTTCCCCTTCCCTCCCGGCAGATCAATGACATAATGAGGTACGGCAAGCCCCGATACATGGCCGCGCAGACCGCGCATTAGTTCCAGACCGGTTCTGACCGAGGTCCGGAAGTGTGCCGTTCCCTGGACAAGATCCATCTGATGCAGGTAATACGGCCTGACCCGCAACGCGAGCAGTCCGGTCATAAGAGTGCGCATGGTCTCAACCGTGTCGTTCACCCCCCGCAGCAGTACCGTCTGGTTGCCGAGCGGTATACCGGCGTCGGCGAGCAGCGTGCAGGCTTTTGTGGAGTCAACGGTAATTTCCGCAGGATGATTGAAGTGGGTATTGATATAGAGCGGGTGAAACTGTTTCAGCAATGTACAGAGTTCCGGAGTAATCCGGGCGGGAAGCGTAACCGGCACCCTGGTGCCGATACGAATGATACTGACATGGGGAATTGCCCGTAATCCGGTCAGAACGACAGATAATGAGTCGTCATCAAGCATGAGCGGGTCGCCGCCCGATAGGATGACATCGTGGATTTCAGGATGCGCGGCAATGTACGTGAGCGCAGTACAAAGGTCAGCCTCTCCCATGGGCTCATCGCCACTTCCCACCATCCGTTTGCGCATGCAGAAACGGCAATAGACAGCACAGCGGTTGGATACCAGCAGCACAACACGGTCGGGATACCGATGGATCAAGCCGGGAACCGGACTTAACGTCTTTTCGTCCAATGGATCAGGACATTGGGTATTGTCTTCCAATTCGCGGGCATCCGGCATACACTGCTTCCAGATAGCATCTTCCGGACTCTTGATCAGACCGGCATAATAGTTGGTCAGTCGCACGGGGTATCGTTCGGAAACGGGATTCACCCTGCCTGATACTCCATATTTTGCTTCATCAGTACAGTACGTTATAGAATTGTTGTTAATGTAGTGCATTAATTGTGACCTTGCCGTGCATATTTGGGAAATACCTTGATTTGTCTTGAAAATAGTCAGCATTTATGAAATACACAACACCTTATTACTCAACAGTTTAAACAAGTTCACCTGACTATTATCTTTAGTTCAAACCTGTTTAGTGGTTACCAGAAATGTATACAAAATATTATGGTTTCAACGAAAAGCCGTTCACACTGACACCAAACCCTCGCTTCATCTACCTGAGCAAACACCACAAAGAAGCCTTTGCCCATCTGTTGTACGGCATCAACAATCATTACGGCTTTATCGAACTGGTCGGCGAAGTAGGAACCGGTAAAACGACCGTACTGCGCACACTCCTCAGCCAACTGAACGACGACAAGTACCGCTCGGCGCTGATTTTCAACCCCTGCCCCACGGTTGTTGAACTGCTTCGCAGCATCAATCACGAGTTCGGCCTCAGAGCAGAAAGCGAATATGCCAATGAGTTGCTGGAAGAGCTGAACAGGTTTCTCCTGAGTGAAAATGCCAGGGGAATTACGGTCGTCCTGGTCATTGATGAGGCGCAGAACCTGTCACCGGGAATTCTGGAGCAACTGCGGCTGATTTCCAACCTTGAAACCGAGGATGACAAGCTGATCCAGATCGTTCTGGCGGGACAGCCGGAACTATCAACGCTGCTGGATCTGCCGGAACTTCGTCAATTGAACCAACGCATTGCCGTACGCTACCGGCTGCGCTCCATGAGTATGGATGAAACGCGCACCTACATCCATCACCGGATGGTGGTTGCGGGAGAGACTGGCGGCGTGTCGTTCAGCCGCCCTGCCCTCAAACTGATTCACCTCTACACGCGCGGACTCCCCCGCCTGATCAACGTTCTCTGCGACCGGGCCCTGCTTATTGGCTATGGCGACGAAGAGCGTCGCATTTCCGCAGGAGCCGTCACTCAAGCCATTAAAGAGATTCTCAACATTCATCAGAAACGAAGATTTTCACTTGCCCTGGCCAGCGCCGTTCTGCTGATTATCATCTGCGCAGCCCTTCTTTTTAAACCCGGCACCACCCCGGTGTCCGGAACCGTTAACGGCGCGGCAGCTAAACAAGTCGGTAGTGACAGGATGCAAAAATGAGTTCAATTCTCAAAGCGCTAAAAAAACTGGAAGATGAAAAAACGGGGTATTCTCCCGATTCGCTGAACATCGATTCGGATATACTTAAAAACAGCGAGCCATCGCGAAGCGCGTCGCCGGTCACGGTTGTTCTCGTACTCCTGTTAATGTTTGGGGGAGGAGCCGCAGCCGCCTATTTCCTGATGAAAGAGACCAAGGTTCCATCCGCAACGGCTAAAACTCAGGCGCCTGCTGTCGCTGAAATCATTCAGCCGCCTGCTGCCATTCAAGTAACCAAACAAGTTTCTTCTCAAGTAAAAGCTGCTGTCATTCCGGTACAAAAGAAATCTAATGCAGCTGCAACTCCCCATCAGCAGAAAAAAGTTTCAACAGGTAAAACATCTCAAGCTACTGCCAAAAAGTCTGACAAAACAAACACGCTACGCAGTAAAGACAAGCCACTGCAGACAGGCACTGCCGCACAGGATGAACTTCCTGCTCCCGTCGCTGTTCCATCTATCAGAGTCAATGGCATCGCATTTCAGAACACCGGTGCCGACAGCATGGCGATCATCAACGGCATACCTGTTTCCAGCGGATCAGTCGTAGAGGGAGCAATCGTCGAAGAGATCAGAAAAGATAGTGTTGTGTTCCGGCGAAACGGAGAAAAGTTTGAAGTCAAACAGGGACAGGCAAACAGGTAAACAATCGCGATCAGCGAACAATGACCCTTACAAACCGGAACAGGTAATCACCGCCGGACCAGACCGTGAGAACAGTGGCAATCCAGAGAAAAAACATCCCAATGTTGTGCATATTAACGGTCAACAGCGGATGCGATACGCCGAAAAACCAATTATAGTTGTAATGCAGAACGAGCCCGAGAATCGCCACAATCTGAAAGATCGTCTTGTATTTGCCCAGGTCGCTGGCCTGGATAACAATCCCTTCACTGGAAGCAATCCCCCGCAGCCCGGTTATAACGATTTCCCGACCCAAAATCACCAGAACCATCCAGGCAGGGACACGATTGAACGGCAGGATCATGATCAAGGCCGCCATAACAATCAGCTTGTCGGCTATGGGGTCAAGAAATTTACCGAATATGGTGACGATTCCCATGCGGCGGGCCAGAAAACCATCAAGCCAATCGGTGATGGACGCCACGGCAAAAAGTGCGGCGGCCCAGAAACCGGCGGAACGGGACGGCGACATGAGGAGTGCGGCAAGCAGCGGAATTGCTGCAATTCTCATGAGCGTGAGGATGTTGGGAATATTGAGGATTTGATTCGCACGGCTGGAAGTCATTATTAAATTCCGCTTTCCTGGTAGGACTTCATGTAGGAAAGAACCCGGTTTACATAGGTTCGGGTTTCATTGTAAGGGGGAATGCCGCCATACTTGGCAACCTTGTTAAGACCGGCGTTGTAAGCCGCCACGGCCAGCGAGACATCGCCGCGAAACGTATCCAGCAGGAAGCGAAGGTATTTGACCCCCCCTTCCACATTGTCTTTCGGATTGAAACGATCGGCTACCTTGAGAGATTTGGCGGTAGCAGGCATCAACTGCATCAAGCCGCTGGCTCCTTTACTGGAGACAGCATTGGGATTGTACCCCGACTCGGCGTGGATGACGGCTTTCACTAGACTTGCGTTAACACCGTACTTTTCAGAGCAGGTTTTGATGAGCTGCTCGAATTCCGCAGGATTAACCGACGAGGCATATTTTAGTTTTGTACGCAGTTCCTTGTCCTTCTTAAGGTCGCGCATGAAAACTTTAAAACGCTTGTCGGTGGGCGCATCGGTAAAGTGAACAATATCATCCTCATCAACATACCGATATATATCAGCTTGTGCCGGTTTTGACCCAACGAGCGTACAGATAATGAACGCAAGAAGGAAGGCCTTGAAGCTGGCAGATGAAGTGAAGGTAGGTTGCATCCGTCAATAATCTCAAAAGATGCGGATTTGTCAAGAGAAATTCTATTTACTTGTCATCTGAAGCCAGTTTGAAATTGACTTTTTGCAGGTCATGTTCTACAAAGATTCTTTTTATAAAGGAGGCAGATTGCAATGAGTGAAAAACCTGTAACCTATAAAGATTCCGGTGTAGATATTGCCGCCGGCAACAGTTTTGTCAACTTGATCAAGCCGCTTGTAAAAGCTACGTCCCGCCCTGAAGTTTTGGCAGATATCGGCGGTTTCGGCGGTTTATTTTCACTTAATACCGCTAAATATAAAAATCCTGTTCTCGTATCCGGTACCGATGGCGTCGGCACGAAACTCAAACTTGCATTCCTGACGGACCGCCATGATACCATCGGCATCGATCTGGTCGCCATGTGCGTCAACGACATCATCGTTCAAGGGGCTGAACCGCTCTTCTTTCTTGATTATCTTGCCACTGGAAAATTGCTTCCTGAAAAAGGTGCCGAAATCGTCAAGGGCATCGCAGAAGGGTGCAAACAGGCCGGATGCGCTCTCATCGGCGGTGAAACTGCGGAAATGCCCGGCTTTTATGCCGAGGGCGAATACGACGTTGCCGGGTTTACCGTCGGTGTCGTAGACCGTGACAACATAATTGACGGTTCGTGCATATCGGTCGGCAACCGCCTGATCGGTATTGGTTCCAGCGGTCTGCACAGTAATGGTTATTCTCTTGCCCGTACGCTGATATTTGACCACTTGAAACTGAGCATTGACGACACATTCCCCGGTTCCGACGCTACGGTTGGCGACGTGCTGCTGACACCGACCAGAATCTATGTACGTTCCATCCTGAATCTGCTGAAGGATTTCACCATCAATGGCATCGCCCACATTACCGGTGGCGGTCTTCTGGAGAACGTCCCCCGCGTGCTTCCGAAAGCATGTCAGGCACACATCAATATCAACAGCTGGGAACGGCCCAACCTGTTTACCGTGCTGCAAAAGGCCGGCAACGTCGAGCGCGACGAAATGTTCCGTACGTTTAACATGGGTATCGGGATGGTTCTCGCGGTTGCCGAAAATCAGGCTGAAGATATCATCGACCGTTTGAAAGGCCTTGGCGAGTCAGCATGGATAATCGGCGACATCGCGACCTGCGGCGCAGGTGATGAGCGTGTCGAACTGGTGGAGGAGTAACGATGTCCGGTAAGGCACCCTGCCGAATAGGAGTTCTGGTTTCAGGAAGCGGCACCAACCTCCAGGCCATCATCGACCGGATCGAGTCAGGTGAGATACATGCCGAGGTTGCCTGCGTTATCAGCAACAAGGCTGATGCCTATGCGCTTACCCGGGCTGCCCGACACGGCATTCCGGTTGTTGTTCACGAAAACCACCGTTTTTCCAAAAGACAGGAATATGATGCCGAAACGGTTGCCATTCTGAAAAGTTACAACGTAGATCTTGTTATTCTGGCCGGATTTATGAGGATTTTGACGAATGTTATGGTCAACGCGTTTCCACACGCAATCATGAACATCCACCCTGCCCTGTTGCCTGCCTTTCCAGGGCTCCATGCCCAGCAACAGGCTCTCGACTATGGGGTTCGCTATTCAGGATGTACCGTACACTTTGTCGATACCGGCACGGATACCGGCCCGATCATCATGCAGACAGTCGTTCCGGTCGAACAGGATGACACGGAAGAAACCCTCTCGGCACGGATTCAAAAAGCTGAACATCAAACATTTGCCGCGGCAATCAAGTTGTTTGTTGATGGAAAAATCAAGGTCAAAGGCCGCAAGGTGCTGATTTCACCGTAACGAACTGTTTACTGTTCAGCACCACCAAATTTTCTCACCAGATGTCCCGTTGCCGAATCCCATTCACGAATCCAGTTATCTCCGCCGGAAGTATAGAGCCGTTTCCCGTCGGGAGAAAACGACACCTGTGTGACCGAACCGTCCAGTTCCGACTTCCAGGACGTTTTACCTGCATGGATATTCCAGAGCTGGACCGATTCATCTTCTTCAGCTATCGCCATAAAATCGCCGTCCGGTGACAAAGCGATACTATTAATCAGACGATTATTAAAATCTAGCGTTCCCCGCAGACGCCGTAGAGGAACCGCCCACCCCTTAATGGTCATATCCTCCAGGGCCGCATAGAGAATCTGACCGTCAGACGAACTTGTCAGTGCTGTCACCTCATAATCAGAAGGCTCCAGAAGGGTTGCAATCGCCTCCGTACCGGTAGTTCCCCACAGACGCACCGCTCCGTCAACACCGGCAGTGGCCAATTCATTTTTTCCCGGTATAAAAGCAAGATAGCGGGCCTCTCCGGAATGTGCCTTGATACGCCGCACAACCGAGCGGTCAGCCCGATTCCAGATAACAACGAAACCCTGTGAATCTCCTGTGGCAATATAGCGGCCATCAGATGAATAGGTCATGGCAACAATAGTGGCATTATGACCCTTCTCACGGGAAGAGAGAACTCCTATACGCCTGCCGCTTTCAACATCCCACATCACCGGCATTATTTTGCCTCTGCGAGCCCACAGCAACTGGGACGCTTCCGGAGAAAAAGCAGCTGTAACAACATTGATTCGAACCGCCTCAGGTTTACCGATTTCCCTCAATAATTTCCCGTTTTTCATATCCCAGATATAATTATTCTCGTCTTCGTCGGCAGTGACGGCCAGACGGCCATCTTTGCTCAGCACAAACAACGAAATATCTTTCAGATGACCTTTCGGCTTGGGAGCTGCCTTCTGTGCGGAAGAGGCAGGAATGGCAGGAGGTGTGAATTTGCCTGCATCGGCCGGTTCAGCCGCCATTCCAGGCAGCGGGCGGCACAGGCAACTTACTAACAGCAGACCTACGAACAGCACGATGAGTCGATTCATATCACTCCCCTTCAGACCTGATTTAAGTGGATATGGTGTTTGATGACATCACATCATATTCCGGTTGCAACGTGTCATAGCCGCTAAGGACTAAAGTTGCGTATACATAGCATATTACGACGGCAAATGCCACCAATCCGAGCTACTGGCAAACACATTGTTCCGCATTTTCAACCGCATGACGGCGAATCAATTCCCATGGGCCGCTGATACTTTTGCAGTTGAAAGACCATGAAGCTTTATTCCGTCAAACTGCTTGTTGAATCAAAATCATTGGGGTATCTTCACACCATCCTGTCCCCAAAATCACCTATTGAAGACAACATGTACTACCGTGAGGAATCAACCATGCATCTGCCGTATCTTTACCGTTGCCTGATTCTGCTTGCTGTAATGATCGGGCTGATTCTGTGCGCAGAAGACGCGCCTGCCGCTCCACCCTCTTCCGTAAAAGATGTTATTCCGCTGACTATGGGGAATCTGCGCGGCCATAAGCTGCTGTATGACGAAGGATGGTATGTGGTTACTTCAAGCAGTCGTGCACTGCACTATGCCCGTGAAAAGTCCATGGACTCCTCGGCAGAGGCGTTGAGGAAGGTGCGCCGTGATTCGGAGCGCCGTTCCGGAACGTATGTAGCGGAAATGTCCGGCGATGTGAAGGGAGCGGTCGCAAGCGGCAAGGAGCTGTTGCGGGAAGGCACCGGGCAGAGCGAAGCCATCCTGACCGGAACCGACAAGCTGGCGCACAAAGAACTTGCCTATGCCGGCACATTCTTCCGCGAGGGAATGGAGAGTTTCATCAAGGGCAATCTTTCCCTGGGAAAACGGACCGCGCAGGATAGAGCCGAACTTCGGGACCTGCCGGGGAACTATTACAGCACGCTGAAAGACGATTTCAGCAACATCTGGGGGTTGACCAACAAGGTGAACGACACGTTTGCCAACAAGATAGAACCGGGGTGGGATACGGCCTTTGCCGAGGCTGGACGCGAATTTCAAAAAGAATACGAACGTTCCGGCACGGAGAAGAACAGCCTGATGGCGCTTGGCCCGATTCTTTCCGGGTATCTCAAGTCATTGTATCGCGGCTTGGCTGTTCCCGCGTCCAAAAGCCTGGTCAAAGGAGGCGCAAAAGGCGCCACCGGCGGTCTGTTTTTACCCGTGGCCGGTGCCACAATGATTGCCGGCCGGACGGTTGAGTCTGTCGGACTGACCTTTTACTACACCGGCAAGACAGCGGTGAAGATCGTCTCGCCCACCGTTGAGGGTGGACTGTTAAGCGGTCTGTCTCTCCTGTCGCTAGGTGCGGTTCCAACAACGTATGTAACCGGAGGAGCGCTGGGAGCTATCAATCAGGTCGCCTTTACCGCGGCTGCTCCGGGGTACGGGGTTGCCAAGGGAGCCACCACGACTGCCGTCGATACGGCAAAGTATGTTTCGTTCCTCGCCTATGACGGCCTGAGCGGCACCACCAGGGTCGTGATCAACCAGGCCCAGTCCGGTGTTGTGCTGGGGTACAATGCCCTTACGGCCATTCCGGCCCATCTTTTGACCGGCACCATTGATTCAGCCATCTTCCTTGCCTGGGACGGCCCGCGCCTGGTGGTGGCCGCCGCGCAGGGACGCCTGAAGGGGGGCGACCGGGAAAATTCCCCTGCCATGGGGGATTTGCCGGTGGGAAGCGTTGTTGACCTGAAACGGCTTCAAGATGAGGGCGGCGTGGCAGTAACCGTCATTTCCGACGACCCCGCCGTGGTCGGTCCCGTACTGGAAAATCTCCCGGCCGACCTGCGCCAGCCGCCCGGCCAGGCACCACAAACCGGAGGAAATCAGCAATGACAGCACTCAGGTATAAACTGCCCTTGTTTCTTCTTTTCTTCGTCACAACCGGTTGCGCCACCACCAACAGCACCGATCCGCTAAAAAACACCAAAAAGCTGGTCAGTGAAGGGCACCGGTCGCTCTACAACAACGGCGCCTTTCAGGTGCCCAATACCCGGCTGTCCCTTATTCCGGCCGGTCCCAGCGCACTTGAACTGGCCGGAGAGCTGGCCGGAGTCCGGGCGCGCCAGTCGTTTACGACCGCTATCGACCGCGCTTCCGATTCGGTGATCGTGGTGGCCGAAGGAACAAAGATGACCTGGAAGCTAGGCGGCCAGCTCCATGAAGGGACAAGCGAACTGACCGGGAAGATCCGCAGCCGCTCGCGGGAAGGGAGTACGCTCCTGCTGTCCCGTTCCGTGGCAATGGGTAAAAATATCATCGGCACATCGTGGCGTTACTCCGGTGATGCCCTGTCCAGACGGGAACAAATCGGAGACAGTGTACGCGACAGCATGTCGGCTGCGGGTGACAGGGTAAACGAGCAGGGAACCCGCCAGGGAAGCGCCATGGCCAGCGGGTCACAAACGTTGGCCGGAGAATTGTCCAGGGGGGGGATAGCCCGCGGCAAGGGTGCACTCAACTATGGCGCAACATCCTTTGTTACGGGATACGCCACCATCCCGGCCAAGCTGAAACAGCGCGGCGCGGCTCTTAACGAATCTGTTGCCGATTTGAACCTGGCCCGGAAAATGGAACATGAAAACAGTTGGCGCGAAACCATGTCAAGCAGCTGTGTTGACCTGATGGGTTCCACGGTTGCCAACTACGGAAGCAAGGTGAAGTCATCATTGCACAAGGCCGGTGATGAACTGAGCACGGAACAGCGCAACTCCACCGGTTTGAGTCTTGCGGCCCTCAAGTCGATGCGCTGGGTATTACAGGGACTGCTCTGGGATGCCGTTGTGGAACCGTCCGCCAAAATCACTACTGCGGCAGTCGGCTACGTCGGGGTAAATACCGTGGCCTATCCGGCCGTGGTGCTGGTCAAGGAGGGAGTGGCGGTCACCAAGCTCGCTCTGGAGGTAAGCTGGGATGCAACAAGAACCAGCTACGATATTGTCGCTCCCAGTGCCACTGCTGCCCTGGCCGGGGTCTATTCCCTGACGGATTTTACCGGTTCGCAAGTGGCTGCGGGCGGTGTGGCCCTGTCCGGATCCACGGTGGGTTACGGCGAAACCGCCCTGAGCAAAGTAGCGGGAGTTACCATTAAAGGGAGCGGTTATGCGGCCGGCAAGGGGGTGCAGTATATCGGGGTACCCCTGGCGGCAGCCGGAATCACGGTCGGAGGAGGAACGGTCGGCGCGGCAGTTGGCGGCGGCGGTGCGATCTCGGCCGGAACGGTACTGGTGGGGGGCGAGACCGGGGCGTTAACCGGAGCGGCGTTCGGCAATATCATTGCCGGCACCGCAGTTGCGGGAGGAACAGCCGCTTCTGCTGCAACCGGTACCGCTCTGGGAGTTTACGAGATCTCCAAGGCGGTGGTGGTGCCGCCCGGTTACGCGCTGGGTGGCGGGGTGGTCCTGAGCTACGGCACCCTCTCCCACCTGGGCGCACATTCGATACTTGCAGTCTCCGATGCCTCGTATATGGTGCTGTCCCTTGAAGGCCCCCGCTGGGTACTCTATGCCGTCTCCGGAAAACTGGGTGACGGTTCGGAGCTTCCGTCCGGAGCCGTGCTCGACCTTGAGAAGATGCAGGCGTCAGGCGAAGAGCTGCGGTACCTGCCGGTGTCCGATGAAGAAATGAAAGCGGTTGTGGAGTCAGTCTACGACAATCTGCCGGTGAACAATCACCCGGATGATGAAAATCCGGAACAGTTGAATTAGTATCCAAGCAATTGCAGGACTACTAAATCGCAACACAAAACTACAGAATTAATCGGTGTGTCTGTCGTAAGTAATTCAAGCACGGGAGAATATATGCTTCGAGTAGTACATTGTTTATTTTTGGTGATAATGTTCAGTCCTGTTGTTTTGCGAGCCCAATCTCCCCCTGACCCAGTCTTCCAAAAACGAGTAGCGGCCGATGTAAAGAATATCGTCATCCTGCGCACCAACCTGAAACAGGCCTCTGGCTTTGCCCGATCCCGGCCTGATTTATTCAATCCAACCAAAGACAGGAAAAATGCATTGGTGTCCCGAGATGACAAACTGGCCATCTGGAACACCTGGAGCAGCATTCTGGACGGCATGGCCGGACTGGACGTCATCCGTCGCGAACACAAGAAGTTCAACCTCTTTCAGGAGAATGAACGGAGGAACGCCTCGTTTTCCCTTGCCAACGCATCATTTCTGGCAGGATACCGCCATGCTTTGGAATTCATCGCCCTGACCGATAAAAACCCTGCGCTGGACACCATCCTTAATGAGGCGGTTCCTGAACTGGGTATTCCGGCTGGCACCTTTGGCCGCTTCAAGGTCCGCTTTCTCAATGCAGCCATTGCCGGTGAATTTGCCGCCCTGCAAGTGGTCGCCAAGACCTACACGGACGGTTCGCAGGAGTTACGCAACGAAATTGACGAGGACAGCCGGGTAATCTGGGAGATGGGCAAGGGAAAAGGACATGAACTGACCCTGAAAAATGCCCTGGCAGTGGTTCAAAAAAGCAGTTTTTCCGCCTGGTTTCCCCTGCAGAAAGGGGTGTCGGAGTGGATGGGTGACACCAAGGTGGCACGAAAGAACAACCATCTGATCTCGGCCAAACAGATAGAAACAATGGGTAAACGGCTCCAGCCGGGTGATATCATCTTTGAACGCCATGAATGGTACCTCTCGAACCTGGGGCTTCCCGGCTTCTGGACGCATGTGGCGCTCTATGTCGGCACCGCCGAGGAGCGCCGTGCCTTTTTCAACGATCAGGAAGTGCGGACATGGGTCAAGGGACTGGGCGTTGCCGGGGGAGATTTTGAGGCCTTGCTGCGGCAGCGTTATCCGACCTCCTATGGCAGAAGCCAGATGGTAAAAGAAGACAAACGCCCCACCCGCATCCTCGAAGCGATCTCGGAAGGTGTGTCATTTACCACGCTTGAATACACCGGATCGGCTGACTCCATCGGCGTGATCCGCCCCCGCCTCTCCAAGCGTGACAAGGCCCAGGCCATTCTGCGCGGATTTCATTACAGCGGCCGCCCCTATGACTTCAACTTCGACTTCCTGACCGATTCGGCTCTGGTCTGTTCCGAACTGATCTTCAAAGCGTATGAGCCGGGTGGCGGCACCAAGGGGATGCGTTTCCCGATCATGGAAGTTATGGGGCGCACGGTCAGCACTCCCAACGGCATGGTGCGCCAGTTTGACGAGCAGACCCGCAACAGCGCGGCCCAGGCCGATTTTGTACTTTTTCTGGATGGTTTTGAGAAGGAGAAACGCGCGGTGGAGTCAACGCCGGAGCAGTTCCGCGCAAGCTGGCAGCGCCCAAACTGGCATATCCTGATTCAGGATGCGCCGGTGGAGGCTAAGAAGAAACCTTGATAGAGTCATTTGTAAATGCACGTAATGAGCAAAAGCCCTCCATTTCTTCGTTCGAGGGGGGCTTTTGCTGCCCTCGACAAACACCCTACCCCGTATTCCTCAACCCCGCGGAAATCCCGCTGATGGTCGCTGCCAGCACGTAGTTCAACTCCTCGCTTTCGTCGCCCGCCCGTTTTCTTCGCAGCAGTTCGATTTGAATCAGGCTCAATGGGTCCAGATAGGGATTGCGCAGGCGAAGAGAACGCGCCAGAGGCGGATTGCTCTCCAGCAGACGCGACTGGCCGGTAATGGTGAGCACCATCCTGCGGGTGCGTTGATATTCCTCAACCACCATGCCAAACACCCGTTCCCGCAGCCCTTTATCCGGCACCAGGTTGGAGTAGAGGCGGGCCAGCGGCAGGTCTACCTTGGTCAGGGCCAGCTCCACGTTCCGGATCACGTCGAAGAAGAAGGGAAAGTTCTGCATCATGTCGCCAAGCAGCTCTTTTTCCTCCTCCCCTTTTTCCGCAAAACGCTCCAAGGCATGACCGACGCCGAACCAGCCGGGGATCACCAGGCGGCTCTGCATCCAGCCGAACCCCCACGGGATGGCCCTCAAATCGGAAAGATCACGCGTAACGCCCCGGCGCGCCGGGCGTGAACCGATTTTGGCAAGATCGAACTCCAGAACGGGTGTTCCCTGTTCAAAATAAGGGATGATATCGGAGTTTTCGGCGATATGGGTACGGTAGAAACGGTAGGCATCCGCCGACAGCTCATCCAGCGAGCGTTCCCACCGGAAATCCGGTGCCGCACCCGTAGAGCCGGGGCGCGCCAGGGCTTCGAGTGCTGCCGCCACCATCAGCTCAAGGTTCCGCTGCGCCAGAGAGGCGTCCGAGTACTTCCAGTTGATAACCTCACCCTGCTCAGTGATCTTGAAAGAACCGCTGAAGGCACCGGGCGGCTGCGCGACGATTGCCCGATGGGTGGGGCCGCCGCCACGGCCGACGGTACCGCCCCGGCCGTGAAACAGCACCAGTTTCACCCCGCATTCGGCCGCCACCCGGTGCAACTGCTGATGCGCCTTATAGATTTCCCAGGAACTGGTGAGCATGCCGCCATCCTTATTGGAATCGGAATAGCCGAGCATGACTTCCTGCCTGCGCCCCCATGAGTCAAGAAAAGGCGCATATTCCGGCAAAGTCCAGAGGGTGCGGCAGATGCCGGGGGCGTTGCGCAAATCCTCAATCGACTCGAACAGCGGCACCGGCATCAACCCCGGGTCGCCCTGTTCATCCGCCGCGACCCGCACGCCGCACAGCTCCATAAGCCAGATCAACGAGAGAGTATCCTGGACGCCTGATGCGCCGCTGATGACGTAGCTCTGAATGGCTTCGGGAGGATACTGTCGCTTCAAGGCGGCAATGGCCCTCAGCGTCTCAAGGAGCTCGATTGTTTCCGGACTCGGCTGTGCCGGCAGCACGTCTGAAGGACCGTTGCAAGTAGTGCAGCCTGCCGCCAGTTCGGAGACCGCCTTCTCATGAATCCGGGCATGCTGGCGAATGTCGAGGCTGTGCAGGTGAGAACCGAAGGTTGCCACCTGGCGCAGGAGCGGATCAATCAAAGAGCTCGCCAGCCGCTCGCCCCCTTCGGCAATCAGGCTCTCCCTTATGAGCCGCAGGTCATTCCGGAACGGAACGACAGAGGGATAGGCATCGGGGTCATTCGGTTTAAGAAGGGTTCGGCGCAGCCGGTGGAGCATATACCCGGCCATCCGCCGGTACTGTTCACACTCCGGAATCGAAATGTTCTCCGCGCCGTTGAAAGTCAGAATCTCCTGATAGTCTGTCACGGCCTGTGCCAGCCCGGCGGTAACCGGCTTTCGGCAGACCGAAGGGGTCAGAAGGCGGCGCAATTCTTCCACGGCTTTGATGTATATGCCTAAAATCAGCTCTCTCGCATTCTGCAAGGCCTCGCGGGTTGATTCGGCGGTAACGTGTGGGTTGCCGTCCCGGTCGCCGCCGATCCAGGAACCGAAGCGGACAACGGTGGGCAGCTCACCCGGCGGGATATCGCTGCCGTAGGTTTCCCGGAACGCCGCCGACATATCCGCGTACAGATCATGAATCGGCGTAACCAGGGAATCGGGATAGTGGTCAAGTCCCATCTTGATCTCATCCAGTACCGTCGGCTTGCGGCGGCGGACCTCGTCGGTCTGCCACAGGGCGGTAACCTCGGAGAGAATGGCATTCTGACTCTGCAAGGCATCAGCTTCGGTAAGAGGCAGACGGTCGAGCGACTCCAGTTCACGGGCAATGCGCCGTTGCTTGAAATGGACGACACGCCGCGCAACATCGGTCGGATGGGCGGTAAACACCGGGACAACCTGCACC
>Ga0209212_1002380_pt1 | contig 26941 bp, 23 predicted proteins | sample RifGroC2_FD_183996 | JGI IMG/M metagenome (GOLD analysis project Ga0209212, IMG submission 183996) | Groundwater microbial communities from Rifle, Colorado, USA - Groundwater C2 (SPAdes) (version 2) | ecosystem: Environmental > Aquatic > Deep subsurface > Groundwater | place: Rifle, Colorado... | reverse complement strand
GACGGGATATGCCGACAGGCCGGTGAAGGGCGTCGTGCCGGACATCGCCAAAAACGCCACGCTGGCGGAGGCGCTGCAAACGCTGATCTGGTCATGCCTCATGCATTTGCAGGGCAACTTGCGCGGGGCGATGACCAGCGACGATGCGGAATATCTCCATCAGATGCGGGTGGCCCTGCGGCGTTTGCGCGTGGTGCTGCGCATGGCCGAAAAATTCCGCGCCGATGCATCGTTAAGCGCATTGAGCGGGGACATCGCGGCGTTGTGCGTCGCGTTGGGGCGTATCCGCGAATGGGATGTGTTCATCGCCGAGACGGTGCAGCCGATGTGCGCGCGCATGGCCGGCCATGCCGGCTTGCAGGTTTTGCTGGCGACCAGCGAGCGGCAATGCGCGGCCTGTTATGCCGAGTTGCGCGGCGAGATACGGGCGCGCGAATTGCAGCGGCTGATCTTGCGTTTCGCCATCTGGATGAACGGCGCCTATTGGCAGCCGCAGCAAGGGGCAGCCATGCCATCGGCGCATGATTTCGCGACCCGCCGCCTGCGCAAGCTGGCCAAACAGTTCGCCCAGGCCGGGCGGCAACTGGATACCCTCGATGACAAGCGGCTGCATGCGCTGCGCATTCTCGCCAAGAAGCTGAGGTACAGCGCGGAATTTTTCGCCGCGTTGTACGACCGGCAAAAAACCGCAGCGTTTCTCGCCGCGTTGAGCGAAGTGCAGGACGTGCTCGGACAGATCAACGATGTGGCGGTGGCGCACCGCCTGCTGGACGAGCTGGCGGCGCTGCCGGAGTTGGCCGCGCATCGGGAAGCGGTCGCGCTGGCCAAGGGCTGGATCGCGCACGGGCTGTCCCGCCAGTTCACCGTGTTGCGCAAAACTATTCAACGCTTCAATAAACAGCCCGCATTCTGGGAGAAGCCCACGTTTCGGGAGAAGTAAGTGCCCGGCTTTGGCTGTTGCACCCTGAAAGTAAATCCGTGCGATAACAAGCGGGAGATGACATGAATGCGACACAGCAACTTCACGACCTGGGCCAAAGCCTCTGGCTCGACAACATCACGCGCGGACTGCTGACGAGCGGCACACTCAGCCACTACATCAGCGAGCTGTCCGTAACGGGACTGACCTCCAACCCCACCATCTTCGATAACGCCATCAAGAACAGTGATTTTTACGATGACGCGATCCGCAAAAAAACCCTCGCGGGCAAGTCGGGCGAGGCGTTGTTCCTCGAACTTGCGCTGGAAGATTTGATCCGGGCCGCCGATCTTTTCCGGCCGATTCACGACGCCACCGGCGGCATCGACGGCTGGGTGTCGCTGGAGGTCTCGCCCTTGCTCGCCGACGACACCGCCGCAACGATCAAGGCGGCGGCGCAACTGCATGCGCGCGCGCAACGCCCCAATCTTTTCATCAAGATACCGGGCACGCCCGCCGGCATCCCGGCGATTGAGGAGTCGATCTTCGCCGGCGTGCCGGTGAATGTCACGCTGCTGTTTTCCCGCGAGCACTACATCGCGGCGGCCGAAGCCTACATGCGCGGCATCGAACGGCGCATCGCCGCCGGTTTGGATCCGGGGATCGCTTCCGTCGCATCGATTTTTGTCAGCCGCTGGGATGTTGCCGTCAAGGATAAAGTTTCTGACGAGTTGTGCAACCGTCTCGGCATCGCCATCGCCCTACGCACTTACCAAGCCTACCGTGATCTGCGGGCATCAAAGCGCTGGCAGAAACTGGTCGCTTGCGGGGCACAACCGCAACGCCTGCTGTGGGCCAGCACCGGAACCAAGGATCCGGCAGCTCCTGATACCCTTTATCTTGAGGCGCTGGCGGCCCCGGATACCATCAATACCATCCCCGAGAAGACGCTGCTCGCCTTCGCCGACCATGGCAAAGTGAAGGGCATCTTGCCGATCGATGGCGGTGATGCGGAAGCGCTGCTCGCGGAATTTGCACGCGTGGGCGTCAACGGTGCAGCGCTCGCCGCCGAACTCCAGCGCGAAGGCACCGCAGCGTTCGCCAAGTCATGGCGTGATCTGATGTCCCGCATCGCCGCAAAAAGCCAGGTGCTGGTGAACGCCCATCAATCGTGAACAGCGCGACCCTGGCCACTGTTTCGATCGCGCTGACACAACGCCTGACCGGGCACCCGGTTTGGAAGGTGCTCGAAGCACATTGCGCAACGATCCGTAATTTGCATCTGCGGCAGATTTGAAGGAGAGGCTATGAGCGAACCAACACGAATCATTCACTTCCAGGAGCGTCTTTTATGTTCGGATGTAGAGGGGTTCGATTCCCTGTACGAACTTGCCTTGGATATGCGTTCGTCGTGGAATCACGCCACCGACCAGGTGTGGCGGCAGCTGGATCCTGTGCTGTGGGAGATCACGCATAATCCCTGGGTCGTGTTGCAGACGGCCTCACGGGACCAGATCGAGCGCGTGTCGGCCGATCCGGCTTTCCGCAAACACGTTGACGATCTGATACAAGCCAGGCGGGGTGCGGCGGAGGCACCTGCGTGGTTTCAGCAAACCCATCCGCAATCGCCGCTGGGCTGTGTCGCGTATTTCAGCATGGAATTCATGTTGAGTGAGGCGTTGCCCATCTACTCGGGCGGACTGGGCAACGTGGCCGGCGATCAGCTCAAGGCCGCCAGCGATCTGGGCGTGCCGGTGACCGGCGTGGGGCTGCTCTATCAGCAAGGCTATTTTCGGCAATTGATCGATCAGGACGGCGCGCAACAGGCCATCTTTCCGTATAACGACCCCGGCCAATTACCGATCACGCCGTTGCGCCGCCCAAACGGGGAGTGGTTGCGGCTGCAGCTCGACCTGCCCGGCCACCCGATCTGGCTGCGCGCCTGGCAGGTTCAAGTGGGCAAAGTAAAGCTGTATCTGCTGGACAGCAATGATGCGGCAAACTACCCGCCGTACCGGGGGATTACCAGCGAGCTTTACGGTGGCGGGCCGGACCTGCGCCTGATGCAGGAACTGGTGCTCGGGATCGGCGGATGGCGGTTGCTCGCGGCGCTCGGTATCGAGCCCGAAGTCTGCCACCTGAATGAAGGGCATGCGGCGCTCGCCGTGCTGGAACGCGCGCGGAGTTTCATGCAGGCGACCGGGCAGTCCTTCGAAGCCGCACTGGCCGTCACCCGGGCGGGCAACCTCTTCACCACCCACACGGCAGTGGCGGCGGGCTTTGACCGTTTTGCACCGGATCTGATCGAACACTGCCTGGGGGGTTACGCCCGGAATCAGCTCGGCATTGCGCTCCACGACTTGCTGGCGCTGGGGCGCCGGAACCCGAACGATTCGGCGGAGGATTTCAATATGGCGTATCTGGCGATACGCGGCAGCGGCGCGGTGAATGGCGTGAGTCGTTTGCACGGACAGGTAAGCCGGCATCTGTTCGAGCCGCTGTTTCCGCACTGGCCCACGGACGAAATCCCGGTCGGGCATGTGACCAATGGCGTCCACATGCCGACCTGGGACTCGGCAGCGGCCGATGATCTTTGGACGGAGGCCTGCGGAAAAGGCCGCTGGCTGGGGACGGTGGAGACGCTGGAGCAGGACATTCGCCGTCTCCCCGATGCCAGGCTCTGGCAATTTCGCACCGCCGCCCGCGAGTCTCTTGTTGAATACGCCCGCAAACGATTGTCCCGGCAACTGGCCGCGTCAGGCGCGTCACCCGAGGCGGCTGAAGGTGCGCAGCATCTGTTCGATCCCAACACGTTGACGCTCGGCTTTGCGCGCCGCTTCGCGACCTACAAGAGGCCGAACCTGCTGCTCCACGACCCGGAACGATTGCTGCGCCTGCTGGTGAACCCGCAACGCCCGGTGCAGCTCATCATGGCCGGCAAGGCTCATCCGGCGGATCAGGACGGGCAGGCCCTGATCCGGCAATGGATGCATTTCATCCGGCGGCCCGAGGTGCGCGCCCATCTGATCTTCCTCAGTGACTACGATATGGATTTGACCGAGCAGTTGGTGCAGGGCGTCGATGTCTGGCTCAACACGCCGCGCCGCCCCTGGGAAGCGTGCGGCACCAGCGGCATGAAAGTGCTGGTCAATGGAGGCATCAATCTGTCCGAACTGGACGGCTGGTGGGCGGAAGCCTACACACCGGAAGTGGGGTGGGCGCTGGGGGACGGCCAGGAACATGGCGACGATCCTGCGTGGGATGCCAGCGAAGCCGAAGCCCTCTATGACCTGCTGGAACGCGAGGTGATCCCCGAATTTTATACGCGCGACGAGCAAGGAATTCCAAATGCCTGGGTAACCCGGATGCGGGAAAGCATGGCGCAATTGACGCCGCGTTTTTCCACCAACCGCGCGGTGTGCGAATACACCGAGCAACACTACCTCCCTGCCGCCTCAGCCTATCTTGCGCGGGCTGCCGACAAAGGCGCAGCCGGCGTGGACATGGTTGAATGGCGGCACACGCTGGAGCAAAAATGGGCCGCGCTGCGCTTCGGCGAAGTGAAGGTTGAAACCGCAGGCGAACAACATATATTTGAAGCGCAGGTATATCTCGATGACCTCGCCCCGGAGGCCGTGCGGGTCGAGCTTTATGCCAATGGTGCTGCGCCGGAGCGAGTGGAGATGAAGCGCGTGCGGCAACTGGTGGGCGCAACAAACGGCTACGCCTATCGCGCAGAAGTGCCTGCAACCCGCCCGGCATCGGACTATACGGCGCGCCTCATCCCGTACCGCGACGGCGTGGTGATCCCACTCGAAGCGGCTCAAATCCTGTGGCAACGATGATTCAATACGAACATGAATACACCTGAACGCCCACCTTCAAACCGCAGAGCGAATAATTGTTGTTGTGGCGACATAAAATCTCAATTGAGATACAGTAAACTATTTGCTGACTAGTATTGCAAATCGTAAATTACGAAACATCATTTTGAACCTACCAGCATCTTCGTAGGGCGGATGAGCCGCAGGCGTTATCCGCCGAATGGGATTCTCATACGGCGGAAGGCGCTGCGCTTTTCCGCCCTACAGGTTTTGAACATGTTCCGTTAATTCCGTGGCGCATCACTAGCCATCTGGCTAACCCGGCAAAAACGCCGGGCAAGTCATTGGTTATTCCGGCAGCTGCCCGATAGAAATCAGTCCCTGAAGTTCTGGTATTGCAGCGGGAAATCGGTGATCGTTTTTTTGATGAAGGCGATGGCGTCCTGCAAATCGTCGCGGTTCTTGCCGGTGACCCGCACGGTATCGCCCTGGATGCTGGCCTGCACCTTCATCTTGCTGTCCTTGATGTGCTTGACGATTTTTTTTGCCAGCTCGATCTCCACGCCGACCTTCACTTCACAGCCGCGCTTGACCTTGTTGCCGCTGACCTTTTCGATTTTGTTGCTGATCTCCAGACACTTGATGTCCACACCGCGCTTGGTCAGCTTGCCGTTCAGGATGTCCTGCACCTGGTCGAGCTGGAATTCATTGTCGGCCCACACGGTGAGCTTGAGTTCGGCTTGCTCGACGCGCGCGTCCGAGCCCTTGAAGTCGAAGCGGGTGCCGACTTCCTTGTTGGTCTGCTCGATCGCATTCTTGACTTCGGTCTTGTCTACTTCTGAAACGATGTCGAAAGTTGGCATGAGTATCTCCTGAATTAGAAAAACCGCAACACGCCGCGCAGCGGCTTGTTGCGGCGTAGACTTACCTTTAGGTTAGTCGGAGCCAAAACTGCAAACGTAATCCACCGCTTCATTCGCTTCGATCACGAAGCGGCTATTGGCGGCGACGGAGAATTGGTCACCCGCAGTGTATGTCTTGAACTCCGGCTCGTCGCCGATTTTTACGCGGCAGGTGCCGGAGGTGATTTCCATCAGTTCCGGCGTGCTGACATTGAAAGTCAGCGTGCCGGGCAGAATCACGCCCACAGTTTTTCGCGCGCCGTCCGGAAAAAACACCGAGTGCGATACGCACTTGCCGTCGAAGAATACGTTGGCTTTTTTGCCAACCGAAACGTTGTCGAATTTATCCGGCATAAAATTACTCCTGTTTATTTTTTCTTGTGCAGATTCGCGGCGATGCGCAAACGCAGCGCGTTCAGCTTGATGAAGCCCGCCGCGTCCTTCTGGTCGTAGGCACCCTTGTCGTCCTCGAAGGTGGCGATGGTCGGATCGAACAGCGAATCGGTCCTGGAATCGCGGCCAACGACAATCACGTTGCCCTTGTATAACTTGACGCGCACCCAGCCGTTGACGCTCTGCTGCGTGTGGTCGATCAGCGTTTGCAGCGCGATGCGCTCCGGGCTCCACCAGTAACCGTTGTAAATCATGCTGGCGTAGCGCGGCATCAGGTCGTCCTTGAGGTGCGCCACTTCGCGGTCCAGCGTGATCGATTCGATGGCGCGGTGCGCCTTGAGCATGATCGTGCCGCCGGGGGTCTCGTAGCAGCCGCGCGACTTCATGCCGACGTAGCGGTTCTCCACCAGGTCGAGGCGGCCGACGCCGTGCTTGCCACCGAGTATGTTCAGATTGCGTAATACCTGTGCGGGCGTCATTTGGTTGCCGTTGAGCGCCACGATGTCGCCGTTGGCAAATTCGATGTCCAGATATTCGGCGGCATCCGGCGCTTTCTCCGGCGATACGGTCCAGCGCCACATGGACTCCTCGGCCTCGGCGGCGGGGTCTTCCAGATGGCGGCCTTCAAAGGAGATGTGCAGCAGGTTCGCGTCCATCGAGTAGGGCGAACCGCCCTGTTTGTGTTTCATGTCGATGGGGATGCCGGCGTTCTCGGCGTAAGCCATCAGCTTCTCGCGGCTCAGCAGATCCCATTCGCGCCACGGCGCGATGACCTTGATGTTCGGGTTCAGCGCGTAAGCGCCCAGCTCGAAACGCACCTGGTCGTTGCCCTTGCCGGTTGCGCCGTGCGAAATGGCCTGCGCGCCGGTCAGGTCGGCGATTTCGATCAGGCGTTTGGCGATCAGCGGGCGCGCGATCGACGTGCCGAGCAGATATTCGCCTTCGTACACGGTGTTGGCGCGGAACATCGGGAACACGAAGTCGCGCACGAATTCCTCGCGCATGTCGTCGATGAAAATATTTTCCGGCTTGATCCCCATTTTCAGCGCCTTGGCGCGCGCCGGTTCCAGCTCTTCACCCTGGCCGATGTCGGCGGTGAAGGTGACCACTTCGCATTGGTAGGTGTCTTGCAGCCATTTCAGGATGACCGAGGTGTCGAGTCCGCCGGAATAGGCGAGGACGGCTTTTTTGATGTCGCTCATTTTACGTACCAGTTAAATGTTAGTTTATGGCTATCGTTCCCACGCTCCGCGTGGGAATGCATCTTTACCGCTCTGCGGTGTTCATATGGGCAATGCTGTGTGCCAGCGTTTTCGACGCGGAGCATCAAAACCCCGTTCCCACGCGGAGCGTGGGAACGATAGAAACATGGTGGGCAACTCCCCTTGCAGCTGACATGTACCCTTCGACCGCTTCGTACAGATTGGCCAACAGCTCCTCGAAGGTGTCGCCCTGCGTCGCACAGCCGGGAATCGCCGGGACTTCTGCCCAGAAGCCACCTTCCTCAGCTTCGTGTACCACGACTTTCAGTTTCATGTAGTCCTCCAGTTGCATGGCGGGCTGCGCCCGCCCTACCCGTTTATTTTTCCGAGCAGCAGATATTCCATCAGTGCCTTCTGCACGTGCAGCCGGTTTTGGCTTCGGCCACCGCTATGCGGTTTAACTTGCTGCGCAAGTTCACCCTCCGGGTACAAGAGCCTGCGCCGAAACCGCCTACATTTAGGCTCAGTTATTTGCTTACCCTTCCCAGCAATAAGTATTCCATAAGAGCTTTTTGTACATGCAGCCTGTTTTCCGCTTCATCCCACACCACGCTTTGCGGGCCGTCGATGACGCCGGCGGAGACTTCTTCGCCACGATGCGCGGGCAGGCAGTGCATGAACAGCGCGTCTTTGGCGGCGACACGCATCATGTCCTCATCCACCTGCCAGTCGGCAAAGTCCTTCAGGCGCTCTTCGTTCTCCGCCTCGAAGCCCATGCTGGTCCATACGTCGGTGGTCACCAGATCGGCGTCGCGCGCGGCTTCCATCGGGTCGGAAAATTCCTCATAGTGATCCTCGCCGAACAGCCCGGCGCGTTCCGGCTCGACTTCGTAGCCGGGGGGGGTCGAGACATGCACGTTGAAGTCCAGTATCTCGGCGGCTTGCAGCCAGGTGTTGCACATGTTGTTCGAGTCGCCGATCCACGCAACGGTCTTGCCGGTGATGCTGCCGCGTTGCTCGATGTAGGTGTAGATATCGGCCAGCACCTGGCAGGGATGGTATTCGTTGGTCAGGCCATTGATCACCGGCACGCGTGAATGGGCGGCAAAGCGTTCGATGATGTCCTGCTCGAAGGTGCGGATCATCACGATGTCGCTCATGCGCGAGATCACCTGCCCGGCGTCTTCCACCGGCTCGCCGCGTCCGAGTTGCGAGTCGCGCGTGTTCAGGTAGATCGCCGAGCCGCCGAGCTGGTGCATGCCCGCCTCGAACGACAGGCGCGTGCGCGTGCTGGCCTTCTCAAAGATCATCACCAGCGTGCGGTCTTCCAGCGGCCAGTATTTTTCGTAGCGTTTGAAGCGTTCCTTGATGATGCGGGTGCGCTCGAACAGGTATTCAAACTCTTCGCGGGTGAAGTCTTTGAATTGCAGAAAATGTCTTAACGGAATTGGTTCTTTTGCTGACATAGGCAGTTACCAATCAGGATTGTAGAAAATCTTTTATCAGCGGGCACAGGATGTCCAGCAACTGTTGCGCTTCTTCCTGCGACATCACCAGCGGCGGCAACAGGCGGATCACGTTGTCGGCGGTCACGTTGGTCAACAGTCCCTGGGCGAGCGCCAGTTTGACCAGATCGCCGCACGGTTTGTCGAGTTCGATGCCGATCATCAGCCCCTGCCCGCGAATCTCCTTGATGCCATTCACCCCGTGCAACGCGGTGGCGATGCCCTGCCGGATGAATTGACCGAGGCTGTCGGCATGCGCCAGCAGCTTGTCCTGTTCGACAATGTTCAGCGTGGTCAAGCCTGCCGTACACGCCAGCGGATTGCCGCCGAACGTCGAACCGTGATTGCCCGGCTGAAAAATTCCGGCCGCCTTGCCCGCGGTGAGACACGCGCCGATCGGTACGCCGGAGCCGAGTCCCTTGGCCAGCGTCATCACGTCCGGCAGGATGCCGGTATGCTGAAAGGCGAACCATTTGCCGGTGCGCCCGATGCCGCACTGCACTTCATCCAGCATCAACAGCCAATTTTGCTCGTCGCAAATCTTGCGCAGTTGTTGCAGGTAATCGATGTCCAGCGTGCGCACGCCGCCCTCGCCCTGAATCGGTTCGACCAGCACCGCAACCACTTCGCGATTGTGCTGCGCGACCTGGCGGATCGCCTCAATATCGTTGTAGGGGACGCGCACGAAACCTTTCACCAGCGGCTCGAAACCGGCTTGCACCTTGCGGTTGCCGGTGGCGGAGAGTGTCGCCAGCGTGCGCCCGTGGAAGGCTTTTTCCATCACGATGATGGCGGGGGATTCGATGCCTTGCTGGTGGCCGGCCATGCGCGCCAGCTTGATCGCGGCCTCGTTTGCCTCGCAGCCGGAGTTGCAGAAAAACACTTCCTGCATGTCCGACAGGCCGCACAGCTTGTCGGCCAGCAGCTCCTGTTCGCGCACCTGGTAGATATTGGAGCAGTGGATCAGCTTGCCGATCTGCTCACTCAGCGCGGCGGTAAAGCGCGGATGCGCATGCCCCAGCGTATTCACCGCGATGCCGGACAGCGCATCCAGATAACGCTTGCCTTCGGTGTCCCACAGCCACGCGCCTTCGCCATGCGAAAAGGCGACGGGGAGCCGGGCATAAGTGTTCATCAGATGCGACATCTTTACGACCTCTTAGAGTATTTAAAGGCGGCAACCCCTTGGAATTAAGATGGCAACCTCTAAAAGCAAGACGGCGGACATGCCGCCGTTGAACAATTTGCAAGGGGCACATTATTGAGCCAAACAGCCCCACAAAGCAAACAAGCCGACATCGCTGCCGGCTTGTTAGGGGATTCAGAACAAAGCGGCGTTTATGCCATTGCCTTGATGGCCGCAGAAAGACGGCTCTTGTGCCGGGCGGCCTTGTTCTTGTGAATGATCTTCTTGTCGGCGATGCTGTCCACGGTGCTGACGGATTCTTTGTAAACTGCCTGAGCGGCAGCTTTGTCGCCGGCTGCAATCGCCTTGATCACCTTCTTGATCGAGGTGCGCAATTCCGAGCGCAGACCACTGTTGTGGGTATTCTGTTTTGCTGCCTGACGTGCACGCTTGCGGGCTTGTGCGCTATTTGCCATGACTACTCCTTGAAAATTCGGTACAACGGAAAGGCGCGCATTCTAGTGGCTCATTCAAGTTTGTGCAAATTTTTTTGAAGGGGCGGGCGATTAGGCTTTCCAAAGGGTAACGGGCTTCGCGCTGACGTTCAGGAGAATTACTCCCCTCCGCCCGGCGATTTCTGGCGGGCCAGCAAGTCCATGAAATTCCCCGGCACCGGAAACACGATGGTATTGGTCTTGTCCCCCGCGATGCCGGCGAGCGTCTGCAGGTAACGCAATTGCATCGCCTCCGGCTGGCGCGCAAGAATCTGCGCGGCCTGCAGCAGCTTCTCCGAGGCTTGCAGTTCGCCTTCGGCATGGATTATCTTGGCGCGCCGCTCACGCTCCGCCTCGGCCTGTTTCGCGATGGCGCGCACCATCGACTCGTCGATATCGACATGCTTTATTTCCACATTGGCCACCTTGATACCCCACGCGTCGGTTTGCGTGTCCAGCGCCTGCTGGATGTCCAGGTTGAGCCGCTCGCGCTCGGCCAGCATTTCATCCAGCTCGTGCTTGCCGAGCACCGCGCGCAGCGTGGTCTGCGCGAGCTGGCTGGTGGCATTGAGAAAGTCTTCGACTTCGATGACCGCCTTCTGCGGATCGATGACGCGCAGATACACCACCGCATTGACCTTGACCGAGACGTTGTCGCGCGAAATCACGTCCTGGGTCGGCACATCGAGCACCACCGTGCGCAGATCGACGCGCACCATCTGCTGGACGCCGGGAATCACCACCACCAGGCCCGGCCCCTTGACCTTCCAGAAGCGACCGAGCATGAACACCACGCCGCGCTCGTATTCGCGCAGGATGCGAAACGATGCGGCAACCAATGCGACGATCACTAATGCGACGCCGCCGAATCCGAATTCAAACATGGCTATTCTCCTTTAGTCTCTGCTTCTATGGATTTGACCTGGAGCACCAGGCCGTTTCGGGTCAGAACACGGACTTTCTGCCCACGCTGCAAAGGGGATCCCATTTGTACGCGCCAGCTCTCTCCGTGAACCCGCGCCCACCCTTCGGTTTCGGCATCCTCCAGCATTTCGCCGATGCTGCCGATCAACGCCTCGCCGCCGCTCACCCTCTGGCGACGCCGCGCCTTCAGCGCCATCCCGCCAACCAGTCCGAGCAAGAGCGCGCTCATCACGGCGATGGCGACGATCAGCTCGATCGGTATGCCGAAGCCCGGCAGTTCGGTGTCGATCAGGATCACGCCGCCGGCCACGAAAGCGACAATGCCGCCGATGCCGAGCACGCCGAAACCCGGAAAGAACGCCTCGGCGACCATGAAAGAAATACCCAGCAGAATCAGCGCCAGCCCGGCGTAGTTCACCGGCAACAGATTCAGGGCATACAGCGCCAGCAACAGGCATATTCCACCGAGCACACCGGCCACGCCAAAACCGGGCGAGGTGAATTCGAAGAATAGCCCGTAGACACCGATCATCATCAGGATCAGGGCGATGCTGGGGTCGGTGATGACCGCCAGCAGCCTGGCGCGCCAGTCCGGCTCGTAGCTGAGCAGCGGCGCCTCCGCAGTCGCCAGCAGAACTTCCCGGTCGAGCGTGTTCACCCTCCTGCCGTCGAGTTGCCGCAGCAGCTGCGGCAGATCGGCGGCGACGTAATCGACTACCTTGAGCTTCAGCGCATCCTCGGCCGGCAGGCTGACCGCCTCGCGCACCGCCAGTTCGGCCCATTCCGTATTGCGGCCGCGCAGTTGTGCCAGGCTGCGGATATAAGCGGCGGCATCGCTGACCTGCTTGCGGCTCAATGTTTGTTTGGAATCGCCGTCCGGAGCCTGGGCGTCATCGGGTTTTGTTTTATCTCCACCCGTCACCGGTGCGGGCTTGCCCGGCGGGAAAAAATCGGGCGGCGCGCCGATCTGTACCGGGGTGGCGGCTCCCAGATTGGTGCCCGGCGCCATCGCGGCGACATGGCTGGCATAGAGAATGTAGGTGCCGGCGCTGGCGGCGCGTGCGCCGCCCGGCGCGACATAGGTTGCCACCGGCACCTCCGAGGCGAGGATCGCCTTGATGATCTGGCGCATCGAGGTATCGAGGCCGCCCGGCGTATCCATTTGCAGCACGGCCAGTTGCGCCCGTTCCTCGGCGGCATGCGTGAGACCGCGCACGACGTAGTCCGCCGTCGCGGGGCCGATCGCGCCTTCGATCTTCAGCACCATCACCGGCTGCGTTGCCGCCATCAGCCAGCCGGGCGCAAGCAGCAGCGCCAGGGAAAGTGCAACTTCGCGTGCTCGTATTCTCATATCCTGGCGACCCTCACCGTTGATAGGAATAACAGGGGGCGGATTCTGAATTATTCCGCACCGGAACTGCTGACTGACACCCTACCCCTTAGCGGGTTACCGGTCAATACGCGAAAAATCCGGATAGTTCCGGCATCCGGTGGTTGGGGTGCGCGTCTGAACTGGGCGCGATGGTATGATGCGCGGCGTTTTCAGTGAAAACATTTACGACCAATGAATCTCCTCAAAACCCTCGCCACCATTAGCAGCCTGACGCTGGTCTCGCGCATTCTCGCCTTCGTGCGCGATGTGCTGATCGCGCGGATATTCGGCGCGGGTGCGGCGACGGACGCGTTCTTCGTCGCGTTCAAACTGCCCAACCTGCTGCGCCGCCTGTTCGCCGAGGGTGCGTTCTCGCAGGCGTTCGTGCCGATCTTCGGCGAATACCGCAACCGCCGCGGGCAGGACGAGACCAAGTTGCTGGTCGATCACGTCACCACCATGCTGGCGCTGATTCTGTTTGTGGTTACGCTGATCGGCATCGTCGCCGCACCGATCCTCGTCTACATCAGCGCGCCGGGCTTCCTCAAGGATGCGGAGAAGTTCGACCTCACCGTGCAGTTGCTGCGCATCACCTCGCCGTACATCTTCTTCATCTCGCTGGTGTCAGTCGCGGCGGGCATCCTCAACACCTACAACAAGTTCTGGGTGCCGGCCTTCGCCCCGATCCTGCTCAATGTCTGCTTCATCGGCGGCGCGCTGTGGTTCGCGCCCTATTTCGATCCGCCGATTCTGGTGCTGGCGTGGGCGGTGTTCGTCGCGGGCATCGTGCAACTGGCGTTCCAGCTCCCGTTCCTGAAGAAGATCGGCATGCTGCCGAGCCTCCGCTTCAGCCTCAAGGACGAGGGCATGTGGCGCGTCATCAAACAGATGGGCCCGGCGGTGTTCGGCGTATCGGTCGCGCAGATCAGCCTCATCATCAACACCATCTTCGCCTCGTTCCTCGTCGCGGGCAGCGTGTCCTGGCTGTATTACGCCGACCGCCTCATGGAATTCCCCAACGGCCTGCTGGGCGTGGCGCTCGGCACGATCCTGCTGCCCTCGTTATCCAAGTGCTACTCCAGCAACGACACGGCTGAATACTCGAAGCTGCTCGACTGGGGGCTGCGCCTGACCATCATGCTGACGCTGCCCGCAGCACTCGCGCTGGGCATGATCGCCGTACCACTGCTGGCGACCTTCTTCCAGCACGGCGCGTTCTCCGCGCACGACGTGCTGATGACGCGCGAGGCGCTGGTCGGCTACAGCGTCGGGCTGGTCGGCATGATCCTGGTGAAAATCCTCGCCCCCGGTTTCTACGCGCGGCAGGACATCAAGACCCCGGTGAAGATCGGCATCGCCACGCTGGTCGCCACGCAACTGATGAACGTGCTGTTCGTGTTCGGGCTGGAGTTGCATCACGCCGGCCTCGCGCTCGCCATCGGCCTCGGCGCATGCTTCAACTCCGCAGTCCTGTTCCACCTGCTGCGCAAGCACGGCATCTACCAGCCCGAGCCGGGCTGGGCGAAGTTCTTCGCCAAGGTGTGCCTCGCGCTGCTCGCGCTCGGCCTCGCGCTATGGTTCGGCATGGGCGCGGAGCAAAGCTGGCTGACCCGCTCCGGCTGGCCGCGCATCCTGCACCTGGCAGCGCTGGTCGCGGGCGGCGTGGCGGTGTATTTCGCGGTGCTCGCCGCGCTGGGTTTCCGGCTGAGGGATTTTTCCAGGCGGGCGGTGAGTTAGCTGGTTGCTTGGCGGCTTTGTGCCAGTTGCTGACGGTCAAGATGTAAAATAATCAGCAACAAAGCTGTCGTTCGTGATCAGTAATAATGTGCAGATCGCCCGCTTCATGCCTCAGACTCCATTCATATAGTGCGTCCCGCCAGCACGACATTCCGGCCAATTTTAAGGTACTATTCATGCTCCCATGAACCTTAGCGCTCCTCTAAATCGGCTTGCTTCAGATGCGGTCGCGTCCACTTCAGGCGCGGCTGCTCGTTGCGCGGCTGCTAACTTCCGCTGGGAGCAGGCCGTATCGGATGCGCGTGCCGACGAGTACAACACTTACGTCGGCGATGTCAGCAAACACGAAGATTGGAAAGCGGAGCACAAGGGCTACGTCGGTTCATTCGTTTATGTCGCCAAGGACCATCCGAGGAGTGCCGAGTCTTTCATGGCCGTCAACGGCCAGGCTCATTTGATCGAGCAACAGGACAACGCCATCTTGTTGCGCCTGGAGTCAATAGGTCATTTGTTCGAGCATCCGTTGGTAACAAAAATCGCCAATGATTTCTGGGATCGCTTTTACAACTCACAAAAAGACCTGCGCAAAGACAAATTGTCCGACGACAGCGAGGCATTGCGCACCGACTTTGTGGCGCAATGGAATAAGCAACGCATACAAGCCCGCCCCATGTTCGCAACCTTCCTCAACAACTTTGAGGGCGGCAATCTGGGCAAACTGATCAAATCCGACTGGCCTCATATTCTGCGCGACCGTCTGGGATTGACTCATTGGCCCAGCACGGCGGGAAAGCCGCTTGCGGTTGCCTTGATGTGCTATACGCTGGATGAGGTGCGTCAGGCGCGCGCAATGGCCACCAAGAAAGGAGCCGTTGCCAGCTTTGCCCGCCCCACCGTGCTGGACGGTGAAATGTCCGCCGCCTTCATCCCTGCGCCGTTGCTGCCCGGAGGAAAAAGCTATGGGCACACGCTGGATTTGGCGAACACCGGCGTACCCGGCACCTTCAGCCCGGAACTGCTGACCTTCCCCATCGAATACCAGCCCCGGCACATCAAGGCCCTTGGCTTCATCTCGCGCCCACATGCGCTCCCGAAAGACGAGGACATACTCGCGGCACGCAACCGTCATGTGCAGGGCTTGCAATGCCTGCCCGATTGCGGCACCTTCGGCGAGGTGTTGGCATGAGCTGGCAGCGCTGGGCCGAGGAGTTACGCCTAGAGCCCCGGCAGGCCGTGGCGGACTTGCTGCGCGGCGCGGCGGACATCAGCCCTTACGAACGCATAGCGCCCCATGAATTCCTGCTGGCGGTGTTGCCTCGCGGCAACCGTCTCGTGAACCAGACATTGATCGGCGAGCCTCCTGGCTCGACTGAAACCGATATGGCCGCCGATTTGCCGACCCATCTGGACACCGGCTTGTCGGCCTGGCTGCTGGCGCAACGCGAGGCCGCGCTGCCGCCTGCGAGGAAGCTCGGCGCTTACGCCGCCCAGGTGTGCGAAGCACTGCAATGGCCGCTGTATTTCGCGCTGCCGCAAACCCGTGCTGCGTTGCAGGCCGATCGCGCACTGTGGCTACGCTGGCTCGGTTCGCTCACCCTTTCGGCCTACCGCGATCCGGAATACGACTACTGGCAGGTGCTGGCCGCTCAACAGGCTGATGATAAGTTGCAGTTTTTCTGGCAATCGTTCGTGGTGGAGGCGGGCCGCACCCGCTCCGCGCGCTACCTCAACCTGGGCCTGCTGGCCTTGGCCCGGCTCCCCCTGTCGGAAGACGACAGCCTGCGCAACCTGCGTCTGCAAGTACAAGCCCTCGTCAACCGTTACCAGCACCGCAAGGCTTGGGGTGCGCCCGCCCAGAAAGAACTGGCGGAAAACCTGAGCCGCGTCATGGCGCGCAACCCCAGCATGGATGAGGGCAACTACCGCGCCTTTCTGAGCGCCTTGCTCGCCCCGCTGGGTGATGACAAAGCTGTATCGGTGCTAAGCCTGCTGGGCTTTGGGCAGGTCGCGCAGCGTTACGCTGGTGCCGTTTCCAACTCCCTCTACAAACTCAAGCCACCGGGTTTGAGTGGAGAGACTGATCAAGCTGTCCGGGAAGTGCGTCATTCCGGCAGTTTGGCACAAGCCTGGAAAGCCATCCGCCCCCTGCTCAGCGCCCACGAAGATTTCTTGCACAAGTCTGGCGATGCATATTATTTTGTGCGTAATTTGGACAGGTGCGGTCGCGCGCTGTGCGAAAAATATACTCTGCATGATCCGGAGGTACGGGATCGTCTGTTCCAGTGGATACACCTGGCCTTGCGCATGGATGCCGAAGATCCCAGACTGTGGATGCTGTGGGAGCTGGCCTTGCGCAAGGCGGATCAGCCGCAGCGCGCGCAGTGGGTGCTGTGGGAAATGACGCGGCGCTTTCCAGGTGACTTGCATTGCCGTTTGGAGTTGGCGCGTATGCTGGCCGAATCCAACACGCCCGATGACCAGGCCCTGGCTCAGCGCCTGTTGCAGCAAGTGTTGCAACAGGATCCCGACAGCCTGCATACCCATTCCACGCTGGCCCAACTGGCCATCCGCCGCGAGGATTGGGTGCATGCCTTGAACCACGCTCAACAGGGTTCGCGGATTGATCCTAGTAATTGGGCCCCTGCGATGTTGCTGGCACAAGCCTATGCCCGGCGCAACGAGTCGGGCGATTTGCAAGCGGCCATCGAGCACTTGCAGACCTTTGTGACCCGCTATCGCGGGAACGTGAAGGCCGAAGGCTATCTGCACAAATTACTGCAACGCCAGCAACTGGCGCAGCAAGACCAACTGACCGCCTTCAAAGATGACGAAGAACCCGCCCGCATGGAAGCCGCTCCCGCCGAAACCGACCCTGCCTGGCTTGCCTTTGCCGAGTCGCTACGCGCGTCGCCTTTAGGGAATACATCCACCGCTTCTTCCATAGGAGATGCGGACTTGGTTGAGCGGGTGCTGCCCCTGCCGCAAGCCTTGCGCCAAGCCGTGGCGCAAGGACTATGGGAGGAAGATGTGCTCGACCGTTACGAGGCGGACGCCCAACAAGAGTTTCCGCTGGAAACGCGGCTGTGGCATTACCTGAAAACCTTGCGCACCGATTCACCGAGCAGCGAGCGTGACCGCGCCAGACAGGCGGTGCAAGCATGCCTCGATGCTGAAACCCAGGCGCTCGAACAAAACAAGCAAGGCAATGAATCGTGGCTAAACTATCGGAACAAACACTGGGAGGCGTTGAACGCTTCCGCCGATACCGCGCTGGCAACCGGCGCGGAATGGCTCAAGGACTTGCTGGATCGGTATCGCCCCTTGCCTGCACCTTTGCTCGCCTGAAGTACTCGGCATCAAAGAGCAAGGCGAGTTAGGGCGCCACCATTGCTTACCTTCAGGTCGAGAGTCTCCTCATCTAGCACGTTGAATTACCGCTTCGGAGCGGTATCGTCGCCTACAATGTGCCGCTGGAGAAACTTGCTCTGATAAATTGTTTGCCAGATAGCTGCCCGTCGCCAACGACAGCAACGTGTCGAAAGCGGCATCTCACCCCATCAGGAAATTAAAGAGGTTGTGTTCGAATTGTTTCTGGTGAGCCAGGCCAATCTGATTGGCTAACTTGGCCAGATGCGCTAGACTGCGCGCATCGGGTTCGTTTCCTCAAGGAGTTCAATATGCAATGCAATATGCTGGAAGCAAAAAACCAGCTTTCCAAACTGGTGCAGGCAGCGCTGGCGGGTGAGGATGTGGTGATCGCCAACAAGGGCGTTCCGGTCGTGAGGCTGGTGAAGGTCGGGGCGCAGGATTTTGCGCGCAAGCCCGGTGCGTGGTCAGGGCTGCCCAAACCCAAGGCGGATTGGGATTCGCCCGCGACGAATGCAGCCATCGCCGATGCGCTCGGCGGAGATCAATTGTTGTGAAGCGTTATCTGCTCGACACCCACCTGGTTTATTGGTGGATGACGGGAGATGCGCGCCTGGGCAAGGCGACACAACGCATCATCGCCAAATCTGAAATCATCGTGAGCACGGCCAGCGTATGGGAGATGGTGCTGAAAAACGCCAAGGGAAAACTGCCATTGCCGCAGGGTTCGATAGCCGGGCAACTGGAAGCGCAAGGCTTCATTGTATTGCCGATCTTGCCGCGCCACATCGAAGCGGCGCGCAGTCTGACTTGCATGCACACCGACCCATTTGACCGGCTGCTCATCGCGCAAGCGCACGATGAAAGATTGACTCTGTTGACCCGCGACGCGGCGATTCTTGCACTTGGGCTGGATGGCGTGGTGGAAGGGTAAAGGGCGAACAAAGCACCGCCCCATCATTTGTCGTTCAGCAGCCCCTGCATCGCCGCGACCGGTTTGACCTGCGGGAAATACACCTGTTTGTAGAAGTTGCCGAGGTTGCTCGACCACGGGATGCCGTTCTTATTCCCGATCTTCTGCCAGTAATCCATGAGCTCCACATCGTAGGCGTCTATTGCATTTTGGTAGCCGGAGGCGTCGTAGCGCTCGTCGTGGCGGAAGGTCTTGATGTCCAGGCGCGGCTTGGGCGGCACGTCGTCCCTGATGTGGCCGATACACACGCCGACCAGCGGGAAGGTGAGCGGCGGCAGGCCGAGCAGGTCGATCATGCCCTGCGGGTTGCGGCGGATGCTGCCGATCGGGACGATGCCCAGCCCGAGCGACTCGGCGGCGGTAATCAGCGTGCCGAGAACGATGCCCGCATCGGTTGCGGCGACGCCGAAGCCTTCCATGCTTTCGTGGATGATCTGCGCCTGCCCGGCCTTGCGCGCGCCGAGATCGGTCTTGTGGAAGTCGATGGCGACGACGATGAATACCGGTGCCTGCGCGATCCACGCCTGTCCGCCGGAGAGCTCGGCGATGCGGGCGCGCTTTTCCGCATCGTGCACCACGATTAGCGAAATTTCCTGTGCGTTCATCGAGGCCGGCGCGCGGTGTGCGGCGGCGATGATTTCATTGAGCATCGCGTCGCTGACCGGATCGGGCTGGTAGCTGCGGATGCTGCGGTGGGCTTGCTGGATGCGCAGGGTTTCGTTCATGGCTGGTTCTCCGATGAGGTGGGAAGATGCATTGCCTTCGCCACCACGTCGCGGGTCAGTTGCGGGGCGAACAGTTCGATGAAGTCGTAAGTATAGCCGCGCAGATATTCGTTCTTGCGGATCGCGATGCGCGTGGTGTTGGCCTTGAACAGGTGCCTGGTTTCGATCATGCGCAAATGCCGGTCGCGTTCCGGGACGAAGGCGATCTCGGCGAGAATGCCGATGCCCAGCCCCAGTTCCACGTAAGTCTTGATCACGTCGGCGTCGATGGCGGTCAGCGCGATGTTCGGTTCGATTCCCGCCTTCTCGAACGCCTCGTTGATCTTGCCGCGACCGCTGAAGGCGAAGTCGTAGGTGACGATGGGATAGTGCGCGATCTTTGCCAGCGTCAACTTCTTTTCCTCCAGCAGCGGGTGTCTGGGCGGCACGACCACGCAGTGATGCCATTCGTAGCACGGCAATGTAACGAGGCCGTCGTATTCCGTCAGGCTTTCGGTGGCGATCGCGACATCGGCCTCGCCGTTGAGCACCTGCTCGGCGATCTGCGTCGGGTTGCCCTGGTGCAGGCCGAGCTTCACTTTCGGGTAGCGCTTGATGAACTGTTTGACCACCGGCGGCAGGATGTAACGCGCCTGGGTGTGCGTGGTGGCGATGGTCAGCGGGCCGCTGTCCTGCGCGTGGAATTCCTGCCCCACCTGCCGGAGGTTTTCCGCGTCGTGCAACATGCGCCGGGCGATGCCGAGGATCGCCTGACCGGGCTCGGTGAGCGCGACGACGCGCTTGCCGTTGCGCACGAAGATGTCGATGCCCAGCTCCTGCTCCAGCTGCTTGATCTGTTTGCTGATGTTGGGCTGCGAGGTGTACAGCGCGTCGGCGGCATCGGAAATCTTCAGGCCGCGCCGCACGATCTCGTTGACATAACGCAGTTGTTGCAAATTCATGGCCGCATTCCTATATAACCAATAGTTATGAAATGCTAACATAAAACCATTTAGGAATATAATTCTGCCCGGCTAGAATGCGCGCCTGAATTTTTTGGTGGGTAGCATGGACTGGATGTACACATTATCCGGCTTTCTGGTCGGGCTGATCGTCGGCGTGACCGGGGTGGGCGGCGGGTCGCTGATGACGCCGTTGCTGGTGCTGTTCTTCGGCGTATCGCCCGCCACGGCGGTGGGGACGGATCTGCTGTATGCCTCGCTGACCAAGACAGTGGGCGGCTGGGTGCATGGGCGGCGCGGCACGGTGGACTGGAAGGTGGTGGGGTTGCTCGGTTTGGGCAGCCTGCCGGCCGCCGTGGTCACGATCGCGTTGCTGAAGTATCTCTCGCTCGACGAAAAAACGCTGCGCAGTCTGATAACCAGCGTGTTGAGCGTGGCGCTGCTGGCGACCGCGACGGCGCTGCTGCTGAAGGACCAGATCAAGAAGCTCGCGCGGCGCAAGGATGGCACGGTGTACGAGCTGCATCATCGCTACCTGCCGGCCGCGACGATCGTGACGGGCATCGTCGTCGGCGCATTGGTGACGGTCTCTTCCATCGGCGCGGGAGTGCTGGGTACGGTCGCCCTGCTGTTCCTCTATCCGCGCATGCCGGCGGTGAAGGTGGTGGGCACGGATATCGTCCATGCCGTGCCGCTGACCGCGCTGGCCGGGATGGGGCATATGGCGCTGGGCACGGTGGACCTGGTGCTGCTGGGCAGTTTGCTGCTGGGCTCGTTGCCCGGCATCTATATCGGCAGCCACCTGAGTGCCAAGGTGCCGGAAAAGGTGTTGCGCCCGCTGCTGGCGACTATGCTGCTGATTATTGGTATCAAGATGGTGATGTATTGACTTGATAGACATAGTCGTAGGATGGGTTGACGCAGGAAACCCATCAAGGGAACGATGGGTAGCTTTGCATAGCCATCTGACTAAGCTGTCCAGAAACGACAGCCAAGTCATTGGTTATCGCTACGCTCAACCCATCCTACGCGCTGTGGCTTGAATTGTAGTTTTGAGGATTAACCAAGGAAGATCGCAATGAGCGTGAACACACAAAATTTATCCGATCTGGCGGAAATCGACCGCTTCGAGCAGGCCATTCAGGCTTTCAATGCGGGCAATCTGGACCTGGACCGCATGACGGCGGTGCGTTTGCAGCATGGCGTGTACGGCCAGCGCCAGCCAGGCGTACACATGTTCCGCATCAAGGTACCCGGCGGGCGCATGACGCCGGATCAACTGGATGCGGTCGCGGATGTCACCGCGAGTTACTCGCAAAAAGGCATTGCGCATGTCACCACGCGCCATTCCATCCAGATCCATTTCATCCCGCTCGACAGCACGCCCGCCGCGATGCGCCGCATCGCCGAGGTCGGCATGACCTCGCGCGAGGCATGCAGCAACACGGTGCGCAACATGACGGCCTGCGGCCTGTCCGGCGTCTGCCCGCGCGAGCATGTCGATGTGACCAGGCATCTGGACGGCGCGGTGAGGCACTTCTTGCGCAACCCGCTCAACCAGCAAATGCCGCGCAAATTCAAGTTCAGTTTTTCGGCCTGCGAGACGGATTGCGCGCAGGCGCTGCTGCACGATTGCGGCGTGGTAGCGGTCGAAAAAGACGGACAGCACGGCTTCATGGTCAAGGCCGGCGGCGGCCTGGGGCACAAGCCGCGCGAGGCGATGGTGGTCGAGGAATTTATTACGGAGCGCGAGCTGCTGTTTTCGCTGGAAGCGCTGGTGGCGCTGCACAACAAGTATTCCGACCGCACCAAGCGCGCCAAGTCGCGCATCAAGTTTCTGGTCGAGCGTTTCGGCGAGCAGGGCTTTGTGGAAAAGTACCGCGAAGAATTCGAGCGCACCCGGGAGGCGCTTGCCGCACAGGCCTATCCGCAGGGCGAGTGGCGCCAGTCAACCGGCGGCGAAATTCCCGGGCCGGGCGCACCGCGCAAACTGTTCGCGCAGCGCCAGGCAAAACTGTTCGTGCTGCCGGTTGCGTTACCGACCGGCGACATGACCCCGGCGCAGATGCGCGGCCTCGCCGCCTTGCTGCGCGCGCACGGCCTGGAAGATATCCGCACCACGCAAGACCAGAACCTTTCCATTTTTAACGTGCCGCAAGCCGGCGTGGCCGCGCTGCGCAGCGGGTTGGCCGAGCTGGGGCTGCATGAGCCGGTCGCCGGGGATGACGTGGTGGCGTGTCCGGGGACGTCGACCTGCCGCCTCGGCATCACCGCCAGCCCGGTGATCGCGCCGCAACTGTCCGGCGGCAAGGCCGATCTGCGCATCCGCGTGTCGGGTTGCCACAACGGTTGCGCGCAGCCGGAAACCGGCGACATCGGCATTTACGGCGAAGGCAAACGACTGCACGGCAAACTGGTGCCGCATTACCAGATGTATTTTGCCGGCAGCGGCATGCCCGTCAGCGGGATGAATGGCGGCACACTGGCTTTGAAAGGCCCCGCGTTGCCGGTGGCGCGCATCAAGCAGGCCATCGAACGCGTGCAAGAGGCGCATCTCGGCAGCGGCGCGGCCAGCTTCTTTGCCTGGGCGCGCGCGCAAGCCCCCGATTATTTCAAGGAACTGCTGGCCGACCTGGCCGAAGTGAAGGCGGAAGATTTGCAATCGGTGATGCGCGATTACGGCGATGCCGGCGACTTCCGCGTCGTCAATATGGGCGGCGGCGAATGCGCGGGCGTATCGCAGGCGCTGATCGGCGCAAATTTCTTCGAGGCGGCGCACGAGCGCGAATACCGCAACGCGCTGGTGTTCCAGCGCAAATATGACGAGGCGGCGCATTGCAATGAGGCGATCCTGCGCCTGCTCGGTTCGGGCATCGTGCAGTTGCTGGAGGGGGCGCATGACGGCGACCTGGAACAGCTCGCCGGGCAGCTCCGGCAACTGGCTCCCGAACTTGCCGACGAATTTGCGCAGGCCGCGGGCAGTCTCGCCAGCGGCGCGGAGATCGACGCCGAAGCGCTCGCGGCAATCAGCGCGGCGGTGGATAATTGGACGATTGAGGCGGCGGCTTTTGCAACCGGGAAAGACGCGCAGCTTGATCTGGCGGAGGCACTGCCAAAATGAGCCTGCCACAGAAAATCGACCAGACTGTCGCCGTGCTGCAACAGGCCGCGCGCGATTTCGCGCCGGCGTGTTTTGCCAACAGCCTGGGCGCGGAAGACATGGTGCTGACCGACCTGATCGCCAGACATCACCTGGATATCGAGGTGTTCAGCCTCGACACCGGTCGCCTGCCGCAGGAAACCTACGACCTGATGCAGGAAGTGCATCGGCTTTATGGCATACCGCTGAAAATCTATTTTCCGGACTGCGCGGCAGTCGAGGAATATGCCGCGCAGAACGGCGTGAACGCTTTTTACGACAGTGTTGAATTGCGCAAGCGCTGCTGCCACATCCGCAAGGTCGAGCCGCTGAAGCGCGCGCTGGCCGGCAAAAAAGCGTGGATCACCGGGATGCGCCGCGACCAGGCAGTCACGCGCGGCAGTCTGGAGGTGTCGTCGTTCGACGCGGATCACGGCCTGCAGAAATTCAACCCGCTGCTCGACTGGACGAACGCCGAGGTATGGGAATACATCAGGCAAAACGATGTGCCGTACAATGAGCTGCACGACCGTTTTTATCCGAGCATCGGCTGCGCGCCGTGCACCAGAGCGGTGACCCCCGGCGAAGACATCCGCTCCGGCCGGTGGTGGTGGGAAAACCCGGAGAACAAGGAATGTGGCTTGCATGTGGCAAGCCACATTCCGAAACGGGCATAGTCTGTTTGTTCTCCGGGTTTCGGCGAAGACTTATGTCGCGCATGAAATGTGCGACGTTAGTCGTAGCCAAAACGAAGATGGCAGGGAATGCGGCTTGCATGTAGGCAAGGTTTCGCAATTAAAATCATCGTAGGGCGGGATAGTAGGGTGCGTTTCACGCACCATGGTGCGTGAAACGCACCCTACATGAATGAATTTGATGTTTGAAAAATGAAAGAAAGTTGAAGATGACTGCACATACCTTTACCCATCTGGACGTGCTGGAAAGCGAATCCATCCACATCATGCGCGAGGTCGCGGCGGAGTGCAAAAACCCGGCGCTGCTGTTCTCCGGCGGCAAGGATTCCATCGTGATGCTGCGCCTCGCGGAGAAGGCATTCCGCCCGGCGAAATTTCCGTTTCCGCTGGTGCACATCGACACCGAGCACAACTTCCCGGAAGTGATTTTTACCCGCGACAAGCTGGCCGCCGATCTGGGCGAGCGGCTGATCGTGCGCTCGCTGGAGGATTCGATCAAGCGCGGCACCATCGTCATCAAAGACCCGGACAAACCGCGCAACCCGTACCAGTCGGTGACTCTGCTCGAAACCATCGCCGAATTCGGTTTCGACGCCTGCATGGGCGGCGCGCGCCGCGACGAGGAAAAGGCGCGCGCCAAGGAACGCATCTTCTCGTTCCGCGACGAATTCGGCCAGTGGGACCCGAAAAACCAGCGCCCGGAACTCTGGGATATTTACAACACGCGCGTCCAGGCCGGTGAAAATATCCGCGTGTTCCCGATCAGCAACTGGACCGAGATGGATATCTGGGAATACATCGCGCGCGAGAAGTTGTACATTCCGGAAATTTATTACGCACATGAACGCGAAGTGATCCGCCGTGGCAATTCGGTGATTCCGGTGTCGCACCTGGTCCAGCCCAAGCCGGGCGAGAAAGTGGAAGTGCTCTCGGTGCGTTTCCGCACCGTGGGCGACATGACCTGCACCGCGCCGGTGGAATCGACCGCACGCAATGCGCAGGAGATCATCGAAGAGACGTCGATCACGCGCATCACCGAACGCGGCGCGACGCGCATGGACGACCAGACCTCCGAGGCTTCGATGGAGCTGCGCAAAAAAGAGGGTTATTTCTAATAATTGGAAATTGCATTTAGCCACGGATTAACACGGATGCTCACGGATTATTGTTCCGGTTTTATCAGTGTTTATCAGTGGCAATCAGTGGCTAGGTTTTTCGAGGTTTAATATGAGCAATGCAACACAACTACTCCGTTTTATCACAGCAGGCAGCGTGGACGACGGCAAGAGCACCTTGATCGGCCGCTTGCTGCACGACTCGAAATCGATCTTCGAGGACCAGCTCTCGGCGATTTCGAAGACCAGCGAAAAGCGCGGCATGGCCGCCGTCGATCTGTCCTTGCTGACCGACGGCCTGCAGGCCGAGCGCGAACAGGGCATCACCATCGACGTGGCGTACCGCTACTTCGCCACGCCGAAGCGCAAGTTCATCATCGGTGACACGCCGGGGCACGAGCAGTACACGCGCAACATGGTCACGGCGGCCAGCACGGCCAACCTCGTGGTCATCCTGATCGATGCGCGCAAAGGCGTGCTGGTCCAGACGCGCCGCCACACCTACTTGGCCAGCCTGGTCGGTATCCCGCACATCGTGCTGGCGGTCAACAAGATGGATATGGTGGATTACTCTGAAGCGCGCTTCAACGAAATCTGCACCGAGTATCTGGCGTTTGCCGCACAGCTCGGTTTGCACAACATCACCTGCTTGCCGTTGTCCGCGCTGCTCGGCGATATGCTGGTGGATCGCGGCGACAATCTGAACTGGTATCAGGGCGCCACGCTGATGGAATTGCTGGAGAACGTCGAGATCGATCACGACGTGAACACCACCGATTTCCGTTATCCGGTGCAGTGGGTGTGCCGTCCGCAAACCGAGGAATATCACGACTTCAGGGGATTCATGGGGCGCATCGAAGCGGGCGAAGTGTCGGTGGGCGACGAGATCACCGTGCTGCCATCGGGCCGCACCAGCAAGGTAAAAGAGCTCGTCACCTACGACGGCAACCTGCAAACGGCTTACGCACCGCAATCCATCGCCATCACGCTGACCGACGAGATCGATATTTCGCGCGGCGATATGTTCGTCAAAGCCAACGCGATGCCGCAAGTCGCCAAGGAGTTTGAAGCGATGCTGTGCTGGCTGTCCGAAACGCCGCTCGACAAGAATCGCAAATACCTCGTCAAGCACACCACGCGCACGGCGAAGTGCCTGTTCTCCAGCATCGATTACCGTGTGGATGTGAACACGCTGGAGCAACACGCCAACCCGACGGTGAACATGAACGACATCGCGCATGTGACGATGAAGGTGCAACAGCCGCTGGCATTCGACCACTACCAGCGCAACCGCGCCACCGGCTGTTTCATCGTGATCGACGAGGCGACCAACAATACCGTCGCGGCAGGGATGATCGTTTAGGAAACCACGCAAACCTGCTGCGCGGTTCGATGGCTGCGTTGCGCGGTGTGCGAAATCCTCATGTACTCTAGTGTCGCGTCACGTATAAAACGACGGATGCAATGTTTTACTATACCAAAACCGAAAACCGCCCCATCCCCACCCCAACGAGTAAGGTTAGATTGTGATCGCGAAGCGAGCCACAATCTGAACCGTTTGTTGGACAAGCCCGGTCTGGATGCGAGTT
>Ga0209212_1002378_pt1 | contig 26973 bp, 11 predicted proteins | sample RifGroC2_FD_183996 | JGI IMG/M metagenome (GOLD analysis project Ga0209212, IMG submission 183996) | Groundwater microbial communities from Rifle, Colorado, USA - Groundwater C2 (SPAdes) (version 2) | ecosystem: Environmental > Aquatic > Deep subsurface > Groundwater | place: Rifle, Colorado... | reverse complement strand
CATCTCCTCCACCCGGTCGTCGTCAATCCGAAGAAGGCCGCTCTCGTCCTGCGCTGGGCGGTAGAGGAGATGGAGCGACGCTACAGGATCATCGGCGAAGTCGGCGTGAAGAGCATTGAGGCATACAATCAGCTCCGCAGGGGGTATCCGCCCGGACCGGAGACTATGCCGCCCGCGGACGGTAAAGCGAGCGAGAAAGGGCATGGGAAAACGAGAGCGGAGTTCATTCCGGATGCCGACGACCAGATAAAACGGGAGGCCGGCACTCAGGTCAATACCGAGCCTCTTCCCGACCGGCTTCCCTATATTGTCATCATCATCGACGAGCTTGCCGACCTGATGATGGTCGCCCAGAGGAATGTAGAAGAATCGGTGACCCGCTTGGCCCAGATGGCCAGAGCCGCGGGCATCCATCTTATTTTAGCGACCCAGCGCCCTTCCGTGGATGTCATCACGGGGATCATCAAAGCCAACTTTCCCACCCGGATTTCATTCCAGGTTTCCTCCAAAATAGACTCGAGGACAATCCTTGATCAAATGGGCGCGGAAAAACTCCTTGGGGCCGGGGATATGCTCTTTGTCCCCCCGGGCGTCTCACGACTGGTAAGGATCCATGGCGCCTATGTCTCGGACACCGAGATCGAACGGATCGTCGATTTCGCAAAGAAACAGGGACAGCCGACGTATGACGAATCGATCACGGAGTTCGAACCCGATTCGACCGAGGACAAACCGGACGAGGAATTCGATGAGAAGTACGATCAGGCCGTTGAGCTGGTCACGGATCTTGGTCAGGCCTCGATATCTCTGGTGCAGAGGTACATGAAGATCGGGTACAACCGGGCCGCCCGGATCATCGAACGGATGGAGGCGGAAGGAATCGTCGGACCGTCGGACGGCGCCAAACCCAGAAAGGTGATCGCCCGAAAACTGCCGCGCTGAACGGCTTCGTAAAAAGGCCGGATGCTGCGTTGCGCATCACTCCTCGTCGTTGCGGCGTACGACAAAGTACGCCTCACTCCTCGGGTTTCGCGCGCCTTGCCTGCGGCCTTTTTACGAAGCCGTTCCATATTCAAGCCTTATAAGACTTTTGCGAGATTGTTAACCGTGCTATCTAAAAAAGTCCACATCGTCAGCCTCGGCTGTCCCAAGAACCTCGTCGATTCGGAAGTCATGGCCGCCGCCCTTGCCTCGGGCGGTTATCTTCTCACAGACGGACCGGAGGAGGCGTCCGTCATCCTGATCAACACCTGCGCCTTCATCCTCCCGGCCAAGGAGGAATCGATCGAAGAAATCCTCCGCATGGCGGCCTGGAAACGCGGCGGAAAGGGTCCCTGCACCCATCTGGTCGTGACCGGATGTCTCCCCCAGCGATACAGACGCGGCCTGAAGAAGGCATTACCCGAGGTGGATTTGTTTCTCGGCATCGCCGGGATCCCCAATATCGCCCATCACCTGGACCGCCTGTTTGAGGACATACCACACCGGCGATGCTCCGTTATCGGCAAGCCCGAATTCCTTATGACCGCGAGCCACCGGCGCCTGATCTCGGGACCGGCGCATAGCGCCTACCTGAAAATCGCCGATGGCTGCACGAACCGCTGTTCCTATTGCGCCATCCCTTCGATCCGCGGAAAGGCCCGGAGCCGGGCCATCGACGATATCATGGAAGAAGCGGAACTCCTTGCCGCACAGGGTGTGCGCGAACTGATCGTCACCGCCCAGGATACGACGGCCTATGGAATAGACCGGAAAGCGAAACCGACCCTGAGTCGCCTCCTCGGTCATTTGGCCGGCATCAGCGGGATTTCCTGGATCCGCATTCTCTATACCTACCCGGCCCACCTCACGGAAGAGCTGCTCCGGACGATGGCGGCCGAAGAGAAGATCTGTCATTATCTGGACATTCCCATCCAGCATAGCGACGATGCCATCCTCAGGGCGATGCACCGGCGGGGAGACAGCACGCTGATCCGTGATGTGATTAAAAAAGCGCGGGAGATTGTTCCCGATATCGCCCTCCGGACCTCTCTCATCACAGGCTTCCCGGGAGAGACCCTCAGGAGATTCGAAAATCTTCTCTCCTTCGTCCGGGAAATCCGCTTCGACCATTTAGGGGTCTTCACCTATTCCAGGGAAGAGGGAACGAAGGCCGCCGCCTTTCCGTCACGCATTTCGGAAAAGGAAAAGCAGCGGCGCCGGGACATTCTGAGCTTGGCGCAGGCCGGGATCTCCGGAGACATCAACCACACGCTGATCGGCACACGGCAGGAGGTCCTCGTCGAGGAGAACGGCGATCTTGCCGGATATCCCTACGTGGGGAGGTGCCGACGCCAAGCTCCGGAAATCGATGGTGTGACCCATATCCGGGGGGGAGCAGCCGAGAAAGGCGCGCTGGTCGCCTGCCGGATCACCGACGCTGATGATTATGATCTATTTGCGGAAATGATCTGATCCATAGACACTTTCGTCGTTTATCTTCTCACACGCCCTAATTTCCCCTGAATATCACCGTATACATCTTCTTTTTCCCTTGACATGGGTACGGATGCCCGTTATCTTTGAGCCGGTCCTGCTCTGTTCAAGCGGGGCCTTCATCAGATGTTCAAACGACGCACAAGGTCTGTCTGAAACCTGATGCATCATAAACGAGGAAAACCGAAAACCAGGCTAAGGGAGGATAAGGTATGAAAAAGGCTATTGCCATTATTGTCTTCGGAATAACCGGTGCGGCGCTTCTATCCGGTTGCTATGTCTACACGCGGGAGCCTCTGCCGCCGCCTGCCATTATCATCATGCCCGAGGGAGGCCCTCCCCCTACGGCGGCGCCGCCTCCTCCGCCACCGGCTTCCGGGGCAGTGGGTCCGGTAAGAAGATATTGATTTCCCGCAAATTTGCCGTATTCTGCCTTCTGATCACCTGCTTGATCGGCGGGGAGGGTTTCTGTGCAGGCGACCGGTTGGCGCAGGGTGTCGGTTATCCCCCGGTGAAGGCCAAGAGCAAGACCCAGGCGCTTCTGATGGCCCGGCGTGCGGCGGTCCTTGATGCGTACCGCAACACTGTCAGGATGCGCGGCGATGAACAGGATCCCTTGCCGAAATGGGATGCCTACGAGGGTTTTTCTGCCTTTATCCGAGGCGTCACCCTGGTAGACGAGTCACTTTTGGCCGATGGGGGCGTTCGTGTTACGGTTCGTCTGCCCGCGGGGTCTTCATTGCCAAAGGAGACCGGAAACAATACGCAGGTGAAGACGGGAGGCGGCAAATCGGAGACCTATGCCGGGCCGGTGCGGGTAAGTGAAGAGGAGTGGTTCAGGATCATTGAAACGATGGTCAGATTCGAAGCGAAGACCGGAAAGAAGAGGGAGCCATGAATAGCAATTCATTCGGGGGAAGACATGTGATCGCAGGTGCAGCGGTGCTGATCCTGCTCCTGGGTTTCTCCCCGGACGGTTTGGCACAGGCACAGATGGACAGCCAAACCAAGCTCATGACGCGGCGTGCGGCAAAGGTAGACGCCCTGAGGAATCTCCTGGAGATCGTCTATGGGCTCCAGATCGACGCCCGGACGACCGTCCGGGATTTTGTCACGGAGTCCGATGTGGTTCGTTCGCGATTGAGGGCCGCCATTCAGGGCGCCCGTGAGACCGATTACCAGGTCCAGGCCGACGGCACGGCGGAAGTCACGGTGGAGGTGACCCTGGGGCGTGTGGAGGATATTGTCGGGCGGCGTCTGCGCTATGATCAGGAAACGATAGAGGCGAAGGGGTATGGGGCTCCCGGAGGAGCGAATTACGTGGCGCCTCAGGCGGCAAGGGATGTGCTGAGGGTGAAGGGGCACGGCCTTGAGCCGAATGAACCGGGGATGACGGCGGCGGAAAAGAGCCTGCTCGCCAAGCGTGCGGGAAAGCTGGACGCCCTGAGAAACCTTGCCGAGCAGCTCAATGGCGTCCGGATCAGCGGCGAGACACTGGTCCGGGATTTTGTGACGCGCAGCGACGATATCCGTTCCCGGGTCTTCTCTTATATTCAGGGGGCGCGGGTGATATCCGAATATCAGCTGGCGGACGGCAGTTACGAGGTGGAGGTGGAGATCGATATGGAACCTCTGAGAAGGATTCTCGGGGTTCGCTGACAGGAAAGGAGAAAAATACCATGTGGAAAAAAGGGATCATTCTTTCGGTTGTGTTGCTCATGTTTGCCGGGTGCTATATCGTCCCCGTCCCCGACCAGCAGGTGGCGCCGGCGGAGCAATGGGTGCCTATTACAATCCGGGCAACCGGCGGCGGCGCGCCTCCGGAAAAAGCGATCAATCCGGCCCAGGCACGGCTCATGACGGAGCGGGCGGCTAAACTTGATGCTTACCGAAATCTCCTGGAGCGGGCCTACGGGGTCGCCATCAGGGGCAAGACCACCGTCCGGGATTTTGTGCTGCAGAACGATACAATCCGCTCCCGAGTTGAGGCTTACATCCGCGGCGCCAAAGTCATCGATACCGTATATAAGGATGACGGCGGCGTGGAGGTGGAAATGGAAGTGACCCTGGGATACGATTTCCGACAGTACTTTAGATGAAATGAATGCCATACAGGACCTTCAGCAACAGACTGGAGTAGCTTTAACTGGCTTAAGAGGGGTAAGCGTGGGCAATTCTGTGAGAAAAAGACGCAGACCAGACCCATTCGGGCCACGGTCCGGAAGGGATCGTCCCCCTTCCCCTTTCCTGTCCTGGCGCGATTCCTGCTTTGGGATCCTGTGTCTTGTCCTGGGGGTCTTTTTCCTCTGGCCCTCCCCTGTCCAGGCCCAGCAGGCGGAGTTCGTCATGACCGAGGGGGTGGCCGCCATTATCAACAACGCCGTGGCGCCGGCCCGGGACAAGGCGATCGACGACGCCCTGCGCAAGGCCGTCGAGCAGGCGGTGGGGACCCTGGTCACTTCGGATACCCTGACGGAGAAGTACAAGGTCATCACCGACAAGATTCTCGCCCAGACCACCGGTTACGTCCAGCGATACAGTGTACTTTCCGAGAAGGCCGAGGGAGACCTCTACCGGGTTCGGATCCAGGCGGAAGTGGGCCGGGCCAACCTCATGAACGACCTGCGCGCCCTGGGGCTGCTTCATGCGCTTGCCGAGAAGCCCAAGGTCATGGTGATCATGGAGGAGAAGGTGGCGGGTGTCTTTGGCACGACGGCCTGGGAGGATGTGGGGCAGGCGGAATCGACGATCATGGAGCGGCTCATCGCCGCCGGCTTCACCGTGGTCGATCCCCAGACGGTGAAGAGCAACATCACCCGGGATCAGGCGCTGCGCATCCTGGAAGGCGACTCGCAGGCCGCCGCCGCAGCCGGCCTCCAGTACGGCGCGCAGGTGGTGATTACCGGCAAGGCCTTCTCGAAGAATGCCGGTGGACGAATTCTCGATACGCAGCTCCAGTCTCTTCAGGCGACGGTCCAGGCCCGGGTGATCCGCTCCGACGATGCCAGGGTGATCTCTTCCCGAAGCGAACAGGGCCGGCGGGTTCACATCGATGAGGTCCAGGGGGGCGCACTGGCCATCCGGGATGCCACCGGGCGCATGACCGACGCGATGATCGCCGATATCCTGGCCCAATGGCGGAGCGAGGCCTATGGCCGGACGAAGGAGATCACCCTCGTCATCACGGGCCTGGTCTCCTACCGCCACCTGACGGCGATCAAGCAGTTTCTCGAGAAGGAGATGCAGGGGGTCCGGGGGGTGAACCAGCGGAGTTTCCTGGGCGGCGCCGCCGAATTGATGCTCGATTACGGCGGCAAGTCGAGCAACATCGCCGATGAACTGGCCAACCGAAAATTTACCGGCTTCCGGATGGAGCCCACCAATGTGACGCCGAGCCGCGTCGATGTCAAAGCCGTCGTGGAGAAATAATCAGGTCGGAAGTCTTTTCTAAGGGATCGATCGTACTTGTCGTGGTAAAGACAGGGGTATCGCGAGGTCATTGATGACAAAGAAACGCGTCTTTTTCCTGCATCTCGTCTCCGCCGTCCTTTCGATTGCCCTTTGCGTCGGTCTTCTGTCCGCTGCGGTTTCGACCAGCAATTACACGGCGGACATGGTCGAGGGCGTCATCGAAGAGTTTATCTCCGCGTCCGGAACCACGGACATGGAGATCATCGGCCAGGGGTCGTATATCAAAAAAAGCGGTTTTCGGGACCCTCTGCTCGGCGGATCATCGGATTTCGACATGCGGATCCGACTGAAGAACGCGAACGTCTCCCCCGAGGAAGCGGCGCGGCGCTGGGTGGAGGTTCAGAACCGGATCCGTCAGATTGTGCAGAAGAAGTTCGGCAACATGACTTTCATGATCAACGGGAAGCCGGTCAACGCCGCCCAGGCCATCCTCCAGAAGATCAACCTCTACCCTCCCCAGCAGATCATGAAAGGCGTGACAAGCAAGAGCCAGGCTTACGCCTTGTTCAAAAGATACGGGATCGTTCCGAATTTAGGCTACGAGGCCGGAAGCGGCACCGACGACATCCTCGAGGAGGCCGCCGAAGGGATCTGGGGCTCCGGAGCGGTGATCCAGGAGATGGAGAAGGGGGCGCGGGGCAAGCGCTGGTTCACGGACGGGACGACAAACAGTGACGGAACGAAGAAAGTACTGACCGGTTCACCCGGCGAGATCCATGCCGAGGAAGGGATCGGCGGCATCACCGCCCAGGAGCGCGCGAACGTGGCCAAGCAGGTCGCGGAGAAAACCAGCAGCGCCCTGGGCAGCGATCCGGACCTGGTGAAAAAGAACCTCGGCCGCCTCCAGCGCTATCTGAAGCAGGCAAAGCTGCTGGCGGGTGTGAAACCAAGCGCCAACGACGCCATGCTCGAGCGTCTTGTTCAGGAGCTGGAGAAGCTCGAAGGGGAGGCCCTCGAAAAGGCCCTCGCCTCCAAGGCCGGCGCCATCGAACGGGTCCTGCTCGATGCATGGACCGACGCCCACCTCCTGGAACAGATCGCCACGAAGACCGGGGCCCTGAATCGCGCCCTCTACGGCGGGATGCTCGAGAGTTCCGGCAAGTGGGCAAGCGTCCGCGGATTATTGAACGACGCGGAGTTTAAGGCTTTCGCAAAGCGCCAGGCATTCCTTGCCGCCATTGTTCTCGTCTGGGAGTCTCCCGAGCTCTACCGCAAGGCCTCCAAAGAAGGTGTCGCTTCGGCGGCAACTTACGCGACGGCCACACTCATCGCAGCGGCCATGCCGCTCACGGCACACCTGCTTTCCATGGCGGCCATGTGGATTGCCGAGCAGATGGTGGATTATGTTGCGGGTTACGGGTATGACGCCGTCATCGCGACCCAGGATTGCAAAGACCTTCTCGCCGGATTGTACACCGTGTATGGCAGAGAGGCGCAGGTCCTCAAGGAAAAACTCCCCCGTCCGTCGACCGAGGTCCAGGACCTGAGGGCATACTACTGCCGGAACGCCAGATTCTCCGACACGCAGATGAGCTCCAACCTCTCCACGCTGGTGCAGGCCCATTCCGAAAATGCCTGCACCCGTTACGAAGATTACAAGGCCAGCACGGACGCCAACGCGGCCGTCGCCCTGTTCAACAAGTGCTTTCCGGCACTGCAGCGGCTCCTGCTGCTGGAAAAGCAGGGCGCGGCCTACGAGGCCCGTGCGCTCCTCCAGCAATTGAAAGCACTGGCCGTCGAGCCTTATTACGACAAGGGGGAAGCGGTGCTTGCCAAGGGAAAGGCAACCGTCCGCATCACGGCGCCGCTTACAATCGATCCGGCCTCCTTCGAGACGGATCTGGCGACCATCCTTCGCTGTCTCGGCGGCGGGGATAAGAATCCCGGCGTTTACTATCGCTACAAGTGGTATGCCGGCCAGGCGCAGGCCGGGGACAAGCCATTGGAAACGACCGACGGCAAGCGCAACTCCCGATCGTACATCTTCGAAAAGGCAGGAACGCATAAAGTCTGCGTCGTCCTGGAAACCGATGTCACGGGGATTTCATTCGAACTTTTCCGGGAGCTCGAAGATACGACGGTTTCTCGCAATCCGGTCTGCATCGACGTAGAGATCCGGGACGGCGGCGATAAAGAGCCCGGAGACAAGGGCGAAAAGCCGGGCGCGGGTGATCCGAAGGACGGACAGAAACCGCCGCCGCAGGTGCAACCGGGCTCCTATACGCAACCTTCCGGCCAGGCCGGGGTCCAGGGGGGGGCGAGCGGCCAGGCAGGGATAACCTCGGGTGTAAGCGGACAGGCCGGTATCCAGGGCGGGACAAGCGGCCAGGCAGGGATAACTGCAGGGGTAAGCGGGCAGGCGGGAGTCCAGGGTGGAACCACCGGCCAACCCGGGGTCACCTCGGGTGCGAGCGGGCAGACGGGGGTCCAGAGCGGAACGAGCGGCCAGCCCGGGATAACCGCGGGTGTAACCGGGCAGACCGGTCTCACGAGCGGTGTCAGTACCGGAACCGGTGTCGGTCTGACCTCGACGCCGCCTGCCCCTCCGAAAGAGCCTCCTGCCTGTACCTATGAGTACTCGGCATGGGGCGAATGCAACCGGGGGACGAAAAAGCAGACCCGCACCGTGACAGCGAAGCAACCCGTCGGTTGCGTGGAAAAAGGTAAACCCGATCTCGAGCGGGGATGTACGCCCCCTCCGACGGAAGAGGAGAAGCGAAACAGTTATCTCAACTGTTTATGCAGGTGTTCGAGTGGCTGGGCCGGCCACATCGGTGTATGGTATGACCCTGAAAACAAAACAAAGCCGGAATGCAAAAGTTCCGGACCGTGTATAGGCGGTATCGGTGCTCTTGGTTGCTCAAGCAGACATTTTTTCAGAGCGCCCGATGACTGCGCAAAAGGCTGCTATGAAGGCGCCTATGGCAAGGGCACGTACGACGAAAAAAAAGCGGACAAGATCAGGAGGGATGAGAACAAGAAGTTCAAGGAACCTCTGAAGCTGAAGATCAATGAGAAATGTCCGATCACTGCGCAGTTGGGCGATATCGTCACTCTTACGGCGAGCGTCGAAGGCGGGATTCCTCCACAGAAATTCACTTGGACCGGCAATGGCCAAGCCAAGGATAATACTTTCACCTTTGCCAATTCGAGACAGCCCGGTCCTCATCCCATATCGGTCACCGTGACCGATGATGATGGGGGTTCAGCCACAGCCGCCTGCACGGTCATGGTGGAAGCCCTGACCGTCAAGATCGTGTTGCTCGATAAAGAGACAAAGATTCCCATCGGAGAGAGCCGGAACTTCAGTGGCACGGTGATGTCCGGAGATAAACCGGCCCGCGGGGACTTCTATTTCCTCTGGCAACCCCATCCGGAGATCCTGTTTTCGCCTTTCGAGAAGACCGGGGGAAACGTCTCCGGAACCAAGGCCAAATTCAACAAGCTGGGGAAATTTAAGGTCTGGGTTATTGCCCATACCTATAAAGGAAACGTCAAAACGACCATCGGGGAATCGGAACAGATCGAGATCGAGGTGTCAAAACCTGAAATCAAGCTCGCATTTCAGCCCCAAACCCCGAAGGTGGGGCAGGAGGTAAAACTTACCGTAACCGAAAAACCCAAGATGGATGACAAGGCGATATCCTTCTGGTGGGAGATATCGGGCAACACCTTGAATCCCGGACCTTTGAAGGGCGAAAGGGAATATACCTTCAAGCCCAAGGACACCAAGCCGGTTACCGTAACCGTTCACGGGAAGGCCAGGGACGGAGGCGATGATCTGGGTCAGGACAAGGCCGCCATAACGGCCCAGGAGTATACCGTCAGCTTGAGCGAGCCCAAATACATGGGGTCAAAGCCCAAGATCTGGAAGTGCGACACCCAATTGGGTCGAGCGGCCGACTGCGGCTTGGTCGAGGTGACCAATCAACTGGCCGTATTCCACGATATATTCATCAAGGCCAGTGTAAGCCCGGAACCGGACAAGCCCCCTCTGCGCTATGCATGGACCATCGATCCGGCAGGGATCTGCGGCATCCCCGGAGGCGGACAGGAACTCCGGATAAATTGCAGCCAGACAGGAACCTATACGGTCAAGGCGACCGTGCGGGACAGCCAGGATATCGTGCTCGGTACGGCGACATCTCCGGTGAGCATCACCATCTCCCAGGACGACCTGAACAAAGCCAAGGGACCTCTGGTGACCCTCACTGCTGACAAGGCCTCTCTGAAGACCGGGGAAACCGCCGTCATCAAGGCCGCTGTTCAGGGGGGGAAAGCGCCCTATACATACCGTTGGAAAGACGGCCTCGATGCCAAGAACGACACCGCCCGTTTTACACCAAAGAAATCAGGGACGGAGAAGATCACCCTGGAGATCACGGATGCGGCAGGGAAAAAGGCCTCGGCTGACCTATCCATCAAGGTTGAACGTGCCAGCCTGGAAGTGACCCTCAAGCCGGCAAAGACCAATATCAAGTTGGGCGAAACGGTCGATATCAGGGCCGAGACAAAGGGAGGGGAAGCCCCCTTCACCTATGCATGGAGTCCGGAAGTCGAGGGAAAAGGCGACAGCGTCCCCTATATCGCCAAAAAGGGCGGCGCACAAACCGTGTCCGTGGAAGTGACGGATGGAGCTCGGCAGAAAGTTAAGGCGACGGTGGAACTCAAGGTCGAGGTCCCGAAGATCGAGGTCACGCTCAAGACGGACAAGACGACCATGAAGATAGGGGAAACGGCCTTAATTCAGGCGATCGTCAAGGGGGGCGCGCCGCCCGTAACGAGCAAATGGAGCGCCGACGTAGCCGCCAAGGGCGAGGCGGCGAATTTCACGCCCCAGAAGTCCGGTGCGTACAAGATCACGGTGGATGTGTCGGACAGCGTTAAGCAGACGGCAAACGCCGGCATCGAGATCAAGGTTGAGCCTACAAAACTGGAGGTGACCCTCAAGACGGACAAGACAACCCTAAAGCTCGGGGAGACGGCTATGCTCCAAGCCGTGGTCAAGGGAGGTGAACCGCCGTTTGTCTCTCAGTGGGGGAGCAGCGTAGAAGGGAAAGGAGAATCGGGCCGATTCGTCGCGGACAGGCCGGGCACGCACAAGGCATCCCTCGACGTCAGCGACAAGGCAGGCCAGAAGGCATCGGCAAGTGTAGATCTCAAGGTCGAAGTGCCGAAGCTCGAGGTAGCCCTCGCATCGGACAAGCCGACCCTGAAGGTGGGAGAAACCGGGACGATCCGGGCCAAGGTGAAGGGCGGCATGCCGGACTACACATACCAGTGGAGCAGCTTTGTCGCGGGAAAAGGGGAGACCGCCGCATTCACCCCGAAGAAAGCGGGACTGTACAAGGTCTGGCTCGAAGTGCGGGACAAGACGGGGGGCAAGGCCACCGCCAGTTTAGATTGGAAGGTGGAGGAAGGCGGCAACGGACAAAAGCCTCAGGTCGAGGGGGCGGAGAAGATCGCCATCGAACCGGAGAACCTGAAGCTTGCTCTGGGAGCGACGCAGACTTTACAGGTCATGAGGGTTCTGCCGGATGGACGGAAGGAGCCCTACAGCCGAGGGAAGGTTTCATGGAGGGGCGATTCTTCCCAGGGAATTGTCATTGGTGAACAGGGAAATATCCAGACAGATTCTCGAGCCAAAGTTGGCGCCCGCGTGAGGATTGGGGTGGAGGCCGGTCCCCTGAAGGCCGAGGCCTGGGTGGAGGTGGTTTCTGCGTCGAAAGCCGCAAGCCAGCCGGTGTCAGGTCTGGCGGGTCCTTCGCCAGCGGCAACGTCGACCGTTCCGGCGGCCGGTGCGCCGACCTCCTCGACGCCAGGCCCTGCCTCCTTACCGACCTTGACCATAGAGCCAAAAAGCCTGTTGATTTCCTTTGGCAAAAGCGCCGATCTCAAGGTATTCACGGTTCAGGACGGCCGGAAAGTCGCCGACGTGACAGGCCAGTGTACGCTGCTGGTGTCCCCCGGCTCCGGCGTTCGGATCGATCGGAACGGGCGCATCACCGTCGAGAGGACAGCCAGGCCAGGTACTGTCGAGCCTGTCCTGGCCACCCTGAAGCATCCATCCGGAGCGACCCTGCGGGCGGATGGGATCATCCGCATCGAAGGGACTGCGACGCTTTCCTCCGGCGGGTATGACCCCAAGACCGATCCCGGCAAAGCTTCTACCATGAAGCCCGCGGACCTGGAGAAGGTGAGCAAGATCGTCACCGATTTCCAGAAAGGGCAGTGGAACCCGCTGGACTCGAAGGAACAGAAAGTCAAGGAGCAGCCGGCGGGCCAGGCGCAGTCGCCGGGATATCTCAGTTCGTCGACCACGACCACCCCCACAACGGTACCCCCGGGAGGCACCACCACCCCAACGACGGTACCCCCAGGGGGGACGATCACTCCAACGACGGTATCCCCGGGGGGAACTTCCACCCCCACAACAGTACGCCCCGGGGGTACGACCACCGCCACGACGGCGAAACCCACGACGGTCAAGCCCACGACGACAATCACGGGCACAACCCCCCAGAACCTGACGGACGTTACGGTGGACCGGCGGGATGTCACCATTACCGTCTGGGACCACGGGGCTGAAGACGGGGACATCATCACCATCTATCTCAACGGGAAGGTGCTGAAGAGCAAACTCCTGCTGACCAATAAGAAACAGTCCTTCCAGGTGAAACTCACCGGGGGACAGAACCGGTTCGAAGTGGAAGCGGTGAACGAGGGGTCGTCGCCCCCCAACACCGCCACGGTGGAGATCTCCAACGTGACGAAGGGAAAACCGAGCCAGGTCTATGAGCGGAAAACCGGGCAACGGACGAGTATGAACCTGACCGCTCCGTAAGGGTTTTGAGGTTAGACGTAGATTGAGACATTGCATCATTGAGGTGAGTTTTATGAAGAGATTACGTGGTTTGGCAATACTTTGCGTTATCTTGATCGCACTTTCCGGCTGCGCCGGTCCCGGACAGGAGAGTTTCAATCAGGCACAGGAATTCCTGAAACAGAACCGCCTGGAGGAGGCGATCGCCCGATTGGAGCAGGCGATTGTCCAGGAGCCCGGTCAGTCGGAATACAAGAAAACGCTTCTAGAGGCGAGGGCGCTCCTCGAGAAGCGACGACTCGAAGGGCTGAACCGCCGTGCGGATCCGATCCTTGCAGAGGCCGCGAAGGCCGAGGCGGCGAATGAATGGGTTTCGGCGGTAAAGAAACTCCGAGAGGTCCGCTCCTTCCATCCGACACACCCCGATCTCGCCGCCCGACTGACCAGGGCCGAGACCCAGGGATTGAGCTATTACCAGCGAGGCGCCGACAAGGCGAAAGCGACGGAAGACTGGGGCGACGTGGCCCGCTACCTTGCCCAGGCCCAGGAAATCGCGCCCGGGCAACCGGCTATCGCCGCCGGCCTCAAGGAAGCCAGCGAAAAGAACACCCCTTCCTACTACCTCTCGCGTGCCGAGGTTTTCTCCCGGCAAAATGCCTGGGATCGGGTGCTACTCTTTCTCCCTAAAGCGACGGCTGTGGACAAAGACGGGACCAAGGCCCGGCCGATCCTGAGTCTCAACCTGGCGGCGGCTCAATACTATATGAACCGGGCGACAAAAGATAAGCGCCGTCTTTATCCTGCCTATACCTCGGTCTCGATGATGATGTATGCCAAGGAAGATCCCCAGGTCCGGGTCCTCATCGACCAGTTGCTCTCGATGATGTACACCCAGGCCGAGGCGTATGAAAAGGCCGAACAGGTCGGCAACGCCTATGCCTGGTATGACCGCGTCAACCGGATGCATACGGAATACAAGGAGGTATTCACAAAACTCCAGGTTCTCAAGGACCGTCTCCGGGAGCGGGTCATCAAGAAAATCGCCGTGATGGATTTCACCAGCCCTACCAGCAATGCCGAAGCGGGACGGATCGTGACGGACAGCCTGCTCGCCTACCTTACAACCAACGCCACCAGCGATGTAAAGATTCTCGCGCGCGACGTCATGGGGGCGATCCTCAAGGAGATCGAAATGGGACAGGCGGGCGTTTATGACATCGAAAGCGCCAAGAAGGCCGGCAAGTTGAAAGGGACCGATATCTTTATCTTCGGCAGCGTACTCCAGTACAACGTGGAAAAACAGACAAGCGAGGGGCAGAAGATGACCAATGTGGTGGTGGCGAAAAAGTCGGTGCCCAATCCCTCCTACCAGATGTGGCTCATGAGTCAAAAGGGAAGCCCCACAGAGGCAGACATGAAGAACGCGCCGCCGGCTAACATCGAAGAGGATATCCGGGAAACGGTTAGATACAAGGTCGGGACGGAAAAGAAGCGCGCCTTTATCCGGGTGTCCTACCGGCTCATCGATGTGGAAGGCGGCGAGGTCATCGCCACCCGGAATCTGCAGAAGGTGAAAGAGGTCTCCGACGACTTCTCCGAGGGGATACCCCAGGCCAATATTCCCTACGATCCCCTTCAAATCCCGGCGGACACGGAACTGCTGGATCAGGTCACACAGGATATCGTCACCGATCTGGGCAAGCAGGTCCTCGGCTATTTTTCGAGCCCCCAGACGCTCTATGTGAAGACAGGGGAAACCCTGGCGAAGAAGCGGGAGTACGAGAAGGCCGTCGAGAAATACATCGACGCCATCACGCTCGAGGAGATGAAAAATATCACGGGCCCCCTGACGACCCGGGCCAACCAGGAGATCGATCTGCTGATGAACACCCTGGCGAAATGACCACGGGTGCGCCCCGCGAACATCAGCATATCGAGACCTTTGAAAATCGCGATCCCTCCACGCGCTGGACATTTTTCGACCCTGCGCCTCCTCGCTTCGCTGCAAAGACGAAACTCGCGCTTCGCGCTCAAACAGTCGTCTTTGCGGGCGCTCCGTTGCGGGGGCAGGGTGCCACGAAAAATCTCCAATGCACGCTTCCGGGATCCTATTTTCAAGTTGTGTGAAGATCTCATAACGAGATAGGGGAAGAAGATAATGAGCAACCCCAAAATCCTTCTCAGGGCAGCTTTATCGATCTTTTTTTTCTTTGTCCTCCCCTCTACCCTCCAGGCCCAGGAAACAGTCGATCCCCAATCGGGTCGACTATCCGTTTCAGCGACGGATCTGGTGACGGCGGCCGGACCGGTAAATCTGGAGGTAGGACGGACCTTCCAGCCCGTCAAAGGGGAATCTGGTCTTTTGGGATCCGGGTGGCGTCTGAATTTTGAGAAACGTTTGATCAAAGAAAATAATCGGGTCCGGATCGAAGATGAACGGGGACCGGTTTTTTTCACTCAGGAAGGAAACCATCCGGAATATAAAAACGACCTGGGTGGAAGGATACGCCTGGAGAAAGGCGGTCAGGCGGTGTGGTCGAGGCGGGACGGAACCCGGGAGACCTTTGACAAGGAGGGACGTCTCACAGAGATCGATTTCCGAAACTATAATAAAGTGCGCCTGGTTTATGGCCCGGACAAACGGCTGGCCAGAATCGAAGGACCAAGAAAACAGTCGCTTACATTCGCTTCGGACCCCCAGGGACGGATAGTCAGGATAGAAAGCTCAACCGGTGATCTCATCACCTACCAATACACGAAAGAAGAGCTTACCCAGGTTCAGGTCAACGGTGCCGCACCGATCAGGTACCATTATGATCCCAGCGGATTTATTGTCCGCCTGGAGAATCGTGGAACCGGAACCGTAGAAATCACCTATGACGACAAAGGCAGGGTTCTGACCCGCCGCTATGCCGACAGGGGAGAGGAGCAGCATGCCTATCCGGGCGAAGGCAACGAACACGAGATCATCGATCCGGCGGGGGGGGTGACCAAGAGAAAATGGAGTGCCGACGGCATCCGGGACGAGGTAATCGACCCTCTGGGACATCAAACACTCATCGAAAAAAGTGCTTTGGGGTTGCCGGTATCGATTACCGATCCCCTGGGGAACAAGACCGAAATGGCCTACGACAGCCAGGGGCGCCTGATCAGCCTTGGAAACAGCGCCGGTCGGACCACCCGGTTTGAATACCTGAAAGATACACTCTTTCGGACCGCTATCATCAGACCCGATGGATCCAAACAGATCAACCAATACGACGGGCAGATGAACCTGACCGAGGTCCGCCGGGGAAACCAGACGATCTTTCAGCAGACCTATTATCCGGACGGAGCGATCAGGAGTACCAAAGAACTTGGGAACCCAGAAGAGCGCTACACCTATGACCAGGCCGGACGTCTTTCGACCCGGGGCAATGCACTGGGTCAGCAGACCCGTTTCGAATACGACCCGCAGGGAAATCTTGTTCGGATGACCAATCCCCTCGGCGGAGTCACCCTTTTCAAATACGACAAGCAAAAACAGCTTATCGGCATAACCGATCCGGCCAAAGGAACAACCCGATACGAATACAATCCCGAGGGGCTTCTTTTAAGGGCGGTGGATCCTGCCGAGGGGGTCAAGGCGTTCCAATATGACGCCATGGGAAGGATCGTTGAAACGACCTCTCCTTCGGGTCAAAAGACCCGATATGAATACGACCGGCTGGGCCGGAACACCCGGAAGGGTTTTCCCGATGGTCGATCGGAGCGGTTCGCTTACGATCGGGTTGGGAACTTGATTGAATGGATAAACACACAGGGTGCGAAGCAACACTTTGAATATGACGCGCTGGGACAGGCGATCAAGGAGAAATCTGCCGCCGGTTTAGAGATTTCCTATGGTTACGATATCGGGGGGAACCTGGTATCCTGGAGGGACAATGCCGGCGGAGGGGAAGATTTTACATACGACGGTGTTGGACGGCTGACCGAACTCAAGGCATTGACCGGATCGACCATACGCTATTCCTACGACTCGAGCGACAGGCTCGCCTCCGTTACCAGCCCTTTAGGCCGGGCAAAACGGTTTTCATACAATCAAGCAGGGAATCTCTCCGAGGTGATCGAGCCGGAAGGGAGCAGCGCCCGTTATACCTTTGATTATGCCGGAAGAGCGACATCGATCAAACATCCTTCCGGCGGAGAAACCCGGCTCACTTACGATCCCTTGGGGAATGTGCTCGCTTCGCTTGATCCCCTCGGCCAGACGACCAAAAGAACCTTTGATTCGGCCGGAAGACTGCGGACGGTTTCCCTGCCCCAAGGTCACACCATATCCTATAATTATGATCCCAAGGGATTGGTCATCGAAAAAGCCCTTCCCGACAAGAAAAAGATCCTCTATCGATACGACCGGGACGGGAACCCGCTTCAAATCGAAGACCGGGCAATGATGATCCGCTTCGGCCGCGACGCAGCCGGCCGGCTGACGAAAGTGGACTACCCCCACCTGAAAAAATTCCTGGCCTACGAGTATAATGCAGCCGGGTTGATTTCCAAGGTTGTCGATCCGGAAGGCCGGACTACCCTTTATGAATATGATCCGGCGAATCGTCTGAAATCGATCAAAGGAGACGGCGGGAAGACCTTCGGTTTTACGTATGACCCGAAGGATAGGCTTCGGTCCCTGACCTATCCCAACGGGATCAGGGGGGATTGGGAGTACGACGCCGAAAACAGGGTGGTTCGGCTGGCCTATGCCGATGCCAAAGGGGCACCCCTCCTGGGCTGGCGCTATCGTTACGATTCGGATGGAAACCGCATAGAAAAGATCGATCAAAAAGGACGGCGAATCCGCTATCGTTACGATCAGGCCGGACAGCTCATCGAGGAATCCCCGGAAGGCGAAGACCCCATCCGTTTCAGCTACTCCCCGGGGGGGAACCGGGTGAAGAAAGAAGTCGGGAAAGAAACGACCACCTACCGCGTCGGACGGGGCGATCAGATTGTCCAGTCGGGGGCAGAAACCCTGGTCTACGACAACCAGGGCAATGTGATCGAAACAAAGGGCCTCCAAGGCGCAAGGCGCTTTTTCTATGATCCGGAAAACCGGATGATCAAGGTGATCGCTCCAGATAAAACGGAGATAACGTACGGCTACGCTCCCACCGGTGAGCGGGCCTGGCGGAAGGACGCTTCCGGGTTGACCCTGTTTATCACCGACGGGGTGAATGTGCAGGCGGAGCTTCGGGAGGATCTCCGTCCCAAGGCCCTGTACCTCCACGCCCCCGGCGTAGACCGGCCCCTGATGATGACAAGGGAGGGTAAGGAGTATTACTACCATCCCGATGCCACAGGGAATATCATGGCCCTGACCGATGAAAAGGGGACGGTGACGACCAGCTATGAGTATGACGCCTTTGGGAACATGAAAAAAGGCTCCGGCCAATCGGCCAACCCCTTCGCCTTTTCCGCCCGGGAATACGATCCGGCAACCGGACTTTACTATTTCCGGGCCCGCTATTATGATCCCGAGCTGGGGCGATTCCTCTCCAAAGACCCGGCCTCCCCTGCCCTGGATAGGCCTTTCAGTCTGAATCCTTACCTGTATTCCAGGAATAATCCCTTTCGATACATAGATCCTTTTGGACAGGACTTTACCCCGGCCGAGCAACTCTATATTGCAGAAGCGCATGCCCGATTTTATAGCGATATGGCCCGGAATCCGCAAAAATACGGCCTTCCTCAAGGGGCCTTTCAAAACGGCTATCTGGAGGAGGCCCAGAGATCGGCAGCTGAAGCCGAATATCTTCGCGCCCGAAACCCGGGACTGACACCTCAACGACCCGCCGTTTATGGACCGAATCCGGGCTCGATGTCTTCAGGAGCGGCCGGTGAAGGTGCGGCCTCCGGGGGTTCTCCCGGAGGGAACCGACCGACGGTAAGGGTGAATGCCCCGGTGGGAGAGAACCGACCGGGGACGATAAAGGTAAACGTCCCCGGTTCGGGCGGTGCCAATGCCCCTTCATCCGCTCCCGGAGGGATCACGCGACCGGGATTTTACGGCGCTGTCGGCGGTGTTCTGGGGACCGTAGGGGCCGCTGTCAATCTCCAGGCCTGCCTGGATGAGGGCAACAGCAAGGCCTGGTGTGTCGGACAGCTGGGATTGGGGGTGGCCGTGGGGGCAGCCGCAGGCGGTATCCTGGTCGCTGCCGGCGTCCCGGCAACGGTCCTGGCTGTCGGAGGCGCCGCCCTTGCCGGGGCCGGGACCCTGGCCGCCGGGGGTCGCTGGAGCCAGGCGCCCGAAACCAGAGCTCAGAATGAACAACGGGCCGCCCAGCAGGCCCAGACGGAAGCGCGCATAAAAAATGTCCTGGCCAATCTGGAAGGACGAATCGGAGCCCTTATCGCCTTGGGAAAGGAGTTCTGTGATGCCCAGTCCAAGACCGCTCTGAGCGCGATGAACGCCCAGAATACCGCGGAAGCAGCCAGGAAAAACCTGGAATCCGCCATGGGAAGCCTGAATGCGGCAGTTACCGGATCTTTCACGAATAGTTGCACCCAGGAGCAAACGAAGCTGGTAAATCTCGCGGAAAAGATCAGACAGGCCGAGGAATGGATCGATAAGGCCGGCCGGGGTTACCCGGGGGCCATACAAAAATTGACCCTCTGTGCCTCGCAAAAGGATATCGACGATGCCGACTACCTCCTGAAGGGCTCGACGGCCCTGTCGCTATCCGCAGAAAGGAAAGTAAGGGAAGCCCTGGCCGATATCGACGCCTTGCAGAAATCGGTCCCCAGGCTCAAAGAAACGGTCAGAGACTTTCGAAGCAAGATGAGCAGTTTGGAGAATAGCGTCCTGGTCAATCAACAAACGGTCGATAACTACTTTACCGAAACGGTGGATTCGGCCAAGGGGGCCGAGGAAGTCGTTGCCCGGTTCAGGGCCATGAAGGCCGAGCTTCAGCAATCCGCCTCCAAGCTGACGGCAATGATTCCACCCCCGTACCAGGAGGATTTGCAGGCCCTCATGGCGAGGATCAATAACGCCGCCCCCCCCTGCCCGGTCCAACCGCAGCTTTACGTGGATATCGCCAAATCGGCAAAGGAACGCATGTCGGGGGGATCATTTTCCAGTTTGAGCGGAATAGGCGCCATGTTCTCGGCGGGGTCCCTGGCGGTGCAGAAAGCGGCCATCGACAGCGCCCTCGATACCTGCGGAAATTTAAATCCGCCGAGCGGACGGGAGGCCGATAACGCCTCTTTGGCCCTGGTCAAACTAACCGATAAAATACAGGATTGGCTAAAAACGATCGCTGATTATCGGGGACTGTGCCTGACAAAATTGTATCCGAAACCACAGCCCCCTGCACCACCTAAACCTCCGACGACCACCGCGCCGCCGCCGACCTGCACGTATTCTTATTCCGCCTGGTCGGAATGCCTGCCTGACGGCACCCGAAGCAGGACGATCCTATCTGGCACGCCCGCAGGATGTGCGGGAACCCCCGTTATAACCGAGACCTGCACCTATAAGCCGCCTCCGCCGCCTGTCCCGGCCGCAGTTAAGGTGATAGGCGGGGGCATATCCTGCACCCCAATGAAGGCCCGGCAAGGAAATACCATCGCCTGTACGGTGTCGATGATCCTGGATAACGGCATAAGCACTTATGTCGAAGATGTCACCGCGAACTGCCAATGGGGAGGTTTGAAACCCCCATATACGGCCCGGAAACCAGGGCCTCTAACCTTTACCTGCACCTACCTGGGATTCACGATAGGGGATGAGGTGATCGTAGTGGAAGATAAACCCTCAAAGCCGCCAGGGTACGATCCCCGCACCGACCCGGAACTTCCGGGCAAAGGCAAACCGGTGGATACAGGCAAGGTGACGGAACTTGCGGGGACTTTCCAGCAGGGGCAGTGGAAGCCCCTCGACACAAAAGAGCAGAACATCAAGAACCAACCCCCGGCTCAGCCCCAGTCGCCGGGGTACCTCAGTTCGACGACCACAACCACCACGACGACGGTGCCCCCGGGAGGCACGACGATCCCCACGACCGTGACCGCGGGTGGCACGACGGGAACCCCGGGAGGCACGACCACGACGCCGACCACAACGAAGGGGGGAGCCGGAATCGATGTGACGGTGGTGGGGACTGCACCGCCGGGGATGTGCCGGATCGTGGACGGGCAGTTGGTGTCCGTCCCCGGCTACACCGAGCGGATCAAAGGGATGACCGTCACCCTGACCGGTCCGGTAAACAAATCTGCCGTGAGTTCCGGGAGCGGGTCCTTTAACTTTTCGGATATTCCTGCAGGGAACTACGTCATTTCCGTGCAGGGCTGGGATTACGGCATGACAAAGCAGCCTTTTGCCGCACCATCGGGGAAGAGCGTGAAAGTTGTCCTGAAAGGCTCCTGTCCTTATCTCTATGTCTGGGACGGGGAGAGATACCAGCAGGAGAACGATATCTATTCGGTGGCCCGGTTGACGCATTGGGATGTGCTGCCGCCGGAAACACGAGCGCTGGCTTCCCGGGAGGGTTTAACAGTTCATCCGGTCTCCCTGTCGGCTGTTTCGGCGCAGCTGCGCCGGGAGCGCTCCTACCGGGACTACTATGGAATCACGAAACCCCTGCGTCCCGACGGGAGCGGGCAGTACCGCCTGCAGATCCGGGAGCAGGCCTCCGAGCACTCCTGGACGGACCTGACGGAACTCATCGCAGTGGATCACGCCCCGGGAAGAGCGGTGGGGGTCACCCGGCAAGGAGATGTCGTTCTCCATGGAGAACTCCAGCCGGCGGGATCCTTCACGGATTTGAGCGGGCAGACGTTTGCTGCCCTGCCTGTCGCCGGTCTGCCTCTGTACAACGGGGAAGGGCTGGTCTTCGATCTTCCCCCGGATGCATGGATGTCCGGCGTGATGATGGTCAGCTGGCAGGGATTTCGCGACGGCGTCGGGGAAGGGCATACGGCGTCTCAAGGTCTGCCCAGACTGCGTATGGAACGGTTGGATGCCGGGGGAAACTGGCTGCTCGTGGATTACGGATATCCCCGCGATGAGATCCAGAAGACCCATTTCCTGCTTGCCGAAGAAAAGGGCAATTCCATGACCTCCCGTGTGCGGCTGGTGGCGGAGAGCTGTGTTGCGGAAAAATATCACCGGATCGACGGGATCTTCTGGGGGAAGCGGGCCGAGGCAGCACCGGGGGTCCGCCGGCTGCCGCTGCTTTCGGCGCGGACATCGCTCGGGGAAGATGTGACGGCAGCGCTGGGCGGCAGCGACGGTCTGTCCGTATTATTGGGGCCGGAGGAATCGATCGAGCTTCGCTTTGACGGTGCGCCGCTTTCCGCCGGCGAAGAGCGGAGCTTCATCTTCGTCTCCGAAGGCGTCTATATGCCCATGCCCTACCTGAACGTGGCGGCGGGCAAATGAGCTGTTTCCCCGCCCAGCAGTTCCACAATTTTCCGCACCAAAGCAGGAATCGACGGATCGCGCGCGCCCATGACCAGTATGCAATCGCCCGATCGCGCATCGTCCTGCAGTCTGGTCAATAGCTCGCCGCGATCCCTCACCGCCTGCGCATCGAATGACGCGGGACCGAGGCCGGTGATGATATCCACCGAGGAAATATCTTTGTCGGCTGTGCCTCCGGCATAATAGATGGGCAGGAGATAGAGCGAGTCATGCGGGCAAAGGACGCTTCGAAAGGTTGCGATGTATTCGTCCCTTAAGAATCGCGTCGGGCCAAACCCGTGGGGCTGGTATACGGCAATGATGCGCTCCGAAATGCCCCGTGCGGCGCCCACCGCAGCCGCTATCTTTGCCGGATTATGGGCAAAATCATCGACCACGTGCACGTTCCGCGCTGTTCTGGTTATGGTAAAACGCCGCGCCACGCCCTCGAACGTTCTCACCGCATCGGCAAGAACCGGTCCCCGGCAGCCGAAATGCTCGCAGACGCAGAGGGCTCCGCGCAGGTTCTCCAGGTTGTGGCTTCCCGGAAGGGGCAGATGGTATTCGATACCCCTGCGAAAAAGCTTCACCGAGGTGGGCAGGAGCTCTTCACGGTCCGGCCGCCAGGAGGCCGAGCTGTCCCGTCCGAAGCGCACCGTGGCCGGCAGCGTTGCAAGGATCGGATCGTCCGCATTCAGAGCAGCCCAGGCGGAGTTCGAAACAAGCTTTTCAAAAAATCCCGCACTCTCGTCGACGCCCTTGTGGTCCTTGGATATATTCAGAATGACCGCGGCCTCCGGGGAGTATTTGACAAGCGTTCCGTCGCTCTCGTCGGCCTCGACGATCAGCAGATCGGAGCCGCCGCTCCAGGCGTTGCCGATGAGCCCCTGCTTTTCGAGCCTTCGCAAGGGAGCGCCGCTGATGAGGGAGGGCGATTCGCCGCACGAGGTCAGGAATTCGAATATCATTGCCGTCACCGTCGACTTGCCGCTTGTCCCGGCCACCGCGATCGTCTTTTTTGATGCGATGATTGCGGCAAGCAGATCGGAGCGATGGATGATGGGAAGACCGCAGGCGCGGGCGGCAGCGATGTCGGGGTTCGATTCTTCTATTGCCGTCGAAATGCACAAGGCATCGGTATCCTCATCGACACCCGACCCGTCCTGACCGACGATAGCGCACCCGAGCCCCTCGAGGGATCGCCGCATCGAGGCGGTATTCTCGCCGGCAAGCAGCCGGTCCGAGCCGGAGACCGCTATCCCCTGAAATCGCATATACTGCGCCAGGGCGCTCATGCCGGTGCCGAAAATTCCGGCAAAATGGATGCTCCGGCACCTGTTTTCGCCGATGATGACGGGCGGGGGATCGATGTAGACAAAGGCGCCAACATTGACCATTTCAAAGAGGCGAATCATATCCTGATTCCGCAGGGCCAGACACCCGTGCGACAGAGGGGCGCCTACCAACGCCTCCCGACTTGTGCCGTGGATATAGATGAAACGCCCGTAGGAATCGACCCCGGCCCCCCTGTTTATACCCTCCTCAAGACCTTCCAGCCGCAGAATACGGGTCAATATCAGATTATCTTCGCTGGACACGCGATCCCAATCGATACCGGTATCCTCGCGATCTTTAAAGATGCGCCCAAGAGGCGCACCGTCCCCTATCTTCTCCCCGATGCGGTGGATACCGGGGGGAGTTTTGAAGGAGTTCTCGCGGATGCCAGTGCCGAAACGGGAGGTCGAGGCATCGAATCCCGCAATGACGGTCTCTCTTTTGCAGACGAAGAGCGTTTGTGTCTCGATAGATTGAAGGAGGAACACTTCTCCCGGGTCTGTCATGAATTTCACTAATTTCTTGTAGATACGATTTAATTGCGCGCTATCCACCCGCTATCCATCCTTCTGCCGTGAAGGCCGCCAATCGAATGATGAGAAGTTGCAAACTCCAAAGATACCTGTAATGCTGTAATTCGTTAATCGCCTGCCTACCACTCTACCAAATTGTGAAGCTTCCCGCCACATCCACGTTCAGGGCGCCCGAATGATGAGGGTAGCGAATCAGGACAAAGGTCGAGCTGACAACGTCCGCAACCCCCTTCCGGATGACGGGGAGAATGACGTTCACACTTTTTATTCTTGACGTGTATTTATAATAGAATTAAAAGAATTGTACATTACTTCAAAAATGAAAGGAGGTTTTACCGGAAAAAGATTGGCGGCGGGTCAGCGAATTTATAACAACATCACCACAAGGAGGTCAAAATGAACAAGAGGGTCCTTACTGCGGCATTCCTGGCTGTCTTTTCGATTGCGGTCTTTATTCCGGCTTTTGCAAACGAGGCACAGGCAGCCGATAAACTGGGATGGATCGGTCCTGTGTACAAGGAGTTATCCGACAGCCTGATGAAAGGGTTCAAGGAATACTATAAAAAAACCTATAGTAAAGAGGTGGATATCACATTTATTCATCCGGGCGGTTGGCCGGTCTGCGTCGACAAATTGAGGGCATGGGGCAATAAACCCGATGCCGATATCTTCCTGGGCGCAGGCGCCCCGGCGCATGAGGTTCTGAAAAAAGAAGGGCGAATCGTTCCTTACAAGCCGAAGGACTGGAATATGGTTCCGGCCGAATGGCGCGGCATGAAGGTAAAGGACGACACCGGCGCCTGGACATGTTTTGCGCCCTGGATCGTCACCAACCTGTACAACGAGAAAGTCCTGAAAGCCCTGAAACTGCCCCCCCCGAAAACCTGGAAGGAACTGCTGAATCCGATATACAGAGGCAACATCGTTCAGACACTGCCGTATGCCTCCGGCACAGTGCACGAGGTCGTGGAGATCCTCCTGCAGGGTTTCGGTGAAAAAGAGGGTTGGGCGATCAACAGGAGGCTCGCGGCGCAGTTGGCCCGCTTTTCAACGGGCAGCACGGATACGACCCATCTCGTAAGCCGCGGGGAGGCGCCCATCGGAATCGCCCAGCCGCAGATGAACGCCATGGTTGCCCGCAAGGACGGTTATCCCGTGCGCGACCTGCTCCCGGACAAAACGATACTTGTTCCCGAAGCGGTTGCGCTGCTGAAGAACGCGCCCAACGAAGCCGTCGGGAAGATCTTTCTGGACTGGCTGTTCAGCATGGAAGGGCAGAAATATGTCCTGGAGGGAGGTTATTTCGTCGCGAGGACAGACATTAATTTCACCCAGTGGGAAAAAGAAGGCGTTGTCATGGCCAAACACGCCAAGGCTGCTCTCGGGGTCGACAACTTCTGGGATCTGAAGGTCGGATTCATCAATTACGACCTCGATCTTGCCGCAAAGCGATGGGATGCCGTCAACAAATACTACGAGTTCGAGATTTACAGGAAATGGGGCGAACTGAAAAGCAGCCTGTTTTTGATAGAAGAGGTCGAGGGAGAAGTCGTAGCGGCGAAAGCGGCCAAAATGAACGCAAAGAAGGCCGAGGAAAAAATAAAAGAAGCCCGAAAGCTCTTCGAGTACGACGGCAAATACGCTGAAGCGCGACTGGCTGCAACAAAGGCTCGCTCTCTGCTTGCAAAGTAAGGATATGAATTGTAAGTCTTCGGCAGAGATTATTTCAGATTAAAAAAGAATATGCTCCGGATTTCATATACGGGCGGGCTCCACCCCGCCCGTATATGCCGGAGTTCTACATTAGCGGCCCACGCCCCAGGAGGCGCTTCATCAAAGGGTAACTTCGAGGTTACCCGGAAGGATGTGATATGTCCCGTGGCAACCATTTTCTCTCATCTGTGTTGTGGCTCGTCATCGCTCTACTGGTGATTTATCCGCTTTCAATTCTGATAATAGAAAGCTTGAAAATTTCAGGAACCGACGGTTCAGGCATCCAAAACTACCTGGAATTTTTCCGGGACACCTATTATCTGAAAACCTTCTGGAACACCATTGTGCTGAGCGCCATGGTGCTGCTTGTATCCACACTGTTCGGAATCCCCCTGGCGTACATTCTGGCGCGATACCGGCAGCGGGGAAAGACCCTCTTCACCGCTTTGATCCTTCTGCCCATCGTTTTGCCGGCCTACGCGGGAGTATTCGCATTCATCATCTTTTTCGGAAAATTCGGCACCATGAATCTGCTTCTCATGAATGCCGGACTCATCGAGAAACCCTTAAATTTCATCTACGGATTCCACGGGCTGGTATTCATAGAAGCCCTGCATATGCTCCCTTTCATCGTACTTAGCCTTGTAGCGGGATTAACCAGCATCGATCCTTCTTTTGAAGAGGCTGCCGAAGTCGAGGGCGCCAGCGGTTCCCGGAGATTCATCACCGTCACATTGCCTCTCTGCACTCCGAGTTATCTGGCGGGCGCCGTTATGGTCTTCCTGTGGCCGTTTACGGACTGGCTTACTCCGATGATTCTGGGACAGGTGGACTTTCTCCCTTCGGTTGCCTACATCAACATCGCCTATCACTTTACGGATGCGCATCGTAAATATATGGGAATCGTGGCGGTGGTCGTCTCTTCGATCGTCTGCATCACCCTCTTTCTGCTCGCCAGATGGTGGGTCGAAAAGAGAAAATATACCGGCCTCTCGAAAGGAACAACGGCGGAAGGAAGGGTGATCGAACCCGGTCCATTTGTGAAAACCGGCGCTTATCTGTATATGTTTTTTATCGCCGCCCTTGTCCTGCTGATCCCGATCGTTCTGGGATTGTCCGCTTTTTCCAGAAGATGGGTTTTTGAACCCTTTCCAACCTATTGGACTCTCGACAACTTCAGG
>Ga0209212_1002377_pt1 | contig 26983 bp, 20 predicted proteins | sample RifGroC2_FD_183996 | JGI IMG/M metagenome (GOLD analysis project Ga0209212, IMG submission 183996) | Groundwater microbial communities from Rifle, Colorado, USA - Groundwater C2 (SPAdes) (version 2) | ecosystem: Environmental > Aquatic > Deep subsurface > Groundwater | place: Rifle, Colorado... | reverse complement strand
CACGCCGCCGTCTTTGCCCAGCACCGGAATGGCGACCGTCACCACCAGCGCCTCACCCTCCTGCTGGCGGCAGTAATCCTGCACCCCCGCCTGGCACAGGTAAGCGGCAGGGACCAGCTCGGTCGATACGATCACCCTCCTGCCGGCGAGCGCCTGGTCCACCACCCCCGCCAGGTCGAGCTGCCCTTCGCTCGCCCCACCGTGCAGCCGGGCGAGGACCCTCTTCTGGGGATCGAGGACCACCATCAGGTCGACGAAGGGGAGCACGGCATGCCAGCGTTTCACCCTGTCGCTGAGCCAGGCGCGGTCCCGCTCGCGCATGCGCCGCTGTACGGTCTGCGACACGGTCGATTGCATCAGCGAATGCTTGACGACCTCCGCCTGATCGAAGTACTGGTTGCGCGCGAACTTGAGGTTCGTCTCCAGGTTTCGCTCCAGCTCGGTGTGCAGGGAAGCGCTGAGGGTTTCCATGGTGGAGTACAGCAGGGTGGAATAGGAGATCAGCAGTATGGCGAGGATGGATAGGAGCAGTTTGGTTCGTATGCCAAAGCGCTATCCTTTTGAAAACAGATCAAGATTGAGATCAAGATTAAGGAGGACCAGAGTCAATTTCATCCAGGAGCCACGCCATAACAACCCGTAACCTTAATCTTAATCTTGATCTCAACCTGGTTCTAAGCTCCTTCAGCCTTCAGGTTACGGGACATCAGTTCCAGTACCGCCTCGCGTGCAGGCTTGTCCTGGTAGAGCATCTGGTACATCTTCTCGATGATCGGCATCTCCACCCCCAGCTTGCGTGCCAGGTTGTAGGCCGACTCGGTCGTTTTCACCCCTTCGGCAACCATCCGCATCTCGCCCAGTATCTCCGAGAGCTGCCTCCCCTGCCCGATCTGGATGCCGACGCTGCGGTTTCTGGAGAGGTCCCCGGTGCAGGTGAGCACGAGGTCTCCCATGCCGGCGAGGCCGGCGAAGGTGCCGGGTTGCGCGCCCATCGCCAGGCCGAGCCGGGTCATCTCGGCCAGGCCACGCGTGATGAGGGCGGCCCTGGTGTTGCAGCCGAAACCAAGCCCGTCGGAAATGCCCGCGGCTATCGCGATCACGTTCTTGATCGCCCCGCCCAGCTCCACGCCGATCACGTCGTCGTTGCGGTAGACCCGGAAGAAGCTGGTGGTGAACGCCTCCTGCACCCGGCGGGCGATCTCCTCCGACTCCGAGGCCGCGGTGACCGCGGTCGGCATCTCCAGGGCCACTTCGCGTGCGAAGCTGGGGCCCGAGAGGGCGGCAAACCTGGCGTAGATCTCCGGGGGGAGGATCTCGCGGTAGATCTCCGAGACGGTGGCGAGGGTGTCGACCTCGATCCCCTTGGAGGCGCTGACGATGACCACCCCTTCCGGCAGGAACGGCAGCGAGTTGCTCATCACCCTGCGTACCAGCTGCGAGGGGACCACGCAAAGCACCATGGTGCACCCTGAGTACGCCTCCTGGAGATCGTTGGTGAAGGCAAGGCCGTCGCTCAGCTTGATGCCGGGCAGGAACAGGGTGTTCTCCCTGCTTTCGCGCATCTCCAGCACGAGTTCGGGCTCGTAGGCCCAAAGCGTTACCGCATGTCCCTTCTTGGCCAGCAGATCGGCAAGCGTGGTTCCCCAGCTGCCGGCACCTATAACAGCAATTTTTTCTGGCATCTTCTGAGCCCTCAAATTTATTTGTTCAAAATCGCCCCCCCCCTGCGGGGGAGGGTCGGGATGGGGGGAAGAGGGCTGCAGGGGCGAATGATCATTCGCCCGAATTCGCCTTTAGGATCAGCTTACAGTTCCTCGACCGCCTGAAGCGGCAGATCCTCGCCCCGCTCCAAGGATTCCCTGGCGATCTCCATACTCTCCAGCGCAAACTTGCGCAGAAACGGGTGCAGGTGGTGCGGCAGCGGATTGGTGACGAGGCTTGCGGCAAGCGCCGCCACCCTTGCTGCCTGGTCCCGGTCCCTGCCGCAGCGGCGCATCAGGTCCGCGCTGACCAGCAGCCGCTCACGGATCAGCTCGATCTCCGGCGTCAGGAGTTCGGCGCAAAACCTCTCCAGCACCTGCTCGGTCTCTCCCGCGCTGCGGTACTCCTCGGCAAAGTCGTAGACCCGCTGCGATGCCATGAACCAGCCGGAGAAGAAGGGATCGGCAAACAGCTCCAGGGAGATCCGCTCCCCCTCGCGATAGCTGAGCACCCGGTCCTGCGGCAGGCCGGGGAAGCTCGGCGCAAAGGGGGCCGCTGTCATCTCCTCCCCGGCGAAGATGCCGCGGCGCATGTAGAAGTCGGCGGGGAGATAGCAGAGTTCCCGGCTCCAGTAAAGTGCGTTGCGCACCAAGTCAAGCACGTAGGGGGGTGTCACCTCGTGCAGATCGTCCTGCACGCTGAAACCCTCCAGCTCCGTCTGGAACTCCTCGAGACTGAGCGCTCCGGCGCCCCAGGCGGCCAGCAGCCCGCGCCTTTCGTGCACCTGCAGGTAAAGGACGGCGACGCTGCGGTCGCTCACCCACCTGGAGATCAGCAGCGAGCGGTAGCCGTCGCCGTCGGGGGCGGTCGCGTACCCGGCGTGAAACGGCAGCAGCGGGCGCGGCGGCGGTGGCGTCACCCGGAGAAAGCAGAGCCGGCGCAGGCTGGTCCTGGCCAAAGCGGTGAGTTCCTTGTCGCCGTCGTGGATGAAGTTCACCAGGACGCCGGCCGCGATCGGATCCCTGATCCTCCCCAGGGCCGTCAACGCGGACTCCACGACGGCGCGGTCTTCATGCCAAAGCATCGCCTCCAGCATCCGGGCGCCCCGGGGATCTCCGGAGAGCGACAGTTCGCGTATCACGATCTGCTGCACCTCGGGAGGATAGGAGAGGAAGTCGTCCAGAAAGGTGACCATCCCCTCTTCGCCCAGCCGGATCGCCCCCTGCACCGTCTGGCAGATCGAGTTGGGGGGAGCGCTCCCGGCCGTCTTGAAGGGGGGGGAGTGCACGTCGACGCCGTACCCTTCCAGGGCGACCAAGAGCGCCGCCTTGCCGTCGGCGCCCAGGTCGCTTCTTTTCAGCGCTATCTGTATCAGTTGGTCGAGCCAGTCCTCGGTCTGGAAGAAGTCGAGTATGTAGGCGTACTTGGTGATCAGCTCGCCGGAGTTCTCGCGCCAGAGTTCGCGCACCAGGGGACGCAGCGCGCGCCTCCCCGCCTGCTGGAACTTGAGGCCGATGCGCTCCATCTCCTGAAGCGAGACGCCGTCGCCCCGGAGCCTGCCGAGCAGCTCCAGTATGTCGCGACGCTCCTTGAAGGAGTTATCCATTTCGCCGGTCTGCCGCATTGCCGCCCTTTTCCTACTCTTCGGTTGCTTCCTCTGACGCTGCCCCTTCCTCCAGCAGTTCGTCCTCCTCGGATTCCTCCGGCTCCTCTTTCTCCGCCAGGCGCGCCACGGCGACTACCCTCTCGTTCTCCTCCTTCACCATGAGGCGCACCCCCTGGGTGTTCCTGCCGATGATGGAGAAGCCGGCGACCTGCACGCGCAGGATCTTGCCCTGGTCGGTGATCAGCATCAGGTCGTTCTCGTCGGAGACCTGCTTGATGTCGACCACGCAGCCGTTTCTCTCGGTGGTCTTGATGGTGATGACCCCCTTGCCGCCGCGGGACTGGCAGCGGTACTCGCCGATCTCGGTCCGCTTGCCGTAGCCGTTCTCGGTGACGGTGAACAGGGTCGAGTCGGTGAAGTGCTCGTTCAGGATCGCCATGCCGATGACGACGTCGTCGTCCTCCAGCGTCATGCCGCGCACCCCGCGCGAGACGCGACCCACGGTGCGGACATCCTCCTCCTTGAAGCGGATGCACTTGCCGTTCTTGGAGGCGAGCAGCACGTCCTGCCTGCCGTCGGTGAGCGCCACGGTGATCAGCTTGTCCCCCTCGTCCAGGTTGACGGCGATGATCCCCCCCACCCTCGGGTGCGAGTATTCCATCAGGTTGGTCTTCTTGACCACCCCGTGGCGGGTCGCCATCATGATGAACTTGTCGTCGGAGAACTCCTTCACCGAGAGGATGGTGGTGATCTTCTCGTTGTTCGCCAGGTTCAAGAGGTTGACGATCGCCTTGCCGCGCGCGGCGCGGCCCGCCTCGGGGATCTCGTACACTTTCAGCCAGTAAACCTTTCCGGCGTCGGTGAAGAACATCATGTAGTCCTTCGTGGAGGCGATGAAGAGCTGCTCCACGAAATCCTCTTCCTTGGTCTTCATGCCGGTCTTACCCTTGCCGCCGCGGCGCTGGGCCCGGTACAGGGTGACGGCGTTACGCTTGATGTAGCCGGTGTGCGAGATGGTGACCACCATGTCCTCCTCGACGATGGTGTCCTCCAGCGAGATGTCGGCGGTCTGCAGCACGATCTCGCTCCTTCTCTTGTCGCCGAACTTGTCCTTCAATTCGATCAGTTCGCCGACGATGATCTTCAGGATCTCGGTCTCGGAGGCGAGGATCTCTTTCAGCCTGGCGATGTACTTCAGGATCTCGTGCAGCTCGTCGATGATCTTGTCGCGCTCCAGGCCGGTCAGGCGGTGCAGCCTCATGTCGAGGATCGCCTGCGCCTGCAGGTCGGAAAGGCCGAAGCGCTCCATGAGCCCCGTCTTCGCCTCGGCGGGCGATGCGCTCGCCTTGATCAGCGCGATCACCTCGTCCAGGTTGTCCAGGGCGATCTTCAACCCTTCCAGGATGTGGGCCCGGGCCTCCGCCTTCTTCAGGTCGAAGATGGTGCGCCGGGTGACGATCTCCTTTCTGTGCTCGACGAAGAAGTCGATGGTCTCCCTGAGGGTCAGGACGCGCGGCCGGCTGTTCACGATGGCGAGCATGATGATGCCGAAGGAGGACTGCATCTGGGTCTGCTTGTACAGGTGGTTCAGGATGATGGTCGGGTTCTCGTCCTTTTTCAGCTCGATGACGATGCGCATACCTTCGCGGTCGCTCTCGTCCCTCAGGTCAGAGATCCCCTCCAGCTTCTTCTCCTTGACCAGCTCCGCGATCTTCTCGACCAGGCGCGCCTTGTTGACCTGGTAAGGGATCTCGACGACCACGATGGACTGGCGCTCGGTCTTCTTCTGGGTCTCTATCTGCACCTTGGCGCGCATCTGGATGATGCCGCGGCCGCTTCGGTAGGCGGACATGATCCCCTCGCGGCCGTAGATGAAGCCGCCGGTCGGGAAGTCGGGACCGGGGATGTGCTCCACCAGCTCCTCGAAGGAGAGCTGCGGGTTCTCGATCACGGCGATGATGCCGTCTATCACCTCGGAGAGGTTGTGGGGCGGGATGTTGGTCGCCATCCCTACCGCGATGCCGGAGGAGCCGTTGACGAGGAGGTTCGGAAACTTGGAGGGGAGCACCAGCGGCTCTTTCAAGGAGTCGTCGTAGTTGGGGCCGTGCTCCACGGTCTCCTTCTCGAGGTCCGCCAGGAGCTCATGGGCCAGCTGCTCCATCCTGATTTCCGTGTAACGCATCGCCGCCGGGCGGTCGCCGTCGATGGAGCCGAAGTTTCCCTGACCGTCCACCAGCGGGTAGCGCAGCGAGAAGTCCTGGGCCATCCTGACCAGCGTGTCGTAGACCGCCGTGTCGCCGTGCGGGTGGTACTTACCGATGACGTCGCCGACCACGCGGGCCGATTTCTTGTACGGCTTGTTCCAGTCGTTGCTCATGTCGTACATGGCGAACAGGCAGCGCCTGTGCACGGGCTTCAGGCCGTCGCGCACGTCAGGAAGGGCGCGCCCCACGATGACCGACATGGCGTAATCCATGTAGGAGCGCTTCATCTCGTCTTCGATGTTTACCGATATCTTGTTCAGTTGATCAAGCATTTAAAAACCTCTTCTTGTCAAAAGGCGCAAGCGCGAGTCCAAACAGGTTCCCGCTACGCCTATAAAATCGAAAGTTCCCGGTGCTGCCCCACCTCTGCAAGCTCCCATTTACTCCCCCTCTCCCGGAGGGCGAGGGGATGCCGGATGCAGGCTGTGATGCATCAGTAGGGGCGAATAATCATTCGCCCTTAGATGTCCAGGTTCACCACGTTGAGCGCGTTCTGCTCGATGAAATCGCGCCGCGGTTCGACCTGATCCCCCATCAGCACGGTGAAGATCTCCTCGGCCGCGACGGCGTCCTCTATCTTCACCTGCAGGAGCACCCGGTTTTCCTGGTGCATGGTGGTTTCCCAGAGCTGCTCCGGGTTCATCTCGCCCAACCCTTTGTAGCGCTGGATGTAGAGCCCCTTCTTGGCGGTCTCCAGGAAGAAGGCGAGCACCGCCTCCTGGCTTTCCGTCTCAAGCAGCAGCTTTTCCTCCGCCAGGATGCTGGCCGAGCCGGCACCGAACACCGCGTTCACCCTCTTGTAGCTGTCGACCAGCATGCCGTACTCGTAGGAGTTGATGATGCCGAACACCTGCTGATCGATCCTGACCCGGATGTTGCCGAAACTGAACAGGATGCTCCCCTCCTGCGCCTGATAGTCGGTCTCCGGGAAGGCCTCTTTCAGTCTGGGGAGATGAGGCACCAGGTCCGCTATCTCCTCCAAGCCGTTCTTGATGCCGCACTTGAGGAACATGCGCAGCAACTGCTCGTTGATACCCTTTTTGACGACCTTGTCGAACAGGGAGTTGTAATCGATCAGCTGGGTCAGGATCGGGATGATCTGCTTGCCGCGGTACATCCTCTCGTCGGCGCCGACGCCGAGCTTCAGCGTCATCTCGTCGGTCCCTTCCTCCAGGAGGTAGCTCTGCAGCGCCACCTCGTTTTTCAGGTACTGCTCTTTCCTGCCGCGCTTGATCTTGTACAGCGGCGGCTGCGCGATGTAGAGGTAGCCGCGCTCGATCATCTCCATCATCTGCCTGAAGAAGAAGGTGAGGAGCAGCGTCAGGATGTGCGAGCCGTCGACGTCCGCATCGGTCATGATGATGATGCGGTGGTAGCGCAGTTTCGCTATGTCGAAATCTTCTTTCCCTATGCTGGTGCCGAGGGCCGAGATCAGGGTCCTGATCTCCTGCGAGGCGAGCATCTTGTCGAAGCGCGCCTTCTCGACGTTCAGGATCTTCCCCTTCAACGGGAGGATCGCCTGGTACTTGCGGTCGCGCCCCTGCTTTGCCGAGCCGCCTGCGGAGTCGCCCTCGACCAGGAACAGTTCGCAAAGCGCCGGGTCCTTCTCCTGGCAGTCGGCGAGCTTGCCGGGGAGCGTTCCCACCTCCAGCGCCCCCTTTCTGCGGGTCAGTTCCCTCGCCTTCCTGGCCGCTTCACGGGCCCTCGCCGCGTCGATCGACTTCTCCAGGATCTTCTTCGCCATCTGGGGATTTTCTTCCAGATAGACGGCGAGCTTCTCGTTCAACAGGGTCTCCACGTACCCCTTCACCTCGGAGTTGCCGAGCTTGGTCTTGGTCTGCCCCTCGAACTGCGGCTGCGGTATCTTCACCGAGATGACCGCGGTGAGCCCTTCGCGCAGGTCCTCGCCCGAGATCGCCACCTTGACGTTCTTCAAGAGGTTGTTCGCGTTCGCGTAGGTGTTCATGGTGCGGGTCAGCGCCGCCTTGAAGCCGATCAGGTGGGTGCCGCCTTCGTGCGTGTTTATGTTGTTGGCGAAGGAGAAAACCTTCTCGTCGTAGGAGTCGTTGTACTGCATGGCAATCTCGATATCGACGCCGCTCTTTTCGCCGCGCACGTAGATCGGGTCGGGATTCACGCAGTTCTTGTTCTTGTTCAGGTACTCCACGAAACTCTTGATGCCACCCTCGTAGAAGAAGTCGTGGTCCTTTTCGCTCCGCTCGTCGTGGATCTTGATCCTCACCCCGGCGTTCAGGAAGGCGAGCTCCCTGAGCCTCTTGGAGAGCACGTCGAAGGAGAACTCGATGGTCTCGAAGATCTCGCCGTCCGGGAAGAAGGTGATCTTGGTGCCGCGCTTCTTGGTCTCCCCGGTGATGGTGAGCGGCGCCTGGGGCACCCCTTTCCGGTAGCTCTGGGTGAAGACTTTGCCGTTACGGCGGATTTCCAGCTCCAGCCTGTCGGAGAGCGCGTTCACGACGGAACTGCCGACGCCGTGCAGACCGCCGGAGACCTTGTAGGAGGTGTTGTCGAACTTGCCGCCGGCGTGCAGCACGGTCAAGACGACCTCGGCGGCGGATCTTCCTTCGGTCGGGTGCATGTCGGTCGGAATGCCGCGGCCGTTGTCTTCCACGGTGACCGAGCCGTCCAGATGAATGATGACCTGAATCGCGTCGCAGTAACCGGCGAGCGCCTCGTCGATGGCGTTATCCACCAGCTCGTACACCAGGTGGTGCAGCCCCTGCGTCGAGGTGGAACCGATGTACATGGCCGGGCGTTTTCTTACCGCTTCCAGCCCTTCCAGGATCTGGATCTTATCTGCACCGTAATCGCCGTTTTCTTCTAAATTCATCTTTACCTCTAGTTGAGAATTTTGCCCTCACTGATTCGAAAGGTTCTGTTGTCTGCCATGCCTTGAACGGCAACGTTCTGCAGGGAGGTCGTGGTGATGAAGACCTGCATCTCCCTCTTCTTCAAGAATTCCATCAGGTTATGGTTCCGTTCGCGGTCGAGCTCGCTGGTCATGTCATCCAGAAGCAGTACCGGCGGCGCCTCGAAGCACCTGGTGATGAACTCTATCTCCGCCATTTTGAGCGCCAGGACGAAGCATCTCTGCTGCCCCTGCGAGGCGTAATGCCTGGTGGAGCGGCCGTTCAGCCCGAAATAGAGATCGTCCCGGTGCGGTCCTATCGCGGTCGAGCCGCGCCGCTTCTCCTCCGCCGCGTGGGCCCTGAGCGCCAGGACCAGCGCCCGCCCGGGGTCCTCGGCAAAGGCCTTCTCATCCACCCCGTGCAGCCGGTACTCTATCTGGACCATCTCATCGTTGCCCGATATTTCCGCGTAAAAGCGCTGCAAGAGCTTGGCTATCTCGCTCAGATAGGCCTTTCTTTTCTCTATGACCAGTTGTGCGGCCTGCACCAACTGCTCGGTCCAGACCTCGATGCCGTAAGTCTCGTTGTTCTTGAGCAGAGCGTTGCGGTTCCTGAGGATCTTGGCGTAATCGTGGTAAGCCGCCAGATAGCTCAGGTCGCAGGTGAAGACGGCGCGGTCCAGGTATCTGCGTCTCAGATCCGGCCCGCCGCGCACCATGGAGATCTCTTCCGGGGTGAAGACCACCACGTTCAGGTTGCCGAAGAAATCAGCCAGCCGGGTCGCCAGCTTGGCGTCGACCTTCGCCTTTTTGCCCTGCTTCTCCAAAAGAAGCGAAATCTCCCTTCGGACCTGGTCCCGCTCCACGACCCCTCTTATCAGGGCGAACTCAGTGCCGAAGGCGATCAGCTCGGCGTTTTTCGCCTGCTTGAAAGATTTCATCGTCGCAAGGAGATAGATCGATTCCAGCAGGTTGGTCTTGCCCTGGCCGTTGTTGCCGTAGAAAACGTTGAACTTTTTGCCCGGGGCAAGTTCGAGGTTTTGCAGGTTACGGAAAGATGCAAGTTTGAGCTTTATTAGTTTCATCCGGTCTGTAAAGACACAGCAAAAGCCTTTCCTTTACCAGTTGTAAATCTCGCAGTGCAGGGTTTCCTCACCAGCTTTGCTATTTTCTGCTTTTACTGCGTCTATGGCAACATTAATCGCGACATTCCTGCCGCTCCTACAGTGAAGCCAGCTTTTAGAGACGCATCGGCATGATGACGGCCAGGAACTCGTCCTCGGCCACGGCCTTCATGATCACCGGGGAGAGTTCGTCTTTCAGCTTCAGCTCGACCTCGCGCTGCTCCATCACCGAGAGTACGTCGATCAGGTACTTGGCGTTGAAGCGTGCCGAGATGCTGTTCCCTTCGTACTGCACCTCTATCTCTTCGCGTGCCTCGCCTAATTCGGGGTTGCTGGAGGAGATGATCACCAGCTCGGGGTTCACCTCTATCTTCACCCCTTTGAACTTCTCGCTTGAGAGGATGGCCATCCTTTTCAGAGAGTGCAGGAACTTGTCCCTGTTGATCTGTACGTTTCGGTCGTTGTTGACCGGTATCACCTTGGTGTAGTCCGGGAACTCGCCGTCGATGAGCCGCATCACCACCACGGTGTTCCCTTTCTTGATGACGGCGCTGTTGTCCATGAAGCCGAGCATGATCTCACCGGACTCTTCCTCCACCATCTTCTTCAGTTCGAAGATACCCTTCTTCGGGAAGATGACCCCTTTGCTGAGTTCGGCGCTGATGTTGCCGCTGATCACTTTCTGGGACACCGAGAGCCTGTGGCCGTCGGTCGCCACCATCTTGAGGACGTTGCCGCCGTTCTCCTCGAACGCCTTGATGAAGACGCCGTTCAGGTTGTACTTGGTCTCGTCGTAGCATATGGCGTAGGAGGTCTTCTCGATCATGTCGCTCAGGATCTCGTTCTTGAACACGAGGAAGCTCTCCTCCTTCACCTTCGGGAAGTAGGGGAACTCCTCCGAGGAGAGGCCGACGATGTTGAAGCGCGCCTTGCCGCAGATGATCTCGACCCAGTCGTTTTCCTTGGTGGTGAAGTGGATCTCCTCGTCCGGCATCTCCTTGACGATCTCGTACAGTTTCTTGGCCGAGACGGTGATCTTCCCTTCTCTGATCGCCTTGGTCGGGTAGGAACTCTTCATACCGACTTCAAGGTCCGTTGCCGTTATGTAGAGGAGGTCGTTCTGCACCTCCAAAAGCGCGTTGGAGAGAATGGGCATGGTGTTTCTCTTCTCCACGATTCCCTGGATCCTCTGGAGGGCTTTCATAAAGATTTCTTTGCTGATCCTGAATTCCATGTTTTCTCCTCCGCCGTCGATGCTTCTTATATTATGTTTTTAGTCTTTTCAGTAGTAGTAGATAGTGCCCTGTTGATATGTTGACAAGCCCCGTTACCCCTTGAATCTGCACCGCTTTTGCTCCGGTAAACCGCAGGGTAAAAAGCGCCGGGTTTCCCCTCTTTGTGCACAGGGTTGTGGCAGCCGGTCCGCGACGGCGAAGTTATGCACAGTTTTCCCGATTAATTGAACAGCCTTTTCTTGATGTCTTCCACAGTCCCCTTGAACTCCGCATCCCCCGCCATCTGCTTCTCGATCTTCTTTACCGAGTGGATAATGGTCGAGTGGTCCTTGCCGCCGAACTTCTCGCCGATCTCGGGGTACGACGCCTTGGTGAGTTCCCGGCAGATGTAGATGGCAATCTGGCGCGGCACCACGAGGGTCTTGATCCTCTTGTCCGACTTCAGTTCCGAGACCTTGATGCGGAAGTGTTCCGCCACGTGCTTCTGGATCATCTCGACGGTGATGTCGCGGGTCTTCTCGACGATGATGTCCTTCATCACCTCCCGCGCCATGCTGAGCGTGATCTCGTTTCCGGTCAGGCTGGCGAACGCCTCCAGGCGGATCAGCATCCCTTCGAGCTCCCGGATGTTGCTGGTCGCCCCGGCGGCAAGAAAGAGCGCCACGTCATCGGGAAGGTTCACCTGGTGCAGGTCCGACTTCTTCTTGAGGATGGCGATCTTCGTTTCGATGTCCGGTGGCTGGATGTCCGCGATCAGCCCCCATTCGAAACGGGACCTCAGCCGCTCCTCCAGCCCTGGTATGTCCTTGGGAAATTTGTCCGAGGTGACCACGATCTGCTTGTGCGATTCGTAGAGGGCGTTGAAGGTGTGGAAGAACTCTTCCTGGGTCGCCTCCTTGCCCGCCATGAACTGGATGTCGTCTATCAGCAGGAGGTCCATCTTCCTGAACTTGTTGCGGAACTCCTCCATCTTCTTGTAGCGCAACGAGTTGATCATCTCGTTCATGAACTTTTCAGAGGAGTAGTAGCAGATTTTGGCCTTGCTGTTCTTGGCCAATATCTGGTTCCCGATGGCATTCACCAGGTGGGTCTTGCCGAGCCCCACGCCGCCGTAGATGAAGAGCGGGTTGTAATTGGTCGCAGGCTTGTTGGCTACCGCTTGAGAGGCCGCATAGGCGAACTGGTTGCTCGCCCCGCAGACGAAGGATTCGAAGGTGTATTTGGGATTGAGATTGGGTATGAAGTCTGACTTTTTATCCTTCTCCCTTTCTTTATCCTTTTCCCTCTCTTTCGGACTCTTTACATCCTTCTCGGGTTTTGCTTCCGGCGCAGTTTCAGGCTTTGCTTCAGCGACATGAAACTCTATCTGGCGGATCTTCGAGTTGACCGCGGATATTGCTTCCTTGATCATGGAGAGGTATTTGTCGGTGACCCACTTTTGAAAGAAGGAACTAGGTACTTCGACGACTATGGTATCTTCTGTTGCCCCCAGGAATTTGAGGGGGTCGATCCAGGTATTATAAGTCTGCTCGGTTAGCACTTTTTTAAGATTCGCTTGGGCTTCTAGCCAAACATTTTCCATGGAGAGAGGCCTTTTCTTTTACTGTTTTTACACAGCTTTATCAACAAGTGTTGATAATAGATAAGTTTGGTGATTCCAGTCATTTACACGGTTTTAAACAGGATAAGGCGATACTAATTTTATTGCAGCAGAAGACTAGCAGAGCTACCCGTTTTTTGCAAGGCAAAACTTGACTTCTGAAAAACACCTTGACATGCAGTGGTGTTTATGTTTAAGTTCGACACTTGCCTTTAAAAGTAAAGTTACCATAACGTTTAAGGAGTCGATAAAGATGAAAAGAACATTCCAGCCCAGCAATATCTCCAGAAAGAGAACCCACGGTTTTCTCGTACGCATGGCCACCAAGAACGGCCGCCTTGTGATCAAGAGAAGAAGGGCTAAAGGGCGCAAGCGCCTTGCTGCAACCATCGCAACCAAATAATATCCTGTTTGTCCGGCTCAGATTTTCCCAAGGCTGAACGCCTGCGCAGGCGTCCCGAGTTCCTGCAGTTCAACGCCGGTGCGTCGAAGATGCACACGCAGCATTTTCTGTTGCTTTGGAAGGATACGAACGGGCATACCAGGGTTGGCTTTACCGTGAGCAAGAAGGTAGGTAACGCCGTAGTCAGAAACAGCATCAAGAGAAGGCTGCGGGAATTTTACAGGCAGAACAAGTCTCTTTTCATAGCGGCAGATATCAACATCGTTGCCAAGAAAGGGGCGGAAGTGCTTGACTTTCACCAGATCTCAATCGAGCTCGCAGCCGCCCTCGGGCGGCTGCGTAAAAGATATGCTTAAAAGAACACTCAAAGCCCTGATCGTTCTCTATCAGAGATTCATCTCTCCGTTCAAGGCCTCCTCCTGCCGTTTTTATCCTACCTGTTCACATTATTCCTTACAAGCATTGGAAAAGTACGGCCCCGTCAAAGGGTTGTGGCTGACGGCCGCCCGCATCCTCAGGTGTCACCCGTTTCACCCGGGCGGTTACGATCCGGTCAAATAGCCTCTCCAGGAGAATATAATGGAAAAAAGACTCATCATAGCTGTATTGCTCTCCATTGGGGTTTTGTACGCCTATTCCTTCGTCTTCCCGCCCGCGAAGAGTGCGCCAACCGGAAGCGCAGCCAAGCAGGCGGCGCTCAGTTCCGCGTCCAAGCCGGCCGCCCAGCAGAGCGCAGTGTCGGTCGCTCCGGTGCCGGCAAGCGCGGCGGCGGCAGCGCAGACACCGGCCGCAACCGGAGCACGCGACATCACAGTCGATACCGACCTTTATACCGCGGTCTTCTCCTCCCAGGGGGGAGGGCTCAAGAAGCTCGTCCTGAAGAAGTACAAGGAGAGCCTCGGTCCGCAGGGGAAGGACATCGTGCTTGTGAACGAGACGGTGCCGACCCGTTTTGCCGCCCTTACCGACTCCAGGGAATTCGGCATCTCGCCGAACGCCGTGTTCAACAGCTCCGCAGAAAGCGTCAAGGTGACCAACGGCAACAAGGCGACCCTTGAGTTCACTACCGCGGTAGGGCAGGGCCTCGTGTTCAAGAAGGTCTACGCCTTCTCCGGTGACGCCTACCGGATCGGGCTGACCCAGGAACTGCAGAACACCGGCGCCGCCAAGGTGGACGGCACCCTGCACCTTTTGCAGAATGCCCGCGTCGCGGACCACAAGGCCGAGGGGCGCTACGAGGTTTATGCTCCTTCCACGCTTTCCGAGGACAAGGTTCACATAGACAAGCTGGACGATCTGTCCAAGGCCCCGACGCAGTACGGCAAGGGTGTGGTCTGGTCCGCATTCGCCGACAAGTACTTCATGGATGCCGTAATTGCCGAGAAGGGGAGCATCGCCACGGTGCGTACTGCCCGTCCTGCTAACGACCTGCTGGTAAGGGACATCTCTTCCCCTGCCATCTCTGTGCTCCCCGGGCAGAGTGCCGCCGTCAGCTACTCGCTCTACTATGGCCCGAAGGATCTCGACATCCTGAAGATGCAGGGTAACCGTCTGGAAGAGGTGATCGATTACGGCTGGTTCGGCCCGATCGCGAAACCGCTTATCTACTCGCTCAAATTCCTCTACAAGTACGTCGGCAACTACGGTGTGGCGATCATCATCATCACCTGCATCCTGAAGCTGCTCTTCTTCCCGCTGACGCACAAGAGCTACAAGTCGATGAAGGACATGCAGAAGCTGCAGCCGATGATGGCCGAGCTGAAGGAGAAATTCAAGAACGACCGCGACGCCATGAACAGGGCGGTGATGGAGCTGTACAAGACCCACAAGGTGAACCCGATGGGGGGCTGCCTGCCGATGCTGGTGCAGATCCCGGTCTTCTTCGGACTGTACCGCGCGCTCATGTACTCCATCGAGTTGCGGCATGCGCCTTTCTACCTCTGGATCACAGACCTCTCCGCCAAGGACCCTTACTACGTGACGCCGATCATCATGGGCGCCACGATGTTCATCCAGCAGAAGATGACGCCGACCAACATGGATCCGATCCAGGCCAAGATGATGCTTGCGCTCCCGGTCGTGTTCACCTTCATGTTCCTGAACTTCCCCTCGGGTCTGGTCATCTACTGGCTGGTCAACAACGTGCTGACCATCGCGCAGCAGATGTACATCAACAAGACGGTCCACTGACCGGCAGCGGGAATAATTCATGTACCTTCGCGACACAATTGCCGCAATCAGCACGCCGGTAGGGGAGGGGGGCATTGGGATCGTCAGGATCAGCGGTCCTGCCTCCCTGCCGATCGCCCGAAGCATCTTCAGAGCTAAATCGAACGGTGGCCTAAAAAGCCACCGTTTTTCTTATGGTGCCGTGCTGCAGCCGGACAGCGGCGACCTCATAGACGAGGCGATGCTGGTCTTCATGAAGGGCCCCAACTCCTACACCCGCGAGGACGTCGTGGAGATCCAGTGCCATGGCGGCACCCTGGTCGTGTCGCGCATCCTGTCGCTGGTCATCAGCGAAGGAGCCCGGCTTGCCGACCCCGGTGAGTTCACCAAGCGCGCCTTCCTGAACGGCCGCATCGACCTGGTGCAGGCCGAGGCGGTCATGGACGTCATCTCCAGCCGGACCGACGCCTCGCTGGCGCTGGCCCAGCATCAGCGTGAAGGGCTTCTTTCCAAGCGGATCTCCGTGGTGAAGGACGGCATTCTCTATGCCCTGGCCTATGTCGAAGCGCTGATCGACTTCCCGGAGGAAGATGTGGATGTGGCCGTGGAGACCGACGTGCTCGGCCGCGTCGCTCCGGCGCTGGCAGAGCTGGCCGCGCTCATCGAAGGTTTCGACGAGGGGAGGGTGCTGCGTGACGGGGTCTCCGTCGTTATCGCCGGCAAGCCGAACGTTGGCAAGTCGAGCCTTCTGAACACCCTCTTGAAAGAGAAGCGCGCCATCGTCACCTCCGTTCCCGGTACCACCAGGGACGTGATAGAGGAAGTCGTCAACATCAACGGGCTGCCGGTCAAGCTTCTCGATACTGCCGGTATCAGGGATTCGGAAGACCAGGTCGAGCAGGAAGGGGTGCGTCTCTCGCTCGACAGGATCCCGAAAGCCGACCTGGTGCTCTTCGTCGTGGACGGTTCCCATCCCTTTGGCGTAGAGGACGCTGCCATATTCCAGGCCATCGGAACGAAGAGCTGCATCGTGGTGCGGAACAAGGCCGATCTGCCGGTTTGTGCCGAACTGCCGGCAACCTGTGATGCTCCCGCGGTAGCCATCTCCACCGTGACCGGAGCCGGCGTTCCTGAACTGAGGGACGCGATCAGCAACGCCTTCATGCATGGAGCCGCCATCGACAGCAGGGAGTTTGTCGCCGTCTCCAAGGCAAGGCACCGCGATGCCTTATTGAAGGCGAGGGAGTCGTTGCAGGGGTTTGTCCGGAACCTGGAGGCAGGGGTGAATATGGAACTGCTCCCGGTGGATTTGCGCGAGGCGCTCGATGCGGTAGGGGAGGTCACCGGCGAGACCACCGCCGACGACGTCCTGGACCGCATCTTCTCCAGCTTCTGCATAGGGAAGTGACGGAATGTTTCACGTGAAACATTCGATCCGGATGCGCACCTGGTGCCGATGCAGCCTTCAAACGAGATTGCCCTGGCATGGTGTCGCACATTGCTGCCGCCTTTCTGTAGGAGCGGCATTCCTGCCGCGATAGCGACGGTGCATCGCGGCAGGAATGCCGCTCCTACAGGTCGCTGTGTTGATGGCAGTGGAGCGTGTGGCGCTGTTTCGTCCATGGATCTGTGGGCAAGAATCGAATCCTAGCGCCTTTGTTTCAGCCTTCCCCCTTTGCCAACGGGGGACTTAAGTCCCGCGCCCTCCGGGAGAGGGTGGCCGAAGGCCAGGTGAGGGAGGGTTCTTGTGCTGAGACGATTCCGGTGTAATGACGGTTGATTCAACTACCCAGAATTACTCCTTCTTTACCGATTGTTCCACGTGGAACAATCGTATCGTTCCCATGCTCCAGCGTGGGAACGCAGTCTTTGACGCTCCCGGGTCATGCCGTTAGCAAAACCGGGACCGCAGGAGCGTCCCAAGATGCATTTCAACGCTGGAGCGTTGGAACGATGTACTTGAGGGCTTCACCCATCAGTCAATTTTCGATTTCCTTTGCGTCCTTTACGCCTTCGCGGTAAAAAGCAATAAAAAGCGGTGAAAAAGCCTTAAACATAAATGGAGCATGGCTTGATAGTTTATGACAAAACATATGACGTGATAGTGGTCGGTGCCGGACATGCCGGGTGTGAGGCGGCACTCGCCGCGGCCCGCATCGGTTGTTCCACTCTGCTTCTCACCATCAACCTTGATGCCATCGCGCTGATGTCCTGCAATCCCGCCATCGGCGGTTTGGCGAAGGGACACCTGGTGAAAGAGATCGACGCGCTGGGCGGAGAGATGGGGCGCAACATCGACGCCACCGGTATCCAGTTCCGGGTCTTGAACACCAAGAAAGGCCCTGCGGTCCGCGCTTCGCGCGCCCAGGCGGACAAGCAGCTCTACCGCCTGCGCATGAAGAACGTCATGGAGCTGCAGGACAACCTCGACCTGAAACAGGTTGAGGTGACCGCCCTCCAAGTCGAGGACGGCGCCGTCGCGGGCGTCGATACCAGGGGTGGCGTTCGGTTTCTCGGCAGGACCGTCATCCTGACCACCGGCACTTTCATGCGCGGCCTGATCCATATCGGCCTCGTCAATTACCCCGGCGGCAGGGCAGGGGACCTCCCCTCCATCGGCCTCTCCGAGCGGTTGCAGGACTACGGCTTCGATGTCGGCAGGCTGAAGACCGGCACCCCGGCGCGGCTGGACGGCAGGACCATCGATTTCAGCAGGCTGGAGCCGCAGTACGGCGACGACAACCCGATCCCCTTTTCCTTCTCCAACGATCGGATCGAGCAGCCGCAGGTTCCCTGCCACATCGCCTATACCAACCCGAAGGGGCACGACATCATCCGCAGCGGACTGGATCGCTCGCCCCTCTACGCCGGCATCATCGAGGGGATCGGTCCACGCTACTGCCCATCCATCGAGGACAAGGTGGTCCGCTTTCCCGAGAAGGACCGGCACCAGACCTTCATCGAGCCGGAGGGGCGCGACACCGTCGAGGTTTATCCGAGCGGACTTTCCACCTCGCTTCCCATCGACATCCAGTGGGCTTTCTACCGCAGCATCGAGGGGCTGGAGCGGGTGGAGATCATGCGCCCCGCCTACGCCATCGAGTACGATTACGTGAATCCGATCCAGCTGCACGCCTCGCTGGAGACGAAGCTGGTGCGCAACCTGTACCATGCGGGGCAGATCAACGGCACCTCCGGCTACGAGGAGGCGGCGGCCCAGGGGCTGATGGCCGGCATCAACGCGGCGCTCAGGGTGCAGGACAAGGAGCCGCTCGTGCTCGGCAGGAGCGAGGCGTACATCGGCGTGATGATAGACGACCTGGTGACCCTGGGAACCAAGGAGCCGTACCGGATGTTCACCTCGCGTGCCGAGTATCGTCTGCTGCTGCGCGAGGACAACGCGGATCTCCGCTTGAGGGAGAAGGGGCACGAGGTCGGCCTGGTCCCGGACGGTCTCTACACGACGTTCCTGGCAAAGAAGGAGCAGATCGAGTCGGCACTGGATCGGCTCGGCAAGGCGAGACTCACCCCGTCCGCAGCCGGGGAAGAGCTGCTGCAGGAGTGGGACCTGGTCGGCATCCAGAACGCCATCAGCTATGAGCAGCTGCTGCGGCGTCCGGATTTCACCTGCCGGGACCTCTCCAGGATCTATCCCGAAATCATGGATCTCTCCGAAACGGTCCGTGACCAGCTGGAGATACAGATCAAATACAAAGGGTATATCGGCCGGCAGCTGGAGCAGGTGGAGCGGGCGGCAAAGCTTGAAAGCGCCAGGATACCGCTCGACATGGATTACGCCGCCATCTCCGGTCTCTCTGCAGAGGTGCGCGAGAAGCTGGCCCGCTTCCGTCCGGACACCCTGGGCCAGGCTTCGCGCATACCGGGGGTTACTCCGGCCGGGATCACCATCCTCTCCATCGCGCTGAAGGCGAGGGTGGCCAAATGAACCAGGCAGCCAAGGACCTCCTGATAGCCGGTGCCAGAGAACTCGGCATCTCGCTCAGTGCCGCGCAACTGGCGAGCCTGAACCAGTTCGCGGAAGAGCTGAAAAAATGGAACCGCAGGATTAACCTCACCGCGATAACGGACGACGAGGGGATAGCGGTCAAGCATCTGGTCGATTCGCTGAGCCTGTTAAAGGTGGTACAAGGCCCGGGGCGTCTCCTGGATATCGGTTCCGGCGGAGGCTTTCCAGGCATTCCGGTGAAGATAGTGCAGCCGGATCTGGAAATAGTCTCGGTGGATGCGGTGGTGAAAAAGATCAGTTTTCAGAAGCAGGCGGTGAGGCTTTTGAATCTCGCCAATTTCACCGCCCTGCATGTGCGTGCAGAGACGCTCGCCGCAGACTACGCAGAGTCGTTCGACTGGGTGGTCTCCAGGGCGTTTTCCGATATCCCTTCCTTTGTCGCAATGGCCTTGCCGGTTTTGAAGCGTAACGGACGCATCGTCGCCATGAAAGGGCGAAACGCCGCGGAGGAGGTGGCGGCCGCCGAGGGTGAACTGGCAAAGTTGGGAGCGAGGGTCACATCGGTCGAGGATTTCCTGCTTCCCGGTTCAGGCGACGCCAGATCCCTGGTTCTGATAGTCAAAAATTGATTAGCGAATACTAATTTTACCTAGAGCGAGCAAAAACATACCAAAAACGGTTTCTGTTTAGGAAAAAAGGCTCAGGGCTGCGAAGGGCCGAGTAATGGCGCTGTGCGGGAAATATGAGAGCCTATTTTTTGGGCAGAAACGGCGAAATTGGAGGGGGCGACCAAAGAAACTTCGCCTCTCCGGATCGCGGTCATCCAGCAAGCAGCGCCGTTGAAAAAATCCTGCGGTAGGATTTCCTTTGGCACTTATGCGTTAGCGTGCTCACATGTTTGCGCAGCAGAGAAATCTGGCTGACATTGGGGCGCGACCAAGGTGGAACGTCTCTGGCTTAGCTGGTTTTAACTGTCGGTGCTGCAAGAATGAAAAACATACTCAGGCAAATTCTCACTGGCTCAATAGAGGGTATACTTAACCCTTTCTTCAAGCTCCGCCGGACCAGCAATATTTTGACAATTGCCCGCTTTGTATGTTAGAAATAAAAACTTTTATTGTTTACGCTGTAAATTTTCACATAGATCCAAGGGGGAAGAGAGATGCATCATTTTCAGTACAAAGGTGACGAGCTGTTTGCTGAAGAGGTCGCGGTAAAGGACATCGTTGCCGCAGTAGGAAGCCCGGTCTACATCTATTCGCAGGCGACGCTGGAAAGACACTTCAAGGCGATGGATGATGCTTTTGCTTCGGCACCGCATACCATCTGCTACTCCGTCAAGGCGAACTCGAACCTTGCGGTGCTGAAGACCTTCATCAATCTCGGCGGCGGCGTTGACATCGTCTCCGGCGGCGAGCTGTACCGCGCCCTCTCGGTCGGGGTCGATCCCAAGAAAGTCGTCTACTCGGGCGTCGGCAAGCGCGACGACGAGATAGCCTATGCGCTGGAAAGCGGCATCCTTCTCTTTAACGTGGAGTCGGAGCAGGAACTGGATCGCATCAACGAGGTAGCGGGGCGCATCGGCAAGAAAGCAGGCATCGCCATCCGCGTCAACCCCGATGTCGATCCCGAGACCCACCCGTACATCACCACCGGCCTGAAAAAGGCGAAGTTCGGCATCAACATCGAGCGCGCCCTGGCGCAGTACGGGCGTGCCAAGGATATGGCAAACCTGGAGATCCTCGGCATCGACTGCCACATCGGCAGCCAGCTCACCAAGGTTTCCCCGTTCGTCGACGCCATCGTAAAGCTGAAGAGGCTTTTGATCGGCGTGAGGGACATGGGGATCGAGATGAAGTATCTCGACCTGGGCGGCGGTCTCGGCATTCAGTACAACGACGAAGCGCCGCCGCTCCCCGCGGACTACGGCACCTCCATCCTGAAGGAGACCAAGGACCTCGGCCTGCACCTGCTGTTCGAGCCGGGCAGGAACCTGGTCGGCAACGCCGGCATCCTGGTCGGCAAGTGCCTTTACACCAAGAAGGGCGAGGAGAAGAACTTCGTCATCGTCGACGCAGGGATGAACGACCTGGCCCGTCCGGCACTGTACGGCTCGTTCCACGGCGTACAGCCGGTGAAGAAGGATCAGGACGGCGTGATCGAAGGCGATATCGTCGGACCGATCTGCGAGTCGGGGGACTTCCTGGTCAAGGACCGCGAGTTCGCCAACTTCCGTCAGGGCGATCTGCTCGCCTTCATGTCGGCCGGCGCCTACGGCTTCACCATGAGCAGCAACTACAACAGCCGTCCCCGCGTCGCCGAGGTAATGGTGCAGGGCGACAAGTTTGAAGTGGTGCGCGAGCGCGAGAAGCTTGAGGACCTGATCAAGGGCGAGCGCGTTCCTTCGTTCCTGTAAAAACCTTAACAACCATAGACACCACAAGGAGGTAGCCCATGTTCCAGGGAAGTATCGTTGCCATCGTCACCCCGTTCAACAATGGCGCGGTCGATGAAGAAAAGCTGCGGGAGCTTGTGGAATTCCAGATAGAGAACGGCACGGACGCCATCGTTCCGTGCGGCACGACCGGCGAATCCTCGACCCTTGACTACCATGAGCACGACAGGGTCATCGAGATCGTGGTCGAGCAGGTCAACAAGAGGGTGCCGGTCATCGCAGGAACCGGTTCCAATTCCACCCGCGAGGCGATTGAGATCACCCGCCACGCCAAGGAACTCGGCGCCGACGGCGCGCTCCTGGTCACCCCTTACTACAACAAGCCTTCCCAGGAAGGGCTCTACCTGCACTACAAGGCGATCGCCGACGCGGTGGCGCTGCCCCAGGTGCTCTACAACGTGCCGGGGCGCACCAGCGTGAACCTGCTGCCGGAAACCGTGGCAAGGCTCGCGGTGCACCCGAATATCGTCGCCATCAAGGAGGCGACCGGATCGCTGCAGCAGGCCTCCGAGGTGCTCGCCCTTTGCGGCGAGAACATCACGGTCCTCTCCGGCGACGATTTCATCACCCTGCCGATGATGGCCTGCGGCGCCAAAGGGGTCATCTCCGTTACGGCCAACATCATGCCGGGAGAGATTTCAGCGATGGTCGACGCGTTCAACGCCGGCAACATGGAGGAGGCGAAGAGGCTGCACCTGTACCTCCTGAAGATCTCCAACGCGATGTTCATCGAGACCAACCCTGTGCCGGTGAAGACCGGGGTGTCGCTCATGGGCAAGTGCCGCGACGAGGTGCGCCTGCCGCTGGCTCCGCTGGCCGAGGCGAACCGCGCCAAGCTGACCGCGATCATGAAGGAATACAAGCTTATCTAAGGACTTTGGAGCCTATTATGATAAAAATAGCTGTTTGCGGGGCTGCCGGACGGATGGGCGGGCGTATCATCGCCGCCGTCAAGGAAGCGGAGGGCATGGAGCTTTCCGGCGCGCTGGAGCGTCCGGGGCATGCCATGGTCGGCCAGGATGCCGGATACAACGCCGGTCTGGGCGCCATCGGGATCAACATCAGTGACGACCTCAACGCCGTGGTGCAGGGGTGCGACGTGCTGATCGACTTCACCGCCCCCAAGGTCTCCCTGAAGAACCTGGAAGTCTGCGCGCTGTTCGGCAAATCGATCGTCATCGGCTCCACCGGCTTCACCCCCGAGGAGCGGGCACTGGCGGCGGAGTTGGCGCGCGAGATACCGGTTGTCATCGCTCCCAACATGTCGGTAGGCGTCAACGTCTGCTTCAAGGTGCTGGCCGACGTGGCCAAGATCCTGGGAGAGGATTTCGACGTGGAGATCGTAGAGGCGCACCACCGTCTGAAGAAGGACTCCCCTTCCGGGACCGCGGTCCGGATGGGCGAGGTCGTCGCCGGCGCCTTGGGGCGCGACTACAACAAGGTCGCCAACTTCCATCGCGAAGGTATCTGCGGCGAGCGGACCCACGACGAGATCGGCATGCAGACCATACGCGGCGGCGATATCGTCGGCGAGCACACCGTCTACTTCATCGGCATGGGCGAGCGGATCGAGATCACGCACCGCGCCCACACCCGCGACATGTTCTCCCGCGGCAGCGTGCGCGCCGCGAAGTGGGTGGTGACCGCGAAGCCCGGCGTCTGGGACATGCAGGACGTGCTGGGGCTGAAATAATGATTCAGGCGGCCTTGCGGCCGCCGTATAGATTAACCTTTTGGAGGAACACGTGGCACAGATAAACGACAACTACCTGAAACTGAAAGCGGGGTACCTTTTCCCGGAAATCGGACGCCGCGTGCGCGCCTTTGCTGCCGCAAACCCGCAGGCCAAGGTGATCCGCCTCGGCATCGGCGACGTGACCCAGCCGCTTACGCCGACCATCCTGAAGGCGTTCCACGATGCTGTGGACGATCTGGGGAGCGAAAATTCCTTCATGGGTTACGGCCCGGAGCAGGGATACGACTTCCTTATCGACGCGATCATCCAGAAGTCCTACAACCCGCTCGGCGTCGAACTCAAGACCAGCGAGATGTTCATCTCCGACGGCTCCAAGTGCGACTGCGCCAACATCCTGGACATCTTCGCGCTGGACAACACCGTGGCGATCGGCGACCCGGTCTACCCGGTCTACAACGATACCAACGTCATGATCGGCCGCACCGGCGACGCTGACGACAAGGGGTACTACAAGGGGCTGGTCTACATGCCCTGCACCGAGGCAAACGGCTTCTTCCCGGCTTACCCGGAGGAGAAGGTGGACATGATCTACCTTTGCTTCCCGAACAACCCGACCGGCGCCGTGGCGACCAAGGAGCAGCTCAAGGGGTGGGTCGATTACGCCCTCGCTAACAACTCCGTCATCCTCTTCGACGCCGCCTACGAGGCGTTCATCACCGACCCCTCCATCCCGCATTCCATCTACGAGATCGAAGGGGCGAAGAAATGCGCCATCGAGTTCCGGTCCTTCTCGAAGACCGCGGGCTTCACGGGCGTACGTTGCGGTCTGGTGGTGGTTCCCGAAGAACTTGAGGGGACCACGACGACCGGCGAGAAGTACAGCTTCAACAAGCTCTGGCTGCGTCGCCAGACCACCAAGTTCAACGGAGCTTCCTATCCGGTGCAAAAGGCCGCCGCTGCGGTCTACACGGAAGAGGGGTGGAAAGAGACCCAGGCCAACATCGACTACTACATGGAGAACGCGCGCATCATCCGCGAGGGACTTGCCGAAGCGGGGCTCACCGTCTACGGCGGCGTCAACGGGCCGTACATCTGGCTCAAGACCCCCGCAAGGCTCACCTCCTGGGATTTCTTCGACAAGCTCCTGAACGAGTGCAACGTCGTCGGCACCCCCGGCAGCGGTTTCGGACCCAGCGGTGAAGGGTACTTCCGCCTCTCCGCCTTCGGCAACCGCGACAACGTCATCGAGGCTGTCGAGAGGATCAAGAAGAACCTGAAATAGGGTTGAAATAACCTATTGAAAAGAGAAGGCGGCCCAAAGGCCGCCTTTTTTTTCAACTCCAGAGTTGCGCAGATTGTCCTGCAGAGTTACGCGCTGAGCATGCTTTAGCCTTTCTGAGCCAACATCTTCATCAGTTCCCGGTTGAACGCCGGCAGGTCATCGGGTTTGCGGGAGGTGATCAGATTGCCGTCAACCACCACCTCGACATCTTGATACTGTGCCTGTGCGTCCCGCAGTTCGGGGGCGACCGATTCGTAACAGGTGGCCTTGCGCCCCTTGAGCAGTCCGGCTGAGATCAGGATCTGCGGGCCGTGGCATATCGCCGCGATAGGCTTTCCCGCGGACATGAAGGAGCGGGTTATCTCCTGCACGGCAGGGCTGTTTCGGATGGCGGCAGGTGCCTTTCCACCCGGTAGTACCAGGACAGCGTAGTTTGCAGGGGTGACCTCGGAAAACAGCTTGTTCACCGGAACATCGTAGCCGTGCTTGCCGTGAATGCTGCCACGCTTTTCTGACGCCACCTCGACGGTGTAACCCGCCTCCCTCAGTCGGTAGAGGGGGACCAGCAATTCGCTATCTTCAAAATTGTCCGCGCTTAAAATCAGGGCTTTCATCACTCCTCCTGTTGTCTGTTGGGATTTTCTTGCCGCGTTACCAGCGCTTTGCGCTTCACCAATTAGTTGCGCCTGCCGTGCCTGGTTTCATCAGGTTTCGGGCAGGCGTTTCGACGCCCTCCAGTTTACCATGAAGATGTGCCAGTGCATTTACTGCCTCGTAAAAACGACATCGGCCGCAGGCGTCAAAGGAGACAATTTAGCAGTGTCTGTGGTGGGGTAGGGGGAAGGAGGGTCTTTCGGGAAGTTTGCTAACCTGCCGCGTTACTTGAGAACCGTGTAACCGCTCTTTGCGTCCCAGCGATATCCCTTACCGCTCCAGATCGCTTCGATGGTCTTCCAGTCCAGGCCGAGACCTTTCATCTCATCGCAGATGTAGTAGGCGGGCATTATTTCGTCGTCGTCGATACGACCGTCGCCGTTGGCGTCGGCCCAGTGAAAGGCGCCTATCTGAATGTCGCTGCTGCCGCCGACCGCTTCGGTGCGGTTGGCGCCACCTTCACGCAGGACGATCTCTCCTTTTAGCCGGGCCTCCTTGCGCAGTGCGGGGTGTGCGGGGACCTGCACGGTGTAGGAGATGGTGACCGAGGCACCGCCGTCACGGATCAGCCATTTTGCTTCGGTGCCGGAAGATTCAGCCGCCGAACTGGCGGGCAAAGCGTTGAAGAGTCGCATCCCATCGGGAAGCTTCTCTTTCAGAATGAAACCGCCGGTATCTCCTGTCTTTCTAGCGACCTTGACCTGCACCGGAAGGATCTCTCCCGGCGCGGCGAAGCGCGGTGCCCATCTGACGGCGGTCGGGGCAGAGACGGGGTTGCGGGCGAGGACAAAGACAAAGACCGCCAGGAGTGCCAAAACGCCTGCCAGCCCGGGGAGCAACAACCATCGACGGTTGGGAGGGGAAACGGCGGGCGGTTCGGTATCGGTCAGATGGCCCGCCGGGTCTTGGCGCAGGATCTCCTCCAGGGACACCTCCAGCGCATCGGCAAGCTTCTGTGCGTTCTCGCGCTTGATGCTGGGATAGCGGTTGTTCTCCCAGCGCGAGATGGTGTCGGTGGTGACCCCGACCACATTGGCGACGTAGAGTTGCGTGAGCTTTTTGGTTTCCCGCACGTTCCGGATCCGGGCTCCGTCAATGGCAACGCTCGGTGCCGTTCCCTTTTCGGATTTCTCGGTTGCTTCCGCCATGTTGCTCGCTCCGTGTTGGCAAGGGCTCGAAGCCGTGGATAGCTCCCCGGCGGGGCGCGAAAATGGCCTCCGGGAACCCGACATCGGGTGGAATTGCTATAGATGTCGATAGCAAGACAGTATACCCGATGCTATTTTTACCACAGTTAAGACCCAAAAATTCAGAAAAGAAAAGGAGCAGCAAAATGAAAAATGTTATCGCCGCAGTAGCTCTCGTCATGTTCAGCGCCGGAGCAGTCCTGGCCGCAGACACCATCACCCTCCCCGCCAAAAATGGCGACGTCACCTTCAACCACAAGAAACACCAGGAGACGCTGAAGGACTGCAAAATCTGTCATGAGAAAGGACCGGGGAAAATTGACGGTTTCGGAAAGGACTTTGCGCACAAGACCTGCAAGGGGTGCCATGCCGACAAAGGCGCAGGCCCGACCAAATGCTCCGAGTGCCACAAGAAGTAACAGTGCACTCGGCTAGCGCCGAGCCGCTGTAGGTTGGTTAAAAAAGGCGACCATCGGGTCGCCTTTTTTGCACGCATCGGGGGTCGCTTCAGCCACGAAAGGGCTCATCATCACCCGGCAGTGGTGCTGCTCGCAGGGGTAAAGAGGGCGTCGATGGCGTCGAAATCGAGGCGCATTTCGGCCATGGAACGCACCAGGTCGAGCTTCTCGGTATCCTCCACCGTTATCTTGGAGACGTCCTCGGCGATCATGCGGTACAACTCGGCAGTGGAATGTTTCTCGGTGCGCAGATAGGGGATGTTGCTGCGGTCGAGGATACGCTGGGTGATTGTACTCACCTCTGCTACTCCCGGGA
>Ga0209212_1002376_pt1 | contig 26999 bp, 24 predicted proteins | sample RifGroC2_FD_183996 | JGI IMG/M metagenome (GOLD analysis project Ga0209212, IMG submission 183996) | Groundwater microbial communities from Rifle, Colorado, USA - Groundwater C2 (SPAdes) (version 2) | ecosystem: Environmental > Aquatic > Deep subsurface > Groundwater | place: Rifle, Colorado... | reverse complement strand
ATGCAAGCTCAATATATTTTGAAAACTCCGGCAGGGACGCTTTCAGGCTTCCTCAATTTCATAAACTTGACCTGAGCTGCAGGTACAAAATATTTATTTCTGATAAGACACTCGAACTGAATTTTAACGTTTATAATGTTTACAACAGGTTTAATGTATTTTCGAAGTATATAGGTTATAAAACTGATGATGCTACAGGTGAGAGATATCCCATACTTAAACAATTTACACTATTTCCGTTTCTTCCGACTGTCGGTGTAACATTTGAGTTTTAAGGAATGAGAAAAACATTTTTGTTTCCGAATTTACTTTTCGCACTAATACTTTTCAGTAGTTGTGAACAACCGCTTGAGGAAAAGGATTTTCCATATGAGCTGAAGCTGGTGATAAGGGGCATCCTGAAACCAGACAAATTAATTGATTCAGTTTATATCGGGAGAACTTTACCTATCGGTGTTCCCTTCGATGAAGATTTTGCAAATTTAAACGATGCTGTTGGCGCAGTAATTTCAGACGGAGTTTTTTATCCTTTAAGGTATACAGCTAACGGTATCTATACAACCGACTCTCTTATCGCAAGAAGGGGAGAAAAATATTATCTCCTTGTTCAATGGCAGGATAAATCTGCTTCTGCCGAAACTTATATTCCACAAGCCGGAAAACTTTTAAATTCCGGAATTGTTAAAGTTAATGAAATAGACACATCTTATTCTGTAATTGAATGCACAATAGATCCGGTTGAAAGTGAAGCATATGCGGTTACATGGGTCCTGAAATATTTTGGCGGGCAGGTAATAGATGAAAGTGAAAGTTTCGCCGAAGTAGTAAGATCAACTTCAAACGAGATAATCAAAGTCAGATCCGATCCTATTCCGGACGATGTATTGACCAGCATAAACACACTCGGTGTTGGAATTTATATTTACGACAGGGTATTTTATGATTTTTATTTGAGCCAGGAAGTTAACAAAATACCAACAGGAATTTTTGGATATCCTGCAACTAATGCAAAATGGAATATAAAAGGGGATGGTATTGGGTTGTTCATTGGAAGGGTAGATATGATTGTTAATTTATAATATAATGTTTACTCTGTTTGACCCCAATATTTAACAAGACCTCCGCAGCTCATCCATTTATCACCATTCAAATCAACTGTAATTGAATTAATATTATTTGCAGGAAGTAAAGAATTGGACGCATTATAAATTCTCCATCTTTGTCCTTCGAGTTTTGCCACTCCGTTATTTGTTGATATCCAAATACCTTCTTTTAAGTCTAATGCAATATCAGTTACAATTGAACCGGGCAATTCACTTTGAGAATAGTTATAATCTGTAAAATCTGTCCCGTCATATTTAGTTAATCCGCCTGGTAAAGTTTCAGTTCCCGAACCTATCCAGATGTTCCCTTCACGGTCGCCAATTATTTTTGTTATGTAAGAATTTATTAACTCGCTTGAAAAAGAATTATAAACGTTCCAGTTTTCACCATCAAAAGTCGCAATACCTTCTCCACGGGTTCCAATCCATAATAAATTAGAATGATCAATTGCAAGAGCGCTGATATAATCAGAAGGTATTCCCGAATTGGAGTAATTATAAACTGTAACTTCCACCCCGTCAAATTTTATCAGACCGCCATTCAAAGTTCCGATCCAGAAAATCCCATTTAAATCTTTGATGATTGTTGTTGTATAGTCATCGGGAATATTTAAGTTGTCAGAATTATAAGTTATCCAGTTAGCGCCATCAAATTTTGAGAAGCCTTTGCCGGTTGCAACCCAGGTATTATTATTATCGATATAAATATCATTAATGAAATCGTTCTGAATCCCGGAGTTGGATTTATTATAAACAGTAAAATTTGATCCGTCAAAATTTAACAAACCGCTTCCCGCTGTTCCTATCCATATATTATATGTGTTATCAGCTTTAATCCTGGTAATACTATTTGTCGGTATCTGAGAATTTGATGTATTGTATGTTTTCCACCAGTAAGCAGGAATTTCTTTCATTTCAATTAATATTGTATCATTTACATTGCGGTTAAGTATGTAATAAATAGTTGAATCATAATAAAAGGGGTTAATCAGGTCAATCTTGTAAAACCCGGGGTCGAGGTCATCAATAACATAAGGAGTTAATACATTAAGTTCACTGTGGTTTAATTTTATCGAACTGCTGTCCGGAATGGTTATTAGAGCAATCTTACTTTTTATTAATCCCGGTAAAACAGGTGGTCCATCTTCGCACGCATTTAATAAACAGAGTAATAAAAGTGAACAGGCAAGTAAAATATTTTTCATGGATTTTTATGTTAGCTCTTTCAAAAAATAAATAATTCGCCGGGTAATTAAAAATGCTTTAAAAAAGTATACCCGGGTTCTTAATTACAATCCTGAATTTTATGTAAATTTACAAGTACAGATATGAAATACTTTTTAAACTGATTACAGGAGAGATAATGACAACCATAGTAGATGTATTTGCAAGAGAAATTTTAGATTCGAGAGGAAACCCGACTCTTGAATCAGAAGTTGAACTTGAAAGCGGAGCGATAGGAAGAGCAGCAGTTCCGAGCGGGGCTTCAACGGGTGAACATGAAGCAGTTGAACTAAGAGATGGGGATAAATCAAGATATCTTGGTAAAGGGGTTCTCAAAGCTGTCGAAAATGTTAATGAAAAAATTTGCAGTGAACTTGTAGAGCTCGATGCTGCCGACCAGGCTTCGATAGATTCCTTGCTGATTGAACTCGATGGGACTAAGAATAAAGGTAATCTCGGTGCTAACGCTATGCTTGGTGTTTCACTTGCCTGCGCAAGAGCCGTTGCACAGACCCTGGGAATGCCTCTCTATCGTTATATCGGCGGAACTAATGCTAAAACTTTACCTGTTCCGATGATGAATATATTAAACGGTGGAAAGCATGCAGACAATAACGTTGACTTCCAGGAATTTATGATTATGCCGGTTGGTGCACCGAATTTTGCCGAAGCCTTAAGAATGGGTTCCGAAACTTTTCATGCTCTAAAATCTGTTTTAAGTAAAAAAGGATACAATACAGCAGTAGGTGACGAAGGCGGCTTTGCACCGAATCTGAAATCTAACGAAGAAGCGATTGATGTTATCCTTGAAGCAGTAAATAAAGCCGGTTATAAAATCAAAGATGAAATCGCAATTGCTCTGGACCCAGCAGCAAGTGAGTTCTATATAAAAGATAAAGATGCTTATCATTTATTTAAATCCGCACCGGATAAAATAATTCCAAAAGAAAAAATGGTAGATTTCTGGGCTGATTGGGCTTCGAAGTATCCTATTGTTTCTATTGAAGATGGTCTTGCAGAAGATGATTGGGACGGCTGGCTTTTGTTGACACAGAAGCTCGGAGATAAAATCCAGCTGGTTGGCGATGATCTTTTTGTAACAAATACTGAAAGACTTTCTGAAGGAATAGAGAAGGGGATTGCAAATTCCATCCTGATAAAAGTAAACCAGATCGGGACATTGACCGAAACTCTTGATGCAATTGAAATGGCTAAGAAAGCCGGATACACTAATGTAATAAGTCATCGCTCCGGTGAAACAGAAGATACGACAATTGCTGATATTGCTGTTGCTACTAATGCTGGACAGATTAAAACAGGTTCACTTTCAAGAACAGATAGAATTGCAAAATATAATCAGCTTTTAAGAATTGAAGAAGAACTTGGCGATGCCGCCGGATTTCCCGGGATTGATGCGATAAATTGTACGACCTGACTCGATCATAGCTAAAAACTTTAACCACTAAGAAACCTGATCGTAAAGAACGGCTGTGTGTCTTAGTGGTTTTTTATATTAAAATTCAGGTAATGTTAAATGCCTTATGTTGGTGAACTAAGTGCTTTGCTTACTGCTTTTCTATGGTCGGGCACCTCGTTTGCTTTTTCCTCTGCCGCTGTAAAAATCGGCTCTCTTCAATTAAATATTAATAGGATGCTTCTCGCATCCGTATTACTTTATGCAACGATATTAATCGGAGGATTCGGTTTTACACTTTCTTCAAGCCAGGTTATAAATCTTATAATAAGTGGAATAATAGGATTAGTAATAGGAGACTCGCTTCTATTTAAAGCTTTCCAGAGTATAGGAGCGCGTGTAAGCATGCTTTTGATGGCATCCTCTCCCGCAATGAGTTCTGTACTTGCATATTTTTTCCTTGGTGAGAGCCTCTCTATTTTCGGTTTCATCGGCATAGCTGTAACGATTTTCGGAATTGGTCTCGTTGTGCTTGACAGAAGTGAAATTCCAGATGCCAGATTTAAAATAAGCAAGATTGGAGTAATCTATGGCTTGCTCGGTGCTTTAGGACAAGGTGCAGGTTTAATCTTTGCTAAGTTTGCCTTTGAAGAAGGGGAAGTTGATAAGATGGTAGCAACATTCATCAGGATAATTTCTTCGGTTTTAATCTTGTTGATTGCTGCACTTTTAGCTAAGCGGTATAAAAATCCTGTTAAGCTTTATAAAGAATATCCGAGAGCGCTTGGGGCTACAATTATTGGGACGATACTTGGTCCCTATCTTGGAATTACTTTCAGCCTTGTTGCAATTGCGCATACTAAAGTAGGTATAGCAGCAACACTGATGTCGACAATGCCTATCATTATGCTTCCGTACGTAAGATATGTTTATAAAGAACGTTTAAGCTGGAGAGCGATTGCCGGAGCTTTTATTGCAGTAGCCGGGGTAACAATTTTGTTCATAAGATAAACAAGTTATTTTTGTTTTTGATAGCCCCGACATTTAGGGTCTGTTGCATAACTCGAAAAATAAAATTTGTTAATCCTCTACGAGGATTTATTCTTTTTTGATTTATTTTCTTTACAATAATTTGACCCTGCCTTGCCGTCAGGCAGGCTCTACGAGGTCAAAAACTATTATGGAACATCGTAGATGCCTGTCTGCCGCCAGGCAGGTTCAATTTTTGTAAATACAATTAGGAACAAAGTAAAGCAGATCCTCGTAGAGGATCAACAAAGAAAACTTCTTGAGATAAGTCAATCAATGATGGATTATTTTTCCACTACCTAAAGGTCGTGGCTATTAACCCCTTGTTTAAGATTACAAGATATTTTTATACACATCATAAGTCTTATCGTCAAAGCAAACAAAAATTACTTTTTCAATTGAAGGATTTTTATCAAGAAAATCTTTTACTTCTTTAACTGCAATTTTTGAAGCTCTTTCAACAGGAAACCTGTAAACTCCTGTACTGATTGAAGGGAAAGCAATAGTTTTTATATTGTTTTCAAAAGCGATTCTTAAAGAATTTCTGTAGCAGTTTGCCAGCAGTTCGTCTTCATTTCTGTTTCCTCCATTCCACACGGGTCCGACTGTGCTTATAACATGCTTTGCCGGTAAATTAAACCCGGGGGAAATTCTTGCTTCACCTGTAGGACAGCCGCCAAGTTTTTTGTTGTATTCCAGTAATTTCGGTCCCGCCGCTCTATGAATTGCACCATCGACCCCGGCGCCGCCAAGCAATGATGTGTTTGCAGCATTTACAATTGCATCAACACTTAGCTTTGTAATATCCCCTTTATGTATTTCAATTTTATTTCCCATAATTGTCTCTCTATGTCATTCCGGGCTTGACCCGGAATCTTATTAGTTAAATTATAAAAATTTATTAAGTAACGTCGTGCTATGTAGTGATGATTTTGTAAATATTTGCTACAGGAAATTGATCTAAATTAGTGATTTTTTTTAAAAGAAGATTAGGTTAAAAAAAGTATTATTTGTAAATTTACATACCCGGTATTAAGCCGGATTTTTTTTCTTATTATTTTTTAGAGGTTCTTTTGAGTACTAAATTATTTGTGGGATCGCTCCCCTGGTCTGTAGACGACAAAACATTGCAAACCGCTTTTGAGGAACATGGTACAGTTGTTTCTGCAAAAGTAGTTAAAGATCGCGATACCGGACGGTCAAGAGGTTTCGGTTTTGTCGAGATGGAGAATGCCACAGATGCGAAGAATGCCATCTCCGCATTGAACAACTCGGAATTAAAAGGTAGAAATATCGTAGTTAATGAAGCTAAACCGCGCAACTAAGTTTTTCTAAAGAGATTTCCGACGAAGGCGCTAAAAGGCGCCTTTGTTATTTTAAATTATTAGGATATTTTTTTGTTGAAAGAAAATTTTACAGTATTAAAATGAAAGGAATATTTAAACCTCTCTTAATTTTATTTATAGTTGCTTTTTGTAGTTACCCGCAGAGTATTGATGAAAGCTGGAAACTTTATTCCGATAACTCTGTTGCACGGGTCGATATTTCTATCGATCCTGCTTCTCTCCAGTGGATGTATGATAATGTTGAAAGTGATTCTGAACATTTTGCGACTATGCATTTTAAGAATAACTTTATTGATGAATCAGTCGATTCCATAGGTTTTCGTCTGAGGGGCAATACCTCAAGATTCTCGCAAAAAAAATCATTTAAAATTTCTTTTAACACTTTTGTTAAAGGAAGAGAATTCTATAATGTGGACAAGCTCGATCTGAACGGGGAACACAACGATCCTTCAATAATCAGAAGCAAGCTTTGTTTCGATTTATTTAAGGATATTGGTCTGGCAGCAAGCAAGGCAATTCATACACAGGTTTATATTAACGGGCAGTATTACGGTTTATATATTTCCATAGAACATATTGATGATGAATTTCTCGATAAGAACTTTCAGGATCCTTCCGGGAATTTGTGGAAATGTTTATATCCTGCAGACCTTACTTATCTTGGAGATGATCCTGCCGATTACCAGGTTGTTTCGGGTAGCAGACTTGTTTATGAATTAAAAACAAATGTAGAGAGTAACGATTACACTCAACTTGCCAGGCTAGTTAAAATTATTAACAATACACCGGGTAACCTCTTTCCTGATTCACTTGAAAAAGTTTTAGAAGTTCCGGAAGTGTTAAAATATTTTGCAATGAATATTCTAACAGGTAGCTGGGATGATTACTGGTCATTAATGAATAACTACTATTTATATCACAATCCCGCCGAAGATAAATTCCACTGGATACCATACGATTATGATAATACTTTTGGAGTGGATTGGTCCGGCAATGATTGGTCGAATTCAAATCCTTATAACTTTCCTATGGTTGTTTCCGGCTCACGACCTCTTGCTGCAAAGTTAATGGCAAACCCGCAATACAAAAATCTCTATACGCATTTTCTTGAGTTTTACAGGGAGAATGTTTTTAAACTGAGTCTCTGGGAAAACAGGATAGACAGTATAAAGAATCTTATCACTCCTTATGCTGAAGAAGATACTTACCGAACGATGGATTATGGGTTTACAATGGATGATTTTAATCAATCATATTCTGCAACAGGATATTTTAATAAGCATGTAAAAAAAGGATTGAAAGAATTTGTTAATGAACGTTATAACAGTTTACCTGCACAATTAAGTTATGTAACAAACTCTCCGCCAATTGTATATGATATTGATTGGACTCCTGAAATCCCGGCAGCAAACGATTCTGTTTATGTTACTGTTGCTACCTTCAGTCATGAAGGATTTGATGAAGTTTCAATTCACTTTACTCCGGCTGGTTCAGGTACAGCGCAAATTTACCCGATGACATTTCAACCTGTTGATCAAACAAAGAAAGTTGAGGAAGCCGACAGGTGGGTCGGCGTGATTCCGCCTCTGGGAGAAGGGAGTTCGGGTTCGTTCAAAATTTTTGTTAAAGATATAAACCAGGATAGTGTTTTATACCCGCGCCACAAATCTATTTTTATTTCGTCCCCCGTTATTACCACGAGCGATCTTGTCATAAATGAATTATGTGCCGACAATGATAATGTAATTCAGGACAATGCGGGCGATTACAATGACTGGATTGAAATCTATAATCCTACTATGAGCGAGATTCTTTTAAGCGGGAAATATTTAACCGACAAACCGGATAATTTAACCAAGTGGCAAATCCCGTCAGATATTATAATCGGTGCAGGGGAGTATCTTCTCGTTTGGTGTGATGAAGAACAGGAAGAGGGTAATCTTCATACTAATTTTTCTTTAAGTGCAAACGGCGAGTTTATTGCTTTAACTTCTTCCGATGGCATTACAATTATAGATTCAATTTCCTTCGGGCAGCAGTCAACAGATGTTTCTTACGGGCGTTTTCCCGATGCAACTTCAAGCTGGCAGTTTTTTGATTCACCGACTCCCGGTAGCTCCAATCTTATAACAGGTGTTGAAGACCCGCACATTCCATTGAAGTACGATTTAACTGCTTATCCCAATCCTTTTAATCCATCGACAAGAATAAGGTATTCAATTCCTTCTTCGAGCCATGTTAATTTAACTGTATTTGATATTCTCGGTAACAAATTAGTAACGCTTGTAAATGAAGAAAAACTGGCAGGGGTTTATGAAGCTGAATTTTCCGCCAAAGGCGGATCCGCCTCCGGCGGAAATGCTTATAATCTTGCAAGCGGTATATATTTTTACAGGCTGGAAACCGCAGGATTTATCTCGACAAAGAAGTTGATTTTGTTGAAGTAAATTATTGGTTGCACAAGAAATACAAAGGCGTCCTATAAAGACGCCTTTCTTATTTTAAAGAGAAAGTAATCTCAACTAAGGAATAAAATAGTTAATTCCTATAAAAAGACTGGGATTTTTTTCAAGATTAGATTTAGCACTACTTATCAAATGCTTTAATATTCCCCGTGGTATCTTCTGACCATTCTCTGTAATCAGTGCTGTTAGGAATAAGAACATTAATATCTTTCATAGTATCAATGAACATTAAATTTTTTTGTTTATTATAAGATTCTATATTTTTCAAAGGAACTTGATAGATTAACAATGTAGTTTCATATTCTTTGTTAATCTGATCTTCCGTTATTCTATTTTCAGCGAACTTAATTTCCAAATCCAATAATTTTTGTTTTAGTACTAAGTTTTGTAGCAATTTTTTAAATGCTTCAGCATTAACTCGGGAAATAGTTAAATCATCTTCTTGCATGAGAGAAATTAATTTAGCCACATAATTTTGAAAATTTGGTGATGAGTATTTATAGATATAGCCATTTTTTATTACTTCTTTCAAAACAAGTTGTTCTTTTATATTATTAATTGAATGGTCTATATAAAGAGAGTCTTCTGATTTTGAATTAATGTTTTGAAGAATATTTTGTGTCATATTTGTGTAATGTTCATCCATTTTAATATCAGTTTTAAGTAGAGTAATATAATTTTTCTTTTCTTCCTCATTTTCTTGATTTAAATTTAGATATGTTGGTAAAGCAGCTAAAAATGTTATGATTAGACTATAATAAATTGGATTAATTTTTTCCTTATCACTGTATCTCCTATCTCGTTTTAACATTAATCTTATGATTAGATAGACTATGAAATAGAATAAAATTACACCGATAAATATTTCAAACTTCATAAAGATTTCCTCTTTATCTGATACATTCTTGAGAGTCACATGCAGTAATAAGAATTTAGGAAGCTCCTTCTCTTTATTAAACTTAATTTATTTCATCGTTACTATCAATAATTTAGCACCATGCATTAAATTTTGTCAGGAAGTTTGCTTTGGTCTTGTATATATTTGTTAAAACAAGTTTAGATATTTAAAGAAAGGTTAATTGAAATGAATAAGGTTTTGGTAATGCTTTTTGCAGTAATTATGCTTTTGTTTACTGCGTGTGATAGTAAAGAAAATGATATTGAGAAACTGCGGTTACAGAATCCAAATACTCACGTTGTAAAAGTGGTCGAGCATACTAATGCTTCAAGTTATTCTTATTTGAAAGTTGAAGAGAAGGATAAAGAATTCTGGATTGCAGTTCCGCAAATGGAAGTAGAGGATGGAGATGTTCTGTTCTTTACCAAAAGTATGGAAATGAAAAACTTCCGTAGCGAAACTTTAGATAAAACTTTCGATTCAATTTTATTCGTTGATGATATATCGAAAACGCCGCATTCTGCAAATGGGAAAATGTCTCACCCGAATGTCGAATCAACAAAAGAAAATATAAAAGTAGAACCTTTAAAAGATGGTTACACAATTGCCGGAATTTTCAGTGAGAAAGAATCCATTGTCGGAAAAAAGATTAAGGTAAGAGGCAAAGTAGTAAAGTACAATGGCGGCATATTGGATCGCAACTGGATTCACATACAGGATGGAACCGGTGAGCAGGGTAGGCATGATTTAGTTGTTACAACAAATAGCTCTGTTCAAATAGGACAAACAATTATTGCTGAAGGGACTATTGCTGTGGATAAAGATTTTGGTTCGGGTTATAAGTATTCAGTTCTTCTCGAAAATGCTGAAATAAAAGTAGAGTAGTTATAAGAGTACATTAAAATTAAATGAGGTTATTAATAATTTTCGATGTCATACTGAGCCTGCTCGCCTTGCTTCGCAGTCGAAGCAGGTCGAAGTGTGAACCTGTCTGCCGACAGGCAGGTTTATTCTGAAGTCTTCGACGAGCTCAGACTGACTATGTGACGCTTCTACAAAAATTACCAGCCAAAACCGATATCAAAACGTAAAGCGGGGGCAAACCCGTCATATCTACCAAAATCATCATTAGCGTCATTTATTGAACCGAAGTAATGATCGACTCCAATCCCAAGCCCTATAGCAAACTGGTCACCCGGAAACCATTGCCAGCCAATCAGCACTCCGAGAGAAACCGGATCGCTCGAAACTTCGTCTGCTGAAAGATGATTATATGAAAAGTTAGGGGCTACATAAAATCCCCGCATATTGTTTCCTTTCGGATAGAACCTTACTTCGGCATTAAAACCTATTCCAGTTATACCGGAGATGGTAGGAGCCTGGAACCCTCCACCGACTATAACATTTTCCGAAACCTTATGGAAATAAGATATATTGTAGAACAACAAAAACTTTAACGGATTTATTACAATCAGGTCGTTCCTTGGTGTTATATCTTCAGTCACGGAAATTGCTACAGAAGAGGTGCGCGTTGTATCGCCGGTTTCTTTATTCACGGTGACCTTTTCTTCTGTGGTTTTATCCTGTGCCGGTGCTGTTATCGAAAAAAACAAAATAGTAATTACAATTGTTATAAGTGATTTCATATTTAACTCCCGAATTATTTTTTAATGACTTTATCCTGATCTCATTTAGTATGCCGGGATATGGCTTCAATGAAAATCGGACGTTATTGAATGTTTAACGGTCTAATGCCGAATTTTTCTACAATAAAAGGATCTTTTTATTCTACTATATTGTACAGGGATGTGTGATTTATCCGATAGTGAAGTTTTCATGCATAGTTTAGTCTATTTCAAAATAAGTTCCTGTTGAAACAGGCGAGGTTCCCTTAAAAAATATTATTGCGGGCTGATTACAAAATCTTTCGGGTTATATCCTTGGTCTTTTAAGATTTGGAAAATCATGTCTATTGTTTGTTTACCGAGTTGAGGAGAGCGGCTTAACACCCAGCCGTATTTTCTGCTTGGCGTGCCGACTACTGCCCATTTATAATTTTCATCAAGCCCTATTATCCAGTAATCTCCCCAGAATGGTCGCCAGCCAAGAAAGCTGACAAAACTTACTTCGAGTTTTGCATTGGAATTTTTATCAACAATTCTTGCAACTCCTTCTGCATCGTCAGTCTCACCATCTTCATCTATGCATGAGTTTACAACTAAAATTTCACCATTCTCTTTAATAGAATATTTTGCTGTTGTTCCTTTTACACATTGGTCCTGGAAACTGTTCGGTATTTTTGCAATCTCGTACCATAAGCCCACGTACTTTTTCAGATCGACATAATCAACTGTCTTTGGCGGATTGGATTGAGGGAATAAGCTGATTGATAGAACAAAAACTATTGAGACAATAAATGTTTTCATAAATCATTGTCAACCTGAACCTGACTGCCGTCAGGCAGGTTCATTTCAGGGTCTTTAATGAATTTAAATTCTGAAATAAACCTGTCTACCGACAGGTAGATTCAGAATGACAGTTTCGAAATAAGTTTTTTATTTCTTAAATAATTCGCTGCTCACTCTGTTCCAGTTAGGTTCATCGAGACTTTCCAATTCGCCGATGTAAATCTCGGTGTTTTCATATTCGCCTTCTTTAACCGGCTTTAATGATTTTTTCCTCAGATCTATAAAATGTTCTATATCATCCTGGTATAAAGACACTGCTGCCTTTCCGATCTTTAAATTTTTCAGTTCAGTATCGAGGTTCTCAGCATCGATTATGCAAACCCAGTTAGAATCATAAGGTGTAACATTGAGCAGTTCAACATCATACTGAAGCGGCTTATTAATTTTAATTACTTTACCGCTTACCGGCGAATTGAAAGTTAAGGTTTTGCTTCCTTGTTTAATTGTAAAAAGCGTCTGTCCGCTTTTTATAACCATGCCGAGATTCGGAAATTCAATTGCATCAATTTTGCCTATTAGTTTTTTAGCAAAATCGTCTATACCGACTTTTGCGTTTCCATCCTGTTCCATGCTGACCCAGGTATGTCCCTGGGAAATAAATACTCCACCCGGGATTGCAAACTCACACATCATTGAGCTTTTTGCATCTGCCAGGTGGGTTATATGGACTTTTGGCTTCAATTGTTTTTGAATCCTGTCCTGTCTTTTTATTAAAGCTTTCTTAACGAAAGCGAGAAGCTCATCGTCGGTAAAAGGTTTTTGAACATAATCCATTGCGCCGTATTTCATAGTTTCAACTGCTGTTTCTACAGAGGCATAACCTGTTATAATTATAACATCGATATCCGGTCTTAGGTGTTTTACCGCTTTTGTTACTTCAACTCCATCCATCTCAGGCATCTTCAAATCTGTAAAAACAAAATCGTAATGATGGGATTGAATTAAGCCTAAAGCTTCTTTCCCGTTAGTTACGGTATCAACCGAATATCCATCTATAACCAAGATTTTTCTGAAGCTGTCGAGAATTACATTCTCATCGTCAACGCATAAAATTTTTGCTTTTGGATCTTTAACTTCCGCGCGCTTTAACGATTTGGCTTCGCTTGCAAAGTCAAGCTTAATGCTTTCTACAAGAACTTCTTCCCGTTCCTTGCGTGCTTTCTTTTCACTGATCTTTTTCCCGAAGTGTCTAATCAAAATATCAGCGATAATAAATATGATTACTGCCAATATAAATAGTGCCATTTTATTTTCTCCCTTGTGAACAACCTTCAAGCCTGCCTGTCGGCAGACAGAGTTAGAACATTGTTTGCTTGTAGTAACCCTGAAGGTTCTCGTTATTCATAATCTATCTGAACTACAATTAATTAAATTTTTTAACTCATACTCGCTGTCTGAAGGAATCAACCGGTAAAACCATCCTTCGAAGTATGGATCTTTTTCAATTAAACTTTTATTCTTTTTTAATTCTTCATTTACTTCAATTATTCTTCCACTAACCGGTGAAAGCAGCGGATGCATTCTTTCATCTTTATCTTTTATGAAAGCACAGGAATTTCCCTGGATAGTTTCATCATCAACTTTGAATAATTCGAGGTCGGAAATACTTTCAATTGTTTTAATGAATAAATCCGTTGCACCAATTAAAACCGAGCCGGAATTTTCTTCAGCCACCCAGCTTGAATAACCGAGCCTGAAATATTTTGAAGGGCAGGGAACATAAATTATTTCAGAGCCTTCCCTATTATATGTTCTTAATAAATTTTGAATCTCCAGGTATTTCATTCCTCTTACAACAGAATTAATTAATTCATCGGAAGTAAAAGGTTTTGGAATAAAATCTATTGCTCCTGCATAAAGCGATTTAACTGCGTTCTCTACGGTCGAATAACCCGTGGTCATAATAACCTGAGATGATATTTTCCTTTTATGCAGTTCATCTAAAAATCCAAAGCCATCGATACCGGGCATCATTATGTCGCATACAATTAATTTGTAATTATTTTTAGCAAACTTCTGCAAAGCTTCTTTAGCATCGATTGCAGAATCAACGGTAAAGTTTTCGGAAGAGCAGATCTTAACGACAGCATCAATTACTACCTGCTCGTCATCAACTACCAGTATATCCCAATCCTTTTTTCCCGCAGAGCCTGCCTTGTCGGCAGACAGGCGGGATTTCGTTTCGCTCAACATATTTATCCTGCCGGAAGATGAATTGTAAAAGTTGTTCCTTTATTTAGTTCGCTGTCAACTTTAATTGTGCCGTTGTGATTATCAATTATACCCCAGATTACCGAGAGACCAAGCCCGGTTCCTTTCTGCCCTTTTGTGCTGTAAAATGGTTCAAAAATTTTCGAAAGATTCTCTCTTGGTATTCCGCAACCCGTATCAGAAATTTTTATTTCGAGGTAATCCTTTTGTCCGCCCGCATCAATGGCGTCCCACTTTTGCCAGTCGCAATTTTTAGATAAACAACCTTCAATGTTACCCTGTGAAGGAACTTCGAGAGAATAAACAGGTGCGCTGCAATCAGGGCATTTTTTAGCTGAATCGATTAATGATATTTCACATACAGGACAAACAACTTTTAAGTCTTTTGAATTTATATCAAGCTTTTCAAGTGATGATGGAATTACGTGATGATTTCTACCATACACGGGATCAAGATTAATAAATCCTGTATATTCAGCTGTCCCGCCTGCCTTGCCGCCAGGCACGTCTGCGGGATTAGAACTAACTTTCAATTTTATAGATGGCATTCCATCAATTTTAATCTCATTATCCATCAGGTCATGACGTTTGGGGCAAGTCGCTTTTTTAATATGTGTTATTCCGTATGGCGAAAGCTTTATTAAGCTTGTTGAGATATTTATTAGCCCCTCTTTTTTTTCAATTGCATCGGAAGCATTAACTAAAAGATTTATAAACACCTGCTGCATCTGGTTTGAATCGAGGGTAACTTGCGGCAGATCAACACCAAAATTCTTTTTTAATTGAACATGATTAATTGTAAGCTGGTTTTCTACAACAGTAATTGCTTTCTCTATAACTTCATTAATATTAACCTGGTTCTTCTTCGGAATCGATTGTCTTGCAAAATCAAGAAGGCTTTTAACAATCTCCCGGCTTCGTTTTGTTTCTCTTACAATAACTTTTAAATCTTCATTTACGTCAGGATTATCCTGAGTTTTCTTTAAGAGAAAGCTGCTGTAAGTTAGAACCCCGGTTAGGGGATTATTAATTTCATGGGCAACTCCTGCTGCCAGTCTTCCAAGCGAAGCCATTTTATCGGATTGGAAAAGTTGTATTCTTGCTTCGGAAAGTTTCTGTGTCATATTGTTGAATGATTTTGCAAGCAAGCCGAATTCATCGTCGCTTTTTTCCTTAATTGAATAATTAAGATTACCCGTTCCCACTTCGTGAGTAGCATTTAATAAATCTTTGACTGGTCTGTCAACCCACTTTTTAACTACAAACCAGAGCAATAAACTGAATACGGCAACTGCACTGAAAGCAAAAATGACTGTGTCAATTTCCCCTTGTCGAATTTGTTCATCTACATCAGATAATGAGATTGTTACATCAAGAACGCCGAGGACAGTCTGACTTTGTTCGTGTGCGTGGCAGTCAGCTTCCCAGCAGGAAGGTTCATTATATATTGGAGTAATTATTCCAAGCACCCTTGCAGAATCCGAATAAGGTTTGAAAATCCTGGTTCGTTCTTTTATCTGAAGCCTTTCAAGAGGTTCATTTGCAGTGTGGCAGGCATAGCAGCTTTCCGCTTTCTTATCAACCATTTTGCCGATATCTTTTTCATGAGAAGAATAAATTATTTCTCCCACCTTATTAAGAACCCTTACGTTCTGGATTCCCGGCTGCTCTCCAATTGTGTTTATGATTGTATGAACCCTGTCCCGCTGGTTAAGAAGCATATCATAACGTGTGCTGTGCTTTACGGTTTCGCCTAACTGGTTTGCATGTCTTTCAACTTCGGCCAAAAGAGCATTGCTGTGCGAGCGGACATTGTAGAAAGAAAATATTGCGATAATTATAACCGCAGTAACACCAACGACTAAAATTAATTTGAAACCGATTCTCTTGAACATCTTATTTTCTTTTTTGTCATGCTGAACCTGCCGGCAATGCAGGTTGTTTCAGAATCTATTTTTTTATAACCTTTACTAAACTTCCAGGCTTATCTTTCGGATAACTTTTATCATCATGGCAGCCTGAACAATCCGGTTTATTAGCAAAACCTGCCTTGCCGTCAGGCAGGTTACTTTCCGAATGACAATCGCCGCAATCAAATTCCTGGTGTATTTCGTCAAGCTTTAATCCTGTTTTTTCATGTTCAAACTTCCCGGTAACAAAATTTTTATGGCAGGATACACAATCGTTATTCAGCTTTGTAAAATTATTTGTATTCTCATGACATTTTGCACACTCAAGTTTTTCGTGGAATCTGGTTAATGCCCAGCCTGTACTTGTTTTATGATTGAATGGTCCGGTTGGTTTATCCAAATGGCATTTACTGCACTCATCATTTGCATGGCATTTAAAGCATGGTTGATGATGTTGTGAACCTGTCTTTGAAATTTTCTCAGGAATGGTTGATGAGACGGTCTGAACATTCTTAGTATCGTGACATCTTGTGCAATTATCATTTTGATGACAACTTATACATTCAGCTCCAAAAAGTTTTGTATGGTCACTATGGAAGAAGGTAACGATCTTACCTTTATTATAGTTTGTTTCATAAATTAATTTTTCCGGCTCCTTAACTTTTGGATGATCTTTTCCTTTTGTCACCTTATGTGTTATTGGTGATCCTTTTTCCAAATGGCACGAGTTGCAATCTGTCGAATGGCTCCATTCTTTGTGACAATCAATACATTGCCTGTGGTATGCTGCCTGCAGGTCAGGTTTGCTTATATCTTCTCTTTTTCTTTCAGTATTATGGCAGTCTGCGCAAGCCAGGATTGGACCTGCAGTGTTGTAATGATGGCAGTTTCCACATCCTCCGGACATTGCCGACATTTGCGAGTGAGTTTTGTGCGAAAAAGTTACGGGCAAATATTTGTTAGTCAGCTTATCAATTTTAATTACATCGGGTCCCTGTTCTGCTGTTTGGTGCACAGTAATCATTTCGTCTCTTGGGCACTCAATCAAACATGGATTTTGCTTAGTAGGAACATCGCAAGTATGACAAGTTTTGCAGTTAACATTCTGCAACGAACCTGCCTTGCCGTCAGGCAGGTGATTTTTACTTTTGTTTTGTGCTACAACAAGGGTTGAGAAAAATAATATTCCGCAGATTACCCTTTTCATTTTCTTACCTTCTATCCCTTAATAGTATATTTTGTTTTTATGGCGAATTTTTTATCCGGCTGACTTATCACCGGGAAATTCAAAACTATAATTCTGTACAGAAGAACTAACAAAGCAACAAAGCCTACAGTTACCGATATCTCGCCAATTGACGGGAAATATGAACCGAATGAATAGGGCGGGGTATAAGCAACAACAAAGTTGTTAATCCTGTTCAACAGAACTCCGAATATTACAAGTGCTGAAGCTGTAAAAAGCAACGATGGAGTTTTCAAGACTTTTTTAGATAAAAACATTCTCAGGGGAATTATTATTCCTACCACAACCTCAATTGTAAACATTATACTTGCGGTGTTCAGCTCGGTCAGGTAAACGAATGTTTCTCTAATGAACATATCTCCAATTTTGAATGCCAAATATATTCCCAACAATGGAGCTACTGTATATCCTAAGGGGCTTAATACTTCCATTTCCTTTTTCAATCCGAGGGATTTTGATGCTGTTATCGATTCGAAAATTACCATCGGAAAACCGACAGAAATTGCCGACAACAAAAACAGAAGCGGAAGCACCGGCGTTTGCCAGAGAGGATGCATTTTGGATCCGGCAATTACCATTAAAGTTCCTAAAGAAGACTGGTGAAGAGTTGAAAGCACCACACCGAGAATAATAAATATGAAGATTGTTTTGTTTAAACCTTTATCTAAAATTCTTAAAAGTTTTTCCAAAGGTTTGTTGAAGAATGATAAATAACCTTTAAGATTTACTTTCCCGATAAATCTTTCTGTTACAACCGGAAGGAATTCTATATAAAGAACTGTTACATACATCATTACGCAGATACCGACTTCAAACAATGCAGAGTTTCCATTCCACATAACCAATGGATGCCAGATGTAATACCATCTTCCTATATCAACAAAAACCCCGATTGCAACAAAAGTATAGCCGAGCATTGCTGTTAGTAATGCTGGTCTTACAATTGAGTGAAAATGCTCGCGGTGCATTATGTGTCCGAGTGCGGCAGAAGTAAAACCGCCTGCAGCAAGTGCAACACCGGCAGCAACATCAATTCCTATCCATATTCCCCAGGGGAATTGATTATTTAAATTTGTAACCGAGCCGATACCGAATAAAAATCTTGCGGCAAGAAATAATAAACCGTTGAGTACAATTATACATAGAACTATAACGCCGGGAGTAAAAAATTTTTTTTGAACCTGCCTGTCGGCAAGGTAAATAGGAACAGGTTTTAGATATTCAGACATATTATTCTCCCTCGCTACTTTCTTTTTTCTTCTTGTTCAGCCACATAATTCCTGCAAGCAAAGCATAAAGAGACGCGGGAGGAACGAAGTACGCAAATATTCCATGCTGAATTGATTCAGAAACACCGGGGGCAGTTTTCGTTTCAAGGGCAGGTAATGCTTTTGTTTTTGCGAGATCCTGTCCTGCCAAATAAAGCCATGAAGTTCCGCCGACTTCATTTTCACCATAGATATGTTCAATATATCTATCAGGATATTTTTTAATTTTTTCTCTGGCAATTTTGATCAGTTCACTTCTTGGTCCGTAAACCAAAGCTTCAACGGGACAAATCTCGACGCAAGCCGGAAGCAATCCTTCTTTAGTTCTTTCAAAACAGAAATCACATTTTCTTATTTCAGGATCTAAAGCTTTATCATATTCGAAAGAAGGAACTTGGAACGGACAAGCAACCATACAATATCTGCATCCGATACATTTATCCGTATCCCAAATTACCGAGCCGTTTTCTTTTTTAGAAAATGCGCCAACAATGCATGCGGAAACACAAGCCGGATGATCGCAGTGCATGCATTGAACTTTTACATTTATAGGAAAGTTAATCCGCTTTTCATTCTCATATTGATTGACAACAGTTAAAGCTGAGCTATCGGGACGACGCATCTCTTTAAAAACAGATTTATCTTCATAGCTGTTTAATTCTCCTGCAGGGAGGTTATGAGTTTTCTTGCAAGCCCACTCACAATTCCTGCAGCCAATGCATGTGGTTGTATCTACCAATACACCCATCCTATCCTCGGAAAGAATATTTTCCGGGGAGGCTTTAACAGATTTGGTTGATGCTCCTGCTATTGTTGCGGTTAATAAGCCTGCGGATTTGAAGAAACTCCTTCGGTTTTGTTTTTCCATTTTTCCCCTGTTATTCTTTTGCTCTAATAATAATTTATACAATAAACATTTATAGCTAAGACAAATTGCAAGCCAATGAAAACAACTAAAAATCAAAACATTTATATGAAAAGTTTTTCATTAAGAATAAACCGTAATTTCTGATTCTTGCTTTTGGGAAAACCTATATTTATAAATATAGTCAAAGGACTTTTCAGCAATTGAAAATAAACTTTCAGTTTACAAACATCAGCTTTAAATTTATTCCAACTGGAATTTTTTATTTTCTTTTTTAATTAAAATTGTGATGATATTTTCAACAGAACGACGATTAAAAATTCACCACGTCAAAAATGCCTTTCGTTGAAATTCTAAATAGATTCTTTTGTTAAAAAAAATCTGTTGTTGAATAATTCAACTCTCCCTGGTTTTCCCAACAAACTCATTTAGGATTTTTAGTCCTTATAATTCATTTCACACCAACAGGTTATAAAGATTTTAGAATTTCTATTTGCGACCGGCACATCAGTTGGTTAAAAGAAACGAACTGTTATATAATTAACGAGGAAAATAAAATGGTTGCACTCTATGTTCTTTTAGGATTCATTCTTCTTTTAGTAATAGATTATTTCGTTATAAGGGGAGAAAAAAAATATCATCCTGCCTTTCAAAAAAAATATGAAGTTGTTGAGGATGTTGTTTTCGATAACATTAGCGTTACGATTCCCGCTGATTCTTATGTATCGAAAGGTCATACCTGGGCAGAGCTTCAAGGGAATGGCTTAATCAAAATCGGGGTTGATGAATTTATACTCAGATCAATCGGGAGATTTATAGTTACCAATCTTGTAAATCCGGGCACGGTGGTTAAAAAAGGTGATGTGATAATGAATGCAAAACTCGGCGATAAAAATTTCAACTTTCGTTCACCGGTTGACGGCACTGTGAATTTTGTTAATGATGAACTGGTTGGCAAAACAGTTTTTGATCCTTATGGAGAAGACTGGGGAGTTATGGTATCGCCGATTAATTTTGAAAGAAATGCAGTCTCTTTAAGAGCAAATGAGAAAGTTGTCGAGTGGATGAAAAATGAATTCATCAGGCTAAAGGATTATTTGGTTGAAATGTCTGTACAGCCACAACTTGCAGGCGTTACAATGCTGGACGGCGGTAAAATGGTTGAAGGTGCTGTTGCACATTTAAATAAAGAATCGATTAAAAAGTTTGAGGATGAATTTTTAACCATATAAGCAATTGTCATGCTGAACCTGCCTTCCGGTAGGCAGGCTTGTTTCAGCATCTTTTTTAAGTGTGCGATTTCAAAACGTGTTAGAATGACAATCTAAAGAGAATTTATAAAAGGGAAATTTTAATGTCCGAGTATCATTTAGATATTGATAATCAATTCGGTTTGCTTTTCGATGCTTCCGAATGTATTGGTTGCGGAAACTGTTATGAAGCCTGCAAAAAGGAAAATGATTTGCCCGCAACAAACCCGTCAAGACTCGGTCTTGCCGGGGCTGATAAAGACTTTCTTAAAGATCATTTATCAGATAAAACTTACACAGTTGTTGAAGAATACGGTGATATTTATGCAAGGAAAATGTGCATGCATTGTCTTGAACCGGCTTGTGCATCTGTTTGTCCGGTAGGCGCATTTGAAAAAACGGAACTTGGTCCCGTTTTATATAATGCCGATAAATGTATCGGTTGCAGATACTGTATGCAGGCTTGTCCTCACAATGTTCCGCGGTATGAGTGGGGAAGCACTTCTCCGAGAGTTAGAAAATGTATTTTGTGTTATGATAAGCTTAAGAAAGACGGAATCACAGCTTGTGCAGAAGCTTGTCCTGTTGAAGCCACCATAAGCGGAAAGCTTCCGGATTTAATTACAGAAGCTAAAAGAAGGATTAAAGAAAATCCTGATAAATATTATCCGCACATTTATGGATTAGAAGAAACAGGCGGCAGTAATGTAATAATTATTTCTCCCGTTCCGTTTGAACAATTGGGATATTCTTCCAAAGTTCCAAAACAATCGATGCCTACTTTCACGATGCAAGCGATGGAAAAAATTCCTACTGTAGTTTCTGTAGGCGGAATCTTTTTAACTGGAATGTACTGGCTTACAAAAAGAAAAAATCAACTAGCAAAAGAGGAAAATGGAAAGGGGAAAGGATAATGCAGAAGTCAGAGGTCAGAAGTCAGAAATCAGAAGACAGAGATCAGAGGTCAGAAATCAAAGGTCAAGTGTTAAAAACCGGGAGACATCGAAATTCGCAATCCGAAATCCGGAATCTGAAATTAAATGGGGCTAAGCTTTCTTTTTGGAAAATCGTAGCAGTATTTATAGCAGTTGTTGGTGTTTATTCTTTGTTTGTAAGATTTACAAAAGGGTTAGGTGCGTCAACAAATTTATCCGATTTTGTTCCGTGGGGATTATGGATCGGAATTGATTTTATTGGAGTCGGTCTGGCTGCTGCAGGATTTACAATAGCAGCCACCGCACACATTTTTCATAATCATAAATATGAATCGATTGCAAGACCTGCTATTCTTTCTGCTTACATAGGCTATATGATGGTTGTTGCTCTGCTTGTAATTGACCTGGGAAAACCTGAAAATTTCTGGCACCCCCTTGTGATGTGGAATATTCATTCCGTTATGTTCGAGATTACCTGGTGTGTAATCTGTTATTCAACAATCTTAACAATTGAATTTGCGCCCGTAGTTTTAGAAAAGTATAAATTCGATAAACTGTTAAAGATAATTAAAAAGATTACCCCGGCTGCTGTTATACTTGGAGTTCTCTTTTCTACTTTGCATCAATCATCATTTGGTTCACTTTACCTGATCGTTCCTGCAAAAGTTTACCCTTTGTGGTATTCATCTTTTTTGCCGGTTCATTTCTTTATTTCCTGTATAGCCGCAGGGTTATCGATGATAATTCTTTCTGCTTACTTGTGTGCAAGAGCATTTAAGCAGGGTTTGAATATCAGGATTTTATCAGGACTTGGCAAAGGTGTGTTAGCTGTTTTAATAATAGAGCTGGTGTTTAAATTTGTCGAGTTATATTCAACGGGAAAATTCTCTCTTCTCTTTGCGCAAACAGGTGAAACTTATTTTTTCTGGCTGGAAATTTTCCTTGGCTCGGTAATTCCTATCTGGATTCTCGCAAATCCTAAATATAAAGTAAACCGGACAGGATTATACTTTGCTTCAATATCTACAATCTCCGGCTTTATCTTAAACAGGATGAATGTTTGTGTAACTTCTTTGGTAAGATCATCGGGTCAATCATACTCTCCTTCGTTTGAAGAAGTCGGTATTACACTGTTTCTAATACTTGTATCAGTACTCGCATTCAAATTTATAGTAGAAAATTTCCGGGTATTTGAAGAGAAAGTACATGATGAAGTTGAAGTTTCGAAAGAAGAAATCGAAACTAAAGATTTGATTTTTGATAAGTAATGTTCAAAAAATTTTACTCTTGCTCAATTTTACGGGTTGACTGATTTTCAAAATCCGATTACGATTATAAGTATGATTACGAATAAAAGTAATTTCCAAAAGGAATCAAAAAAATGAAAACAAATAATTCTCATAAATCATCCGATAATATGAATTGTATCTGGATGGAATCAGAGCTTGTTAAATATAAATTATGTGATAAAGAATTTGATTGTGAGAACTGTGAATTCGACAAAGTTTTCAGGAATCTTTCAATAAAAATGAACGACAAAAATAATTGTGATGCACAAAATAATGATTTGGTTGAAAGATTAATTAAAAGAATTGAGAATGAAAGTTATGAGGACAAAGTTTTATATCTTAAAAACCAGCTTGTATTGAAAAACCTTTTCGGTAACGCTTATTACCTTGGTATAAACCCGATAGTTCTCTATTTACTTGATGATTTCAGCCATATTCACGAATTTAATAACAATGAAATAAAAAGAGATCAGATTATTTTTACACTTGAAGGTAAATGGGGAATAAAACAATTTATTTCCCCGATCAATTTTATGGTAATTGAAAAGATAAACCTCTCGCAATTTAAGCTTAACCAATGGTATGCAGTAATTTTATTTAATGAAGCCGATATAGAAAACTTTCCCATTTCACAGGAAGAATGGGTTAAAGAAAAAAATACCACTTTATCGATTCTTAAAGAATATATAGTTAACAAACCACCCATTGGTCAAAGTATGATGGATGGTGGAGAAAAAATAAAATATCTTTATCAGTACCTGGGTAATAAAGAATATTTGAAGTTATTGAGCCGGACTTTTCAATAACACTTTAGAATAATTGTAATTGTTATGAAACATCCAGAAAAAAAACGGGCAACGTATACAGATGTTTCAGGTATTATTCTTTCAGGTGGCAAAAGTATGCGGATGGGGTGTGATAAAGCATTATTAAGAACAGGTAGTGAGACAATTATTGAAAGAATACTTCGCCTGATGAATCCACTTTTTGAAAATGTATTTATAATTACAAATACTCCGGCTGAATATAATTTCCTTGGTGTTCAATTGTATGAAGATATTTACAAACATAAAGGTCCTCTTTCAGGTATTCATTCAGGATTAATTCACTCAAAAACAGAAAAAAATTTTTTTATTTCCTGCGACCTTCCCCTTATGTCGGAGGAAATGTTAAAATATATAGTTGAATTTGAAAGTAAAAAACCCGCAAAGTATTGTTCTGTTTCAAACTATCATCATTATCTGGCAGGCATCTATTCTAAATCGCTTCTTCCCGAAATGGAAAAAGTATTTTTGTTATATAAAAAATCATCAACTAAAAAAGAGCAATTTTATTCAGTTAAATATTTAATTGATAAAGTCGGTGCAGAAGTAATTAATCCGGCAGGGTTATCATTTTATAATGACGATTTATTTTTCAATTTAAACTCCCCGGGAGATTTTGATTACATCAAGAAAAAATTTTTGTGCTGACGAAATCAGGATTCCATTGGTAAAATGAAAAAACTTCTCTTGTATACCGGTCCCGTTAAAAGTGGAAAATCCTCCAGGCTTTTGTCTTTTGTTCAGAATAAAAAAGACATTGGAGGAATTTTATCGATAGTAATTGATAAGAAAAAATATCTATATAATATTAGTTCGGGAGAAAAAAGATTGCTGGAGGCAGAACCTGGTGATTCTGAAATGGAAATAATTAATGTTGGCAGTTTTACATTCAAAAAAAAAGTTTTTGAATGGGGTAATGAAGTATTAAAAAAAGCTGCTCAAAAAAAATATTCTTACCTGATAATTGATGAGATTGGACCTTTGGAATTAGCTGGCGAAGGATTATCTCCTGCAGCAAATGAAATTATAAGGAATTTTTCCAACAATGCACAACAAATTATAGTTGTTGTTCGTGAATCATTGTTAAATAAATTTTTAGATCATTTTAAAATTGACAACTCAAAAACAGAGTATTTTTCTACTGATACATAATTAGATATTCCCTTTATTTGATAAGCAAGTAGAATTCTCATAGCGAGCGCAAATTTTCCAGGATATATTTTTTTTGAAAGAATTCTTTGATTAATAAAAATCAATAAATGCCATTTAACAATTTATAATATTTATTTACTTGTTGACATTAGAAGATCAGACTGCTAAGTTTTAGTTGTAGATTTTTCAAACTACTCACTACACAAATTATTGTATTCGATTTATTGTATAGTCTGAAAGAAACTGATTAATGTTACGGCTAGTTTCAACATCAGTAAAGACTCAATTTTACGAATGCAGGAAGATAACCCCCCCCTTAATTGGTAATTACCAAAAGTTAGTAATTCTTAATCAATTTAAATCTATTAGTATCGCTTTCCTGTTTTCTGTTTTTGTATTAAAACTCTCATCAGCAAGTAATGTGTTAAATCCCCCACAAAGAAAAAATTATAAAAAACATTCTGATGATTCCGAAAAAAGAATAAAAATTTTTTTCCGGGTCGTTTACTTTTTAACTATATCATCGATTCTAAATTTCATGGGCAAAGAATTATTGTGTACATATTCTTAATAATAAAAAGATAGTAAATTCCTTCATTATAGATAGTTTTAAAAAACTGCTAAAAAAGAAAGGGGAAGTTTATGAAGCGTGTTGAACTTTTTCTCTTAATCCTGGTCATCGGTTCATTATGGGGATTTTTTGAGATGCTGCAATTACCTGTATTTATTTTATGTGCAGTCGGGTTATTCTTTTTGGTTTTGGGCAGACGTGTAATAGATATTCCCGGAAGCAGCATTCTCATAGGTTTATTAGTCTGCTTTTATAAAACATATAGCGATCATTTCTTTGTTTGTCAGTGGGCTGGTGTAATGGCACTTGCAGTTTCTTTCGAACTTTTTACAAGCTTAATATTTAAAGAAAACTGGTATACAAGATTCAATCTTGTACTTATAGGAATTCTTACTAATATAAGTGCACTATTTGTTTTTACCGCTTCGGTTAATTTTATTTTTCCGGAACCGTATTGGGTTTCAGGAGGAATAGAGCGGGTTTTGAATTATGCTTTATATACTTCACTGCCGGCAGCTTTTATCAGTGGATTGATAACTGCACCTATGGGTAACCTTGCAGGGTCAAAATTCAGTCAATTAAATTTTCCAATGCAAAGAAAACTTGTACCCGGTATTTATTTAATAGCATCCTTGTTTTTGTGGATTGCTGCTTCGATAAATAAAATCTGATAGAATAATATTTCAGGGGAGATATATGATTGCAGAAAAAAGAAAGTTGATTAAGTGGACGGATACTTTAGACCCAAAGCAAAACGTTAATGTTAATGAAGAAGAATGGGTTGCTCTCGAAATCAGTTTAAAAATTAATATTAATGGGAAAGAGCTTGTAAGATTTGCCTGCAGCCCGGTTGATTGTACAGATTTAGCAGTAGGTTTTCTTTTTACTGAAGGAATTATCTCCGGTCTGGGAGATATTGATTTCGTTGTATATAATAAAAATGAGGAGCTGGTTGAATTAACTCTTAATAACAAGACAAAATTCGACTACAACCAATGGCAGACAGAACGAACAATAAGTACGGGATGTGGTCAGGGAGTTATGTCAAGACTCGAATATAGAAGAAAAAATCTGCTTCCCCTGGATTTTAAACCTAGTGCCAATCCCAAGAGTCTCTCTCAGTTATTTTATCATCTTAAAACCCATTCAGAATGGTATGAGAAAACCGGCTGTATTCACCAGGTAACATTATCAGGTATGGATGGGACTGTAATTATCAGAGAAGATATTGGAAGGCATAATGCTGTGGATAAAGTTATAGGAGCTGCACTGCAATGTAATATCAACTTTAATGAAACTATTATGAATTGCTCAGGGCGCTTGTCTTCCGATATGGTATTAAAAGTGGGGCGGGCAGGAATTCCCATTGTAGTATCAAAATCTGCCCCGACAAGTCTTGCAATTGATATTGCAAATGAATTGGGTATAACAATGATTGGTTTTGCAAGAGGAAAACGCTTGAATATTTACACACACCAAGAGCGCATTTCTTTTAATGAACAGTTGGACGAAATAAAAATTCCGGAATTAA
>Ga0209212_1002374_pt1 | contig 27005 bp, 19 predicted proteins | sample RifGroC2_FD_183996 | JGI IMG/M metagenome (GOLD analysis project Ga0209212, IMG submission 183996) | Groundwater microbial communities from Rifle, Colorado, USA - Groundwater C2 (SPAdes) (version 2) | ecosystem: Environmental > Aquatic > Deep subsurface > Groundwater | place: Rifle, Colorado... | reverse complement strand
CTCGCGCCGAAATTCACGAGTACTAGAACGTACTTTCCGGAATATTCATTGTAAGAAACGCTGGTAAAGCCTGCTCCGGGATTTCCAGATTCAAGCGCGCTTGAAGTTCCTCCTAGGCCGGGCTGGGACCAAGAACCGTTTAGATATTTCGTCCACGTTGTCACATTATTTGATGCGGCAGCGCTTAGCACGTCGGCAATTTTTGCACGTGCTACAGATAAATTAATCGTTGTGCCGTCTTGCAGCCGATCTCTGAAATAGACATAGAAATAATCTCCAACAATCGCAAATGAACCGCCCGTGACTTCGGTTGTTCCGGCGCTTCCAAAAATTATGTTGGGTGAAATTATTTCTCCCAAGTCAACCCATGTGTTTCCTCCGTCGTTAGATTTTGCCATGCCTAAAAGAGAGTAAAAAGCCGTCGGGTCTCCTGTAGGCCATTTTTCCGCGTGATAGATCATGAGAAGCGTGCCGGTTGCCGGGTCTTTGTAAACCGGACCTCCGGCGGTGTAATTGTAGGAATGCTTCATCCCCTGAATCTGTATATTTGATGCGGAAACAGACTCGATAGGGTTGTCTGCTGTACCAATTGTTTTTGCGATGCCAGAACTATTCGGAGTGAAATAAGTATATTGCGATCCGGAGCGGATTACTCCCATTGTGCCATCAGGCCAGTAATTTAATCCAAGCGCGTTGCGAGCAGAAGTGCCCAAAATTACCTGGCGCGCGCCAACAGTCATATTAGTAATGGAAGCTGATGGATTAATTGCTGGTGGTGTAGGAGTTGGTGTAGGAGTTGGTGTTGGTGTGGGGGTGGGGGTTGGAGTTGGGGTTGGAGTTGGGGTTGGAGTTGGGGTTGTGGTTGTAAGTACGATGGTTGAATCAAAATAAGTATTGTCGCAATTCCAAACGCCGTCAGGGCCTTTGTTGACCGTAAAATCAATAGATTCGTTTTGAAGAATAGTTTGGGTAATGTTGAAATTAACCCCGGCCGTGTTTCCGTTGGCAATATTGCTTTGCCATAAAATTGTGTTGCCCTTTTTGATATAAGCGGTGACTCCTGCTCCGCAAGAAGAATCGTTATCATGAACATTTCCAGAAATTTGTACTGTTCCTGACTGCTGGGCAACCCACCGCCGAACAGCATCAGCGTTGTTTCCAGGATGCATGCCTGTATTCCAAATCCAAAGATAAGTTTCGTTTCCCTGCCAGCGACTATTGGTAGAATCGTAAGTAAGTTGAGCCCCGGTTGAACTTAGATAATACCAGCCTGATCCTCCTTGAGTTGAAGAAAAATTACTTGAAGAAGAAAAGATTGTGCTAGTTGGAGTAGGAGTGGGAGTTGGTGTTGGAGTAGGTGTCGGAGTGGGAGTTGGTGTTGGAGTTGGTGCCGTGTATTTCTCCAAATAATCTTCCGCAGACCAGCCGTCAACTCCAGAATCATAGTTAACATTCCACCAGTTAAATCCTCCTGCGTTGGTCGGGCCTCCGATTACTGTTCCAAGAGCTCCGGTGGCTTGAGTGCCTAGAGAAGTTCCATTGGCGGTTTGGCGGACATTGAGTGGTCCTGAAGAAACTTGAACTCTGTCATTGATTGAGAATTTAGTTGAAACAGGCGTAGGTGTCGGAGTAGGAGTAGGTGTTGGTGTCGGAATTGGAGTTGGAGTAGGAGTTGGTGTTGGGGTTGGTGTTGGTGTGGGTGTGGGTGTTGGAGTTACCGTAGAAGCATTCAGGGTAGCGTAGAAAGACCAGTGATACGCGCCGCTTCCCATAGGAGAAGTTGAAAACGTCTGGGGCATTGAAGCAAATGTGTAGGAATACCATTTGGCTGAACCTGTGTAATCGAGCTTGAATGCCAGACTGCTTGAAGAAGGAAGATAAGCGAGCCAGTAGGTTCCTGCGGGTAGAGAGACCGGAGTTATGACATTTTGAGTGTTCCAGCCTGTGGTGGGAGTAAATGAGTTGGTTTCGGCTTTCTTCTGGCCTGGTCCTCCTCCGGGGCCGGTTCCGTCATAGATGCCAAGACGAAGGTTGCCTGACGCTGTTGTTATATAGAAAGAGAGAGATTGAATGGTTGCGGTTTGAGAGAGAGTTGTTTGCTGGGCTACAAGAAGGTTGCCGTTGCCGGAGTCGTCAGTTGAGAGAATGTTTTGTTCGCCTATGGTGATGGTGCCTGAAGTTGGCGCAGCTTGAGCCAGTTGGGATTCTGGTCTGATTCTTTCGAGCGTAGAAAAATTTTGAACAATCACATTTTGTGAAAAAAGAAAAGAAGCAGTCAGAACAACCAAACTTAAACTAACCGAAATTAATGGATATTTATTGAAATTCATAAAATTCATAATAAAAAATCGGCCACTCAAATGAGTGATTGCCGATTCAATTCTCTACATATCTATTTTAGCGAATATTTATGAAAAAAGTTGTGGATAAAGTTATGAAAAAAAGAAACAGACTCTAACCTACATTAACCTTGATAAGGTATAGTAGATGTGATTTATTTTGCTGTAATTTGCCGAATTTTAAGTCATATAATTCGAAAATTTCCGTGAGAGTTAGATGACAAGCCGTTTTAATTCTTAGTTCCTTGTTGGCTTTTCTTAAGCATAATTGACCACGTTGGATTACTTTTGGACATCCGATGTCCAAAAGTTAAGTTAGCGGCCGAGGTTATATAAACGTTTGATTTCATCCCCCGAAAGCGCCCGGTTGTATATGCGAACGTCGTCGATTGGACCGTTTAGCAAATTATTTGCGCTGCCAGAGCGGCGACCAAACTCCAGCGCATTGTTGCTGGCTAGCGATCCGACCGTAGTGATGCTTTCAGGTGGTCCTGGTATGCCGTTGACCCACACGGTGAGAGTTTGTGTAGACCGATCAATAACTACAACGACATCAAACCAACTCCCTGTAACAGTCTGAACAATATTAATCGCTGATACCTCTACAGACGAGTCTGACACATCTGCTGCAAATACAGGACCGCCTGGGTTTGCAATCATATCCCAGCCAGTGACAGTAGAATCAGTGCCGTTGCGTTTGGATAAAATTCGCTGCGATGCGCCAGTAGTTTTAACATAGACCCAGGCGTGGTAAGTGAAAGAATCAGTCGCGCCGAAATCAAGAACACCAGACGCCGGATCGCCAACGCTCACAAAATCATCCACCCCGTCAAAACTCAACCCCTGACCGATTTTGCCGATGGCGCGGGTGGGGCCGTTTGTTAGTATTCCATTGTTTTCATTTCCTGAACGATCCATTGCGAATGTGTTTGAAGGACTTTGCGCCATGTCGTTGTCGTTGAAGGACCAATAACCGACAAGGCCTTCACTAAGACCAATGTAGGAAGGTGCGGAGAAAATAGTACCTGCAATCACAGAAGACGGCGTGAAAATATAAATTGAAATAAAAAGAAATAGAGCGGCTTGTTTTGTATTCATTAGAAGAGATTAATTTCTGTAATTTTAATAAGAATTAATAAATATCTATTCTTTTAACGTTCTCCACGCTCCCATCACTGAAGCAATAAAATTATCCAGATCAGCGTAAGTCGTTACTTGGAAAAGATAGCCGTTTTGAACAAACCAAACTTCACGGGTTTTGCCTATCCCCTCTTTTTCACTGAAAAAAATCAGCGCCTCAATTTTTTTATCAGTACCGATAAGCGCGGTCTGGGGATTTTCAATTTTTTCGTCCGGAAGATCTTTTTTTACGCGTTCGGAAGTGATCGAGTCCGGTTCATCAAAAGGAATTATAAAAATTTGAAAACCCTCGCGCTTTCCGGGATTTTGCGCAAGCACGGTGAAGCCTACATCTTCATCAATCTCGTTTATTTCAAAATTTTTCGGATAGAGAAAGCCGAAACCTATGTCATAATTTTCATAAAGCTTGTTTGGAGCAAGATCGCCTTCGGAAGTTGGATTCGCATTCAACTCATTCCACACGTCTGGCTTCGTCTCGGCGCTTTTGAAAATATTAGTTTTTTTAATGAGCGCAAAAAATCCTAGTGTAAGAATGAGAATTGTGATTACTGCGATTGAAAGTTTTTTTGAAGTCATTTTGATAAATTTAAAGATTTAAATACTTAAAGTTTCAATTGATAAATTTTCAACCGCAGGTTCAGGAGTTGGCGTAGGTGTCGGTTCAGTTGTCAATGTTGCATCTGCCATAGGCGTTTGCGTGGGCGTGGGCTCTGGCGCAGGATTTTGAACATCAGCGCCTGACTCCCCGGCTGGTAGATTTGAGTCTGGTTGATCATTCGAGTTTTGTTCCTCGGCTGGCGCGCCTGAATCTGCCTGACCGCTGTCTGCCGACGGAGTATCTGAATTTTGCGAATCATCCACAGAAAAACATTCCCCTTTCTCGGTTTTCACTTCACCATTTTCAACAAACATACAGTAATAGTCTCCGGTGCTCCTATCTTTTGTCGTGATTCCGGCCTCGACTTTTAATTTCTCTGTTTCGATTTCTTTTAAAACAAGTTTTCCTGATTCATCAATTGACCAATTTCCGGAAGCCGACAGAATATTTCGAACATTGATTATATCATTATTTTGAAAGTCAGCGGTATATCCGGTATAAACTTTGCCGCTTCCCGCAGAAATGCCCCACGCGTTTTCAGCAAAAGCGCCGGAGATGGTTGATGATCCTGCGGCGAGCTCGGAGATTTTTTTATCCAAGCGGCTATATCCAAGATTCACAAAAACCATTATTTGTCCCGCCTCTTCACTATTGAAGGCTTGGAGCGCCACGCCGATTGTCGTCTCTGAATCGTCATTTGCTTTCATACCAACGCCGGGAACGGATGAAATCGTGATAAGATCTCCTTCGCTGATCGGCCCATTTTCACTTGATACTTTCACTGGCACTCGTCCTGAAAGGGCAACAGGTTTTACTTTTGATTCAAGTTTAATTCCAGTCGCGTCGCCAAGCAGTACTCCAGGTTCGCTTGAAATTACACCGATTATTTTTCGTACATTATCTTTGTCAGCTTTTGTGACTGACGCGGTCAGAAGCGAATTGAGCGTGGAAGATGCCTGTTCAAATTCATCACTCGCAAGATCTTTATCCGCTTTTAATTTTTGATCATCTTTTGTCGTGCTTGATGCCGCAATCATCACAATATCGCCTGACTCGATAGAATCGTCGGCAATCGGATAATTTTCAGCAATGTCAGAAGCTCCAAAACTAGAAGTGTCGCCGTAGACGGTGCCCGCAGTGAGCGCGGCCTGACATTTTGCCGTGCCATTGTTATCCGCGCAAATGGCTCCGTTAAATACTTTTAGGTCGGACTGCTTCGCGGCGCCGTGAATAAACACAGCCCCGCCAACTGATAAGTAGGCTTTACCTGAAGGAGTGGTCGAACCGATTCCTACAAAACCTTTTGTAATCGTGCCTGAAGTAGTGGTGGTGGCATAAATAGTGAGCACAGGAGTTCCGCCGATTTGAGCGGAGTAACTATTGGCGAGACTTGCCGTAGTAGTCGCAGTGGGAAGATCCATCCAGCTCACAACACCCGCATCAGTTTCAAAGGCCATCGGGCCTGTATTTATTGAATCAATTGAAGTTATTTTACTCGAGGAATCATACTGGAATGCCCCGCCGTCAATAACGAATCCTGAATTAAGAGTAGTAGTGGCTCTGGGGCCGATTGTGTTAAAAGATAGAAGAGCAGTTTTGCCAGCCGTAGTAGTTGCGATTGTCCATGCATAATTTGTGTTGGTAGGAATAGTCGTTGTGGCCGAACGGTTAAAGGCGATCGTTAAAGCTGACGCCGAAGATGACCCCATTCCAAAATAGTTTCCGTCAAATAAGGCGTTGGAAGTTTTAAGATTTCCTGCTAAGCGGAGATTGCCAAGTATGGATGAAGTGCCTGTGCCGCCGATATATGCAATTCCTGAAGTTTCAAGAGTTCCATCTGAAGTTGTGGCGTTGCCAATGCCAAGTCCTCCTGAAATATATAGATCGTTGGTTGAACCTGCTCCTCTGCCAATGGCTACGTCGCCCGCATTCAGAAGAAGATTGGTGGGAGAGGAAGTCCCGAAGCCAACAACTCCTTTTTGCGAGATGAACATGAAAGGAGAGGAAGTACCGGTGTCGGACACAGCAAAAATCGGTTTGGAAGGAAGCTGGCCTGCGAGTTGTTCGACGGAAAATCCTCCCCATGGAGTAGTTGAAGCAAATCCGAAGTTTCCTGAAGTATCGAAGCGGGCGCGCTCGGATCCGTTGGTCCAAAGAGTTAGAGCGGTGGAAGTGGCGCGGACAGAAGTCGTGAGAACTCGGCCCACATCAAACCAATGAAGAGTTGAGGTGGCGGCAGATCCTCCATCATCAGTTCCGCAGACCACCGCTCCCGAAACCACATCCAAGGTGTTTGCTCCCGAACAATCCGCCAGATCAATCTTCAATCCTCCTCCAGTTATTGAAACCCCTCCGGCGAAGGTGGAGGTGGAATTCGCTCCGGAGATTGTGAGGCCTTTTGTTGCTGAAAGATGATTAAGAGAAATCCCTCCGGTAAAAGAAGAAGTGGCAGTTCCTGTTGTGTTTATGAACTTAGAAGTGAGTCCATCGGTTAAGAGAAGCCCGTCAGCTGTGATTCCTCCAGTGAAAGTGGAGGTGCCTTGAGATGCGGAAGTTAAAACTCCGCCTGACAAAGTAAGCCCGTCTGATGAAAGAATCCCGCCTGTTCCAAAAGTGGCTCCAGACGCAAATGTTGAAGTCGCCCCTCCAAGAATTGTGGTGGTGCCGACTGTTCTGCCCACAGCAAGCGAATCATATACATCAACTCCTCCTTTAAAAGAAGTGGTGCCTGTATTTGTAAACGAGTTTAGTCCTGAAAAAATGTTCGCGCCAGTGAAAGCGTTCGCGGCCGAGATATGCGCGAAAGTTGATGTGGATATCCAGCCTGGAATTCCTCCGGTTGTAAATCCTAAAATGTTTCCTCTTGTTCCTGCGGCAAGTTCAGAGAAAGAACCAGCTGAACCTCCATATATGAGCTCGCCGATTCCAATCGCTCCTCCGGCAAAGTTGTTTCCGTCAATTGTGCCGGTCCAATCTCCCGTGGCGTTAAGAGTAAGAGCTCCTCCAGAGTTGGAAAGGCCTGTGCCTAAGAGAGAATTAAACGATTGGCCGTCAAGCACAAGATTGCCTCCTGAAATAAGGAGGCCTTCGGATGATTCAAGTCCTCCAAAGATTCCACCTCCAGTGAAAGTGGAGGTGCCGGAGCCGGAGATGGTAAGAGCTTTTGTTGCTGAAAGATGATTAAGAGAAATCCCTCCGGTAAAAGAAGAAGTGGCAGTTCCTGTTGTGTTTATGAACTTAGAAGTGAGTCCATCGGTTAAGAGAAGCCCGTCAGCTGTGATTCCTCCAGTGAAAGTGGAGGTGCCTTGAGATGCGGAAGTTAAAACTCCGCCTGACAAAGTAAGCCCGTCTGATGAAAGAATCCCGCCTGTTCCAAAAGTGGCTCCAGACGCAAATGTTGAAGTCGCCCCTCCAAGAATTGTGGTGGTGCCGACTGTTCTGCCCACAGCAAGCGAATCATATACATCAACTCCTCCTTTAAAAGAAGTGGTGCCTGTATTTGTAAACGAGTTTAGTCCTGAAAAAATGTTCGCGCCAGTGAAAGCGTTCGCGGCCGAGATATGCGCGAAAGTTGATGTGGATATCCAGCCTGGAATTCCTCCGGTTGTAAATCCTAAAATGTTTCCTCTTGTTCCTGCGGCAAGTTCAGAGAAAGAACCAGCTGAACCTCCATATATGAGCTCGCCGATTCCAATCGCTCCTCCGGCAAAGTTGTTTCCGTCAATTGTGCCGGTCCAATCTCCCGTGGCGTTAAGAGTAAGAGCTCCTCCAGAGTTGGAAAGGCCTGTGCCTAAGAGAGAATTAAACGATTGGCCGTCAAGCACAAGATTGCCTCCTGAAATAAGGAGGCCTTCGGATGATTCAAGTCCTCCAAAGATTCCACCTCCAGTGAAAGTGGAGGTGCCGGAGCCGGAGATGGTAAGAGCTTTTGAAATAGCAAGCGAGCTTGCGCCAAGGCCGGAGAAAGATGAAGTTCCTGCGGCTGAAGAAATTGATCCTCCGGCGTAGATTTTTCCAGAAGTTTCAATCGCTCCGGCAGTTGAAGTGGAAACTCCAACGCCAAGTCCTCCGGTGAAGTAGCCATCGCCTACAACGGAGAGTTCTTGCGTAGGAGTTCCAGTGGCAATTCCAACGGACGCTCCAAAAAGCGCGTTGCCTGTTGCGTGCAATGTTGATGAAGCATTAAATACTCCGACTAAATTAAAGGCCCCGTCTGCTCCAAAGTTCGCCCTGTTTGTTCCGCTCGTCCAAAATGAAAGCGCGGTTGAAGTCGCTCTAACCGATGAGGTCAAAAGTTTTTCTGCATCAAAATAATGGAAAGTGGAAGTGGCAGTCGCTGTGCCCGATCCGGTGCCAGCACATGAACCGTTAGGTAAAAGAAAACATCCTGATGAAAGCTGAATTCCCCCCGCGAACGTTGATGTTCCGGAACCCGAAACCGTAAGCGCTTTGGTAAGCGCTAGATGATTTGCGGAAAGTCCTCCGGTCAAAGTCGAAGTCGCGGTACTTGCGGAAAAGAGCGATCCGCCAAGATATAATTTCCCTGAAGTTTCAATAACGCCTGCAGTAGTAGTCGCGACTCCGATACCCAACCCGCCCGTAAAATATCCGTTGCCGGAGACAGACAAAAGTTGCGCCGGAGTTGAAGTCGCAATCCCAAATAAATCATTTGTCTCGTCCCAAAAAAGATTTGAAGTGTCGTTAACGCTTGTACCATCTGACTGGAAAAAGGCGATGTGCCCTGCTAAACCGGAGTCGACGGTTCCAGATCCCCCGCCACAGCCGCTACATCCGGTAATAACGGGGCTAGTTATAGTTACATTGCCAAGCGTGTTTATTCTTTGCGTTAAAGCAATCGAATTGAAATTTGAATCAATCTGTTTTTGCATCTGCGAAAGATTGCTCTTGATTGACTCATTTAAAAGTATCAAACGAAGATCCAGATCCTTTTCCGAAACTCCCGCCAAAATCCTCTCAACAATTCTTTCCCCGGGAGTGTAAAATGTGAATCCTGAAGATTCGATTTTTTCTATTCTATTTCTTAATCCAGAAAGCTCGACTTCAACATTTGACTTTGACGCGGATGGGGTTGATTGCTTTGGTCCGATACTTGGCTCCAAAACTATTTCAGGCGGCTTTTTTAGCGTACCTTTGCTTGGCGGATTGGCCGCAATTTTTTCAGGGACTTGCGGCTCGGTAATTTTGGATTCCGGCGCCTTTTGCGGATCAATTGGCTCATTGTCAGCGACTCTATCATAATTATCAGATTCGCCTATTCCGATAAATGTTAAAATCTTGCGTCCTAAATCTGAAAAAAAACTTCCTGCTGACGATAATTTTTCTTTAATCTGGATTCTTGGGTTTGGGATGCTAGCAGACAGCGAATCCACGGCATACTGTCCCGATTCTTTAAGACTTCCAGAATAAGTAAGCAGTTTGTGCGTGATACTAGTTAAAATATTTGGAATTTTTTGGAAAAATTTTGAGAATTCGAGCGAATTTATCCCGTTAGAGAATGCCCAGCGGCTTGGCGCAGGGCGCTTCTCACTCATACGAGCACTGGGTCTAATGTCTCGCGCAAGTTCTCTAACACGGCTTACAATAGAATTCAACGGGCGAGAAATTACATCACGCCTGCCGACGTCGCCGGTTAAGGTTTTGAGTAATTCCCGCGAGGATTTAAATGCTGCGCGAGAATTGCCAACCGGATTCATTTCAGAAATTTTTTGAGAAACTTGCGAAAATAAATCCAACCACCTTCCTGCAGGGTATTGGACAACGCGGGAAAGATTTTTACGCCACCCATTCATCCCCGCGGCAAGACCGCGTGGTATTCTGGAAAGGTGGGAGGATAAAACCTTTCCGCCAATAGACAATCTTCCAGCCAATTTTGAAACCATTTGTCTGTTGGCTCTAAATGAACCGCTCGAATATTCAACACTAGAATCAGAAATAAAATATATTCCTTCCGCAATGTCTTTAATTCCAACTTCCGGCAAAAAAGCCTGCGGCAACGATGACAACTTATCTAAATTGGCCAGAGTAAGATCAGTAACAACAATGCCAGCTATCTTAATGTTGTTGTTCAAATTTTCAAAAGCGGCAACGCTCGCTTCAAAATTTTTTCTGGCCATCAAATCATATCCACCGCCGTTTTGAGCAAAGGTCTTACCAAATACAAAAATTGTAAAGAAGGCCGCTAAAATTAAAATAGGTTTCTTGATATTTTCGAAATGCGGCTTAAAAACGCGAAGCTGATCTGATATAGAAGGAGCAGGCGGCTTGTATATGGGAATTACAAACGGAAAATCATCATCATGCTTGAAAAGATCCTTTTTTGAAATTTTGGCGGACTCGGCGATTTCCTTTTTTTTGACCTCCTGCTTTGGCGGAGCTTTTGTCTTCGTTGTCTCTGAAACGCTTGATTTAGTAAGAATGATTTTTACCGTTTCCGCTTCAAGCCCGAAATTCGATTTTCGTTCATTTATATAAGCTAAAAAGGATTTTTTTTCAACAAACCACTGAACCCCTACTCTTTGACTTGGAATTTTTTTCTTTCTTGCAAGACGGCCGATATAATCAGAATGGTAGCCTGACAATTCAGAGGCCGCCTTTAACGACAAATGCTCCATGCCATCAAGCAGAACCGTTTTTTCGCCCAATTTTCCGTGGAATTGTATCACAATGTCGAAGTATCGACTACTCGTCCTTTCCTAAATTTCCTATATCTGAAACCCGATTTCTCGACCTCAAACTTCATACATTAATTGTAAATTATTTCCATCAATAAAGATTTAAAAAAAGAGAGAAAGGATGTGGAAAAACAAGCCTATTTTTGAAATCTTAAAAATCAAAAAAGTTATGCACAGAAATTTTGCTAAACCATATTAATTTATTTAAACTAGATAAGTCAGATGATAAATTTAATTATTAACTTTTATCCAACATAACCATGGCCAATGAAGAAGTAGGAAAGTATGTCACGATCAAGAACGCCGCTACGATGTTGGGCGTATCAACTCTGACACTTAGGAATTGGGATAAAAAAAGTAAACTTTGCGCGTATCGTCACCCGATAAACAACTACAGAATCTATAAATTAGAAGATATTCAAAGCTTTTTGGGAAAAATTGAAACTAGGAACAAGCCAAGAAAAATAAATATCGAAGTTTTGGAAGATGATACAGGACAAAAAGATATCGAAGATGTCTTTGAAATCTAAAACAAAAGATCCGCTCAACGCGGATTTTTAGTTATTGGTAATATAATAATAAATTAGAATAAGTCTTTACAAATCAAATCTTAAGATTGTCGATGTTTACTAAGGTTTATCCCGTTGTTATAACTTAAATACATTACATGAGTTTACGGAATTATCAGTGTGGTATTATTTCAAACGGGATAAAACTTTCAAGATGCTCGGCTGTGCCGAGTGATGAAAACCTACAGCGCTTCGCGAAGTACTCGGCTATGCCGAGCGATGATTTTGGAATCAAGCAAGGCTTGAGCAAAATCTATCGGCTGCCGGGCAGGGACTCGAACCCCAATACCATGCTTCAGAGGCATGTGTCCTACCATTAGACGACCCGGCAATTCACATATATTAGTAAAAAAAAAGATTTACATCAACCACAAATGAAACAAGCAGTTGATTTTTATGGCTGAAAAATTTCCTCCGGCATGAATTTAACGCTTTTAACTTCAGGAAATTGTTTTACGGTCGCCTCTATTTGAAACCATAAAATTCCTACTCGACACGAACCTCCCACACTTTTATTTTGTGGATCATTAAATGAAAGAGTCAGCACTCCGTTATCTAATTTCAAATCACCAAGTTCAAACCCTGGCAATGGGTATTCAGTTGTAATCCCTTTTGCCCTTTCAGACTGACTTAACTCCCCTTTTATTAAAAGCTTGACGGTGTCTATGATCAGGTTATCTGATGAAATCGCTCGTTCCACCGGTTCAAGCCCCGCCCTTGAACACTGGACGTTGCCGCTTTGATCTTTATCTTTTTCCGAATTGTAGTAATAAAGATATACATTCTTCTCATTGGCTCCATCATCCGAATTATTGGTATTGGTAGTTGGGGAATAAAAACCCAAATATGCCAAAATGACGATAAGCACAATGATTGCGAGGTATAATATGCCAACGAGCTTACTCTGCATAATTATTAAGACCTAGTCATGCGATCAATCTTTCAATACTAAATCTGGGAGATTTTCAAAATCGCGAGTTCAAGGGGCAATTCCGGTAAATAAGCCCAATTGAGATTTGAGTAGGCAAAGTTGAGTTCAATTAGTATCTTTTCCATGTCATTGACCTCGAATTCTGAAGTTATTTTTTTAAAAAATGCCATCTCTGCTTCAGAAATATATTTCTTAAGCTCTTCCTCAAATTCACGGTCAATTTTTAAATAAATCAAGAAACGAAAATTCCTTATTAAAAGCTTAAACAAAGCCGCTGAATCCATATTTTCTGCCATTGCCTCACGGACAATTTTAAACGAAGTCTTCGCGTCTTTCCTTAAAAAAGACTCGACCATGCCATTTATCCTCTCACGCGAAGGAAGACCAAAAATATCCCTGACTTGAGTGGCATCTACGCTTCCTTCGGAAAAACTCAAAACTTGATCAAGCATGCTCTGGGCGTCCCGAAGCGAACCTTCAGCCAGCACAGATAAAATTCCCAAAGACTCACTGTCTATTTTTATTTTCTCCTTCTCGGTAATTTTTTTTAGCGCAAGCTCAAGCTCTTCTTCGGCTATTTTCCTGAATTCAAAATGCTGCGTTCTTGAAATAATTGTATCCAGAACTTTGTCAATTTCAGTTGTAGCAAGAATAAAAATAACGTGCCTCGGTGGCTCTTCAAGAGTTTTCAACAAGGCATTAAAGGCTTCTTTGGTCAGCATATGCACCTCATCAATAATGAAGACCTTGTATCGCGATTTAAATGGGAGCGGCTCCACGGCCTCCTTCAAAGCTCTGATTTCGTCAATCCCTCTTGATGAGGCAGCGTCAATTTCAACAAGATCAAGCGCGATTGCGGACAAAAATTCTTTGCATATTTCGCAAGTATTATCGGGCCTTTTTTTCGTATCCGAATTTAAACAGTTAATCGCCCTGGCAAAAATTCTCGCCGCGCTGGTTTTGCCTGTTCCTCTCGGACCAGAAAATAAATAGGCATGCGAAATTCGCTCTCGCTCAACTGACGCCCGAAGAACCTTAACAACATGGCCCTCGCCAACGATATCTTCAAATTTCTGCGGCCGATATTTGCGGTATAAAACTTCTGACATATTTACGTAAGTCTTGACTACTTTTTGAAAACGATCAATTTATATCCGAGAAAGTTCCATAATAATCCCGCAAAAGAACCTACAACCGCGCCTATATTCGCCCACTGATTGTCATTAAAGTTAAATGAAGGATTGGTAAAATTAACAATGAAAGAGGCGGCGCCCACATTTATCAAAAGGCCAATTATACTGACAATCAAAAATTTTAAATACTCCCCACTCTCACCACCGCCCTTTTCTTCAAAAGTCCACATGCGATTCCAAAAATAACTGTTCAGGTTTGCAATAATAAAACTTACGCTTTTAAAGATTACATAGCCAACGCCCGCTGTAATTCCGGAAAAAACCATTAAAATATTCAAAATTCCAAAATCAATGGATGCGTTAAACACCCCCGTAAGGGTAAACTTCGCAAGTTGAAAAATAACTTTAAAATATCGGCCGATTATTTTTGCTATAGCTATGCCGACAAGCGCCGCCAATGGCAAGGCAAGCAGCAATATGAAATTCTGATACGGAATGATTATATTATTGTTTTTGAACGTCGGGATTAAAAACACTCCGGTTATCAATCCCGCAATAAAGGCATACGTAAGGTCTTTTTTCATGCTTTAATCATAATATTAATTCCACATTGAATAAAGGGACTTCTGATATAATGAAGGCATGGCGAAATCTACAAAAATGTGGCTTTTAGTGATCATGCTTTTTGCAGTTTTTTTTAGATTTTGGGACATAACAAATATTCCGCCTGGGCTTTATCCCGATGAAGCTATGAATGGATCTAACACCCTTGAGGCCATTGAAACCGGAGATTATAAAGTTTTCTACCCTGAAAACAACGGCCGCGAAGGTCTTTTTATCAATATACAGTCAATTTTTGTAAGGTTTATAGGAGCAGAGCCTTGGGCATTGCGATTGCCTAGCGCGATTTTCGGCACTTTTACTATTTTAGGAATCTTTTTTCTAAGCCGAATCCTTTTTAAAAATGACAGGCTGGCGCTTTTCGCGTCTTTTTTTACTGCGGTTTCTTTCTGGCATATAAACTTTTCAAGGATCGGATTTCGCGCCATCACCGCGCCTTTTTTCCTCGTTTGGGGACTTTATTTTTTAATGAGAATTTACCATGACAAAGGTTCGACAAAATCCCAGACGCTCTCAGCGGCAATCGGTGGATTTCTATTCGGACTTGGCGCTAATAGCTATATTGCTTACAGAATCACGCCCCTTATTGCCGCGATTCCGATAATCATTGGATTCATAAAATTCGGGAAAAAAGACCCTTCAAGAAAATCTTGTTTTCCCTGTCTTGCGGTTTTATATATATTCTTTGCTTTTGCCGCGATCATTCCACTCTTAATTTTCTTTGCCGAAAACCCCGCGGATTTTTTCGGAAGAACAGCCAAAATTTCGGTTTTTTCCGAGCTTTCACCGCTCGCGAAGCTGGCTTTTAATGTTCTCAAGACAATCGGCATGTTTTGGTATCACGGTGATTTTAACTGGAGACATAATTTTGCCGGAGAGCCGGAACTTTTCTGGCCGGTAGGATTATTTTTTGCGGTCGGCCTTTTCACTGCAATCAAAAATTTATTCAGGAAAAACTTTAATTCTTTTTTCCTACTCGCATGGTTCTTTATAACTCTTCTACCTGTTGTTATTTCCTCCGAGGGCCTGCCGCACGCCCTTCGGGCGATTATTTCAATACCGGCAGTTATGATTATCGCCGCTTGGGGGCTTGAATTTACAGCTTCGAAAATTGAAGCGTGGCTTGATGTAAAAAAAATCGCCTTTCCGGAAAAAATACTCCAAATTGAGCGAATTCAATGGGAACTGAAAGTTTTTTTGCTTGTTGGACTTTTAGGAGTTGGGGTAAATGCATTTAATCAATATTTCCTGCGCTGGTCTGCGAAACCTGAAGTCGTTGACGCATTTGCCGAAAATTATACGAACATTGCAAAATATCTAAACACTCTACCTGACAATTTGTCAAAATATGTAATTGTAAACGCTGACGGTGTTGATGTCAAAGGCATTCCTATGCCAGCCCAGCCAGTTATGTTCCAGACAAAAACTTTTCTCGCGTCCGGCCAGCAAAAACGCAATATAAATTATCTCCTGCCTGATTCCATTCCTTATGATAAAATTAATAATGAAAACGACGCGGTTGTAGTGATGTTGGAAAACGACCCGCTTTTACGAAAAAATTTATTAAATAAAATTCAAAATCTCCACACAGAAATTAAAGGCGGAATTTTAGTATTAATTAAATAAAGTGAATTAAGAGACTCGCTTAATTTAAATATTAATTTATGCAAGAGGCAAAAAATTTTTCCGGAACTCTGGTAATAGTTTTATTGCTGGCCATGTTCATGATTATGTACGCTTCGCAGATCGACGACGCGGCCATAATGGACGAGCTTGCGCATATTCCGGCCGCATATTCTTACGTGTCGCTAAAAGACATGCGGCTAAATCCGGAGCACCCTCCTTTAATTAAGGATCTGGCAGGGTTGCCTCTTTTATTATTTAAACCTAATTTCCCGACTGATACTAAAGCATGGAAAGATGAAATAAACGGCCAATGGGATCAAGGGGCTAAATTTCTTTATGAATCCGGAAATGATCCTGATAGAATTTTAAGATATTCGAGATTGCCCGTTATGCTGCTTGCCGTTTTGTTCGGATGGCTTTTGTATAAATGGGCTCTATCGCTCTACGGAAATAAGGTCGCGATACTTACAACATTTTTTTACGCACTGTCCCCTACCTTTCTCGCGCACTCCAGATATGTCACGACTGACTTAGCCGCGGCATTCGGCTTTTTTATCGGGATTGTCGCTTATTTGCGATTTCTTAAAAAACCAAGCCCAAAAAGAATGCTTATCGCCGGTGTTGCGTTCGGAATCGCGCAACTTTTAAAATTTTCTCTATTCCTTCTCGTGCCAATTTACGGAGTACTTCTTTTATTATGGGTACTTCTTGAAGAACGCGAACGGGCCTTTGAACTCAAAACAAAAGAGAAAATTGCTTTTTTTATCAGGGAATTAATAATTTTGTCAGTTAAGACAGTCATAATAGGTTTAATCGGTATAGGGCTTATTTGGATAGTCTATACCTGGCATATTTGGAACTATCCAATTGAAAAACAAATTTATGACAGCGAAACTATATTACAATCATTCGGATTCAGGCCGATAGTAAATCTGGATTTGTGGCTGGTTAGGCACGAAATTTTCCGTCCGCTCGGACAATACCTATTGGGCCTTTTGATGGTCGTGCAAAGAGCCGCCGGCGGCAATACTACATTTTTCTTGGGTGAAATCTCCTCAACCGGATGGACATCGTATTTTCCCATCGCCTACCTGTTAAAAGAATCGCTGGCATTTCATATTCTTTCATTAATCGCGCTGTGGGTCTGCTTAAAAAATACAAAAAAAGCTTATTCAAATTATAAAAAAGGAGAGCGAGTCAGCGCGGCCCTTGGCTGGATGAGCGATAATTTTGCCATAACTGCATCAATCTTTTTTATTTTTTTCTATTGGCTTTATTCTATGAAAAGCCCGCTGAATATCGGCATAAGACACGTGATGCCGACTTTTCCTTTTATTTATTTAATTGTCTCCAGAGAAATCGCGAAGTGGCTTTATCAGCCAAAAATTGAAAGCCCCAAAGGCTTTACTGACGTGCTTTATATGATGTACAAAAATTTTATCGAGCCGATACCGAGAATACTTTTTACGAGCCTTCTTATGCTTTGGATCGCACTTTCAACAATCATCGCGTTTCCTTTTTTTCTTTCCTATTATAACGAACTCATTGGGACAGAGAATGGATATAAATATATAACAGATTCAAATTATGATTGGGGCCAGGATTTAAAAAGGCTTGCCAAAACGATCAACGATGAAAAAATTGACAAAATTTATCTTGAATATTTCGGTGGCGGATCTCCCAGATATTATCTTGGTGATAAATTTGTGGAATGGAATTCTCGAAAAGGACCCCCGCCGCAAGGATCGTATTTTGCGCTCTCCGCAACGCTTCTTCAGGGCGCTAAAGGCGCTCCAGTTAAAGGCTTTGTGAAGATACCGGAAGAATCATACGAGTGGCTAAATGAAAAAGAGCCGATATTGCGAGCAGGAACATCAATATTCATTTTCAAAATGCGCTGACGAGACCTGCCCAAAATTATCTGAACCTGAAAAAAACTTTGTCTGAAAAGCGGCCATCAATATATTCAAGATCTTTGCGCCTGTCTTTTATTCGTGAATTAAGCGCTATCATAATATTTTCTGATGTCTTTTTTTCGTCAATTTCAGAATCAATAATAATCGCCCAGTTATTTTTCGTAACCAAACGATAGACATCGCCCTCTGAAATTTCAATTTCAATTATTTCTTCCCAGGCCTCTTTTTTTAATGAGGCAATCAAATACTTAATTTTATCAAAAACACCTTCCGGAAAAACATACTTGCCGAGCATGTCGCTTCGCGCATCATAAATTTTTAAAATCAAGCTTCCGGAAAAGTCCGGCGATTTTGCGTACGCGAACCCCTTCTCATCAACAAATATGCAATCCGACGGTTCCGATTCGGAAGCTCTTTGACACCAAACCGCCCAAGTGCTTCGCTCCTTCAGCGAAATCAAGAGAGCCGCAGGAAAACTACGCTTAATTTCAAATTCCTCTATCCGGTAATTGGACCGCAGAAATGCTGCAATCTCTTTTTCAGCATAGAAGGCGATGTTGTCTTTTGGGAAAATAAAAAAATATTTATTTGAAAGTATTTCAAGTATTTTGCTCTTCAAGATTGCTTCATCCGTAGGCGACGACCCGAAAAAAGCCACCTGATTGATCCGCAGTGGAGGCAAATAGAAAATTGAGAGCAGAAGCGCGAGTCCGAAAAAAACGCATAATCCCCACAAACCTCCTTTGATAACGGCCCAGCGTCGCTTTCTGCGCCGCGATATTAATAATAATTCGCTCATTTATTATTTTCTAGGTCCGATAACTTCTTTACCGACAAATTTTCTAAGCGCCTCTGGGACGGTAATCGATCCATCAGCGTTTTGATAAATTTCCAGCAACGAATGTAAAATTCTAGGCGTCGCAATCGCAGTATTATTTAAAGAATGCGCGAATCTGACTTTCCCATCCTCGCCCCTGTATCTTATGTTAAGCCGTCTTGTCTGAAAATCACGAATAATTGAAGACGAATGGCTTTCCCGATAGCGATTCTCTGAAGGAACCCATGACTCTATATCATACATTTTAACGGCGGCGAACGGCAGATCGCCTGTGGAATTAATAACTACTCTGTAAGGAATGCCAAGCGCCTTCAGCATATCTTCCGAATATTGAGTGAGCTCTTCGTGCCATTTTACAGACTCCTGATATTCGGCTTTGCATAAAACCACCTGCTCAATTTTCATAAATTCGTGAACCCGGAAAAGCCCTCTCGTATCTTTGCCGTGAGCACCGGCCTCTCTTCTGTAACAGGATGAAATTGCGACAAATTTTTTGGGCAGTTCGCTTTCATTCAAGATCTCATCAGAATGATAACCCATCATTGGAACTTCGGCTGTTGATGAAAGATAAAGGTCATCGTCAGTCGCGTATAGGTCATCTTTAAACAACGGCAATTTTCCGCTTCCGATATAAATATCTTCCCTAATAAGAGCTGGTGCTGCAAATGGTGTAAATCCTTTTTTAACGAGAAAATCCATTGCAAACTGCCACAATCCCATAGACAGCAGAACGGCCTCATTTTTAAGAAAGTAGCCCCTGAAGCCAGAGACTTTTACCCCGCGCTCAAAATCAATCAAATCATTTTCTGTTAAAAGGGTCATATAATCCCTGGCCGTAAAATTAAATTTAGGCGAATCTCCGACTTTCCTAATCTCAACATTATCGTCCTCCGAATCCCCTTCAGGTACAGCGGGATCCGGAATATTGGGCAAAGTCCTAATCAGCCTGTTAAAATCATGCTCTGTTTTTTTTAGCTGTTCTTCGTTCGCGGAAAGCTCTTCTTTTAAAGTTTTCATTTTACTTAAAACAAGCGCTCTTTCTTCGCCGGTAAGCGATCTAATAGATTCAGACGTTTTATTTTGTTCCGCTCGCGCGGCCTCAACTTCGCCTAAGAGCCGCCTTTTTTCCACATCAAGCCTTAAAAGACGATTCAAGTCGAATTTTGATCTTCGCTTGCGCAAAGCCTCCGCTACAATTTCCTTATTTTCCCTGACGAATTTGATATCAAGCATGCCAATGATTAATTTTAAAAAGTATGTTTATTATACAATTATTAATTAATTTTGGCCAAAAGGGCGTAAATATAAAAAAAATCTGCCCTGCACAGGAGATTTCTAATAGAATAAATATATTGTTAAAACTATTACAATCTGCGCTCTTTTATTCCATATCTCTCAAAAAACGGGCCGCCGAACCAAAGCTGGTAAACATCCCTTAAAAGCCTCCTTGCAAAAAAGATAGCCAAGAGCAACGAGGAAACCAATATTAAAAAAGAGTCCAATTCCGTATATCGAATTGTCGCAATTACATAATTAAATAAGCCTCCTATATTAAACTGCGATGCCTTCGAGAATGCGGTTTCAAAAATTTTGAAAATTTCAATTTTTGAAAATTCCCTGATTAACAACACTGACGCAAAAGGAAGCGCCACAAACGCCGGAACTAAAACTTTCCGCACAAACCATGTAAAATATACCCTCTTCATAATTTTGCTTCTGAACAAATCAAGCTCGTTGTTCGTCCAGTCAATTTTTTGTATTTGCTCAATCATAATCTTATCTTGAATTAAACATCCACCTATACTTCTAAGAGTCTCTCATTATCTCCTTCATTTAACAACTTTCTAAATAACTCCCGCGCTCTGAAGAGCTTCATTTTCAACGCTGGTATGGTCAGGCCTTTTATTTTAGATATCTCCTCATAAGAGCGGTCCTCCAGATAATGCAGTTCGATAATTTCTCTGAATTCCGCAGGCATTTTTTCCAGTATTTCTTTGATCAAAATCTTTGAATTAATTTCAGCCTCAATGTCCTTGTCCTTCAATGAATCATAAAGGAAGCTGTCAAGATACTCCGTCTCGCCGATTCGTTTTTTGGATTTTCTGTAATTTGTCAGGGCCGTATTAAATACTATTTTGTAGGCCCAGCTTTTAAATTTTGAATCAGAAGTCTGGCGGAGCTGGGTTGAATTTTTATATATCTTAAGAAAAGAGTCCTGCACGGTATCCTCGGCTTCCTCTTTTGAATTTAAAACCCTCATAGCGAGCCTTAAAAATGGCGCCTGATACCTTTCCACAAGCACCCTAAAAAGGTCAGGATACTCCTGCGCGGCTAGAAGCAACGCCTCATCCTGAGCTTCCTCCCCTATTGGCTCTTCCTTTAATAATTGACCGCCTTCGCTCATTAATATATATTATTTGCTTCCATTAAAAAATATCTCGAGCCTTCTTTTATTATACATTACAACAAAAGAGATGAGTATATAGTTTCAAAAAATATATCAATTTAGACTGAAATTCGGCTTACTCAATATATTACGAAACCACGGCGCGTAACTTTTAGTTAGATAAATTAGAAGTATCGAAAGGTCGACCGATTAGTAGTTTTTTCTTAAGATAATGACTTCCGCCGAAAATTGGCGGAAATAGAAAAACCGCCTTATGGCGGTCTTTCTATTTCCATGTTTTTCTGCCGACAATTAGCTGCGGAAAATCAAAATAGCCCGTGGTTAATCCTACTGGCCATAAAGGCTTCGGTGCCGCTACTATACTTTTGGACCACCGATTTTCTTTAATATTTCGGACACAAAAAAATAATTGATATTCTTCTCCGCCTGAAAACGCTCCTCTGCCAGCGAAACCAGCAGAGTGACAAGCTCTACATTCGAAACACCTATCTTTTTCCAGTTGTGATGATAAAGGCTTCCAGGAAGGGTGTTTACCTCGTTAACATAAACCATTTTTGCGGATTCATTAATTAAAAAATCCACGCGGCATATTCCTGAGCATCCTAAAACATGAAAAGTTTTTTTACCCAATTTTTCTACCTCGGCCGCCAAACCTTCATCAATATTCGCCGGAATTTCGCTATATTGCGCCCTCGCCCTACCATCTCCTTTTTTCCCGCCTTGTAAATATTTGTCGGAAAAATTAAAAAATTCCGTTTTGTTTAAAGGCCGCTCAATTGCCGCCAATCGCAACTCGTCATTCCCCATAATCGGCAAGGTAACTTCGATTAAATTCTCCACCGCCTCTTCAACTAAAACTTTATTATCGTAATGAAAGGCAACCTCAATGGCATTTTCAAGCCCAGCCTTATCTTTTACTTTTGATATTGCGATGCTTGAACCCAAATGCACGGGCTTTACAAAAAGCGGCCATTTTAAATCGGAAATTTCTTTCATAAGGACGTCTTTCGCGCCCAGCCAGTCGCTTTTAGTAAACCAGACAAAAGGCACAATCGGGATTCCCTCGGCCCCAAGAACTTGTTTAGTTAGAGCTTTATCCATCGCTACCGCTGAAGCGAATAAATCGCACCCTACAAACGGCACTTGCGCCATCCGTAAAAGCCCCATTAAACTTCCGTCTTCGCCAAATGTTCCGTGCATTGAAGGAAAAACAATATCAATCTGAACTTCCTTTGACATAAATCCCGGCCAAATTATCTTCAGCCCCTTATCAAACGAAAGCTGAATTTTTTTCTGCTTTGTAAGAACTGACTCGAAATCAGGCTGTTTGAAAAATGAAAGGTCGCGCATGGATTTATCCGAATACCAAGATCCGTCTTTCGCGATATAAATCGGATACACCTCAAATTCGCCGGACGCGATTAAAGATTCAATTATCGGGACATGCGCGGTAATTATGGAAACATCATGTTCCGCGCTTCTTCCTCCGAAAATAACGGCAATATTTTTCATATAATTATTTTATCATGGACAGCTTTTCTTTACGCATACTGATCCGGCCAGTCATTCTGCAATAAAACTATATCTCCTTTCACGGTTAAACTCGGCAATGCGTTAAATGCTGAAAGTGCGTCGTTAAACCATCTGATCTCGCCTTTGAAGCCAGCTTCCTTTAATCCCCTCTCAATATAAGGTGTTACGGAATTTTTAATTAAAATCACTTTTTCAATCTGCGCTTTTGCGAGCTTATCTCCGATTTCTTTATGAACAACGTCAATCCTAAAGCCCATTTCCACAAGACCGGGCGTTACATAAAATCTGCGATGGTTCTTCAGAGATGCGAGAAAATCTATTACAGCGCCTGCCCCGTCAGGATTGCCATTATAGCTGTCGTCAAGCGTTATGACTCCGGATGAATCCATTTTTGGCTCAAGTCTGTGGTCAAATGGTTTTATTTTCTTAACTCCCTTTTGTATCTGTTCGGGGGTCAAGCCCAACAAAAAAGCCATATCCGCCGCCGCAGACAAAGGGCCAATTTGATGCAGTCCCAAAAGGCCCGACTCCATTTTTATCTCAATATTATCTTTTTTTAAAATAAAAGAAGTGCCGCTTAAATCTGTCTTCGGATTTAAAATCTTCCATCCGTTTACGCCTTTCCGGCTATATACAATGAATTCTGATTTTGCGTTTTCTCTCGCAAGCACATTTTCAACATTAATATAAATGGAATTATCCGGAACAAATTCTGAAAGTTCAAAAATCGTCTGAACTGTACTTGATAAAGTTCTGAACCTGTCAAGATGGGCCTCATTTATTCCCGTTATAAAGCCATATTGAGGCCTAACTAAATTGCATAGTTTTCTAATGTCCCCGGGATAATATTCCCCCAGTTCAAAAATCAACACTTCTTCGTCCCCTTTTAGCGATTCAATGAATTTGCCGATGGCAATCGGCGTATTATGGCTATGTCCGGGCGCCGCGACTTTTTTTCCCTCGGATAAAATGGTTTTCAAAATTTCCCGCATGCTGGTTTTGCCAAAACTTCCCGCAATTGCGATTTTAATCGCTTTATGCCGCAGAAGCTTTTCCCGCGCCTTTTTTATTATGAAAAACTCATACGGCTTTTGCAGTAAATTTTGCCCTAGAAATAAAAAAACGGCTAATAACAAGACAAGAATATAAGGCATCGCATATAAAAGCACTGCCAGAAAAAATATTTTGTAGGGATATGGAATAAAATTAAACACAACCAGCGCGGCTGCAATATAGACAATTAAAAATATTCCTCCAAACAACAATAGCAATTTTGCTTTTGCGGTCTTCTCAAGGCGCTTTCTTTTTTCAACATTACTAAAATTCTTCGTCCGCCAATACCATTTCAAAAAATCGCGAATGTTGTATTCCGATGCCTGCAACATGTAAACGATGGACCTGACATGTCGAGGACGATAGCGCGAAAAAAAATTTTTTAACGCCTGCCTCATTTGGCGCAAAATTCTTTTATTTCCATAATAACTTCTCCAGCTCTTTCCTGATGGACAAAATGCCCCGCGTTGTCGAATATTTTAATTCTTGAATTTTTGATCAGTTTTGAAAATTTATCGCCATCCGCAAGCGGCGTAGTGCTATCATCTCTACCCCAAATCAAAAGACAAGGAACTCTGATTTGGGATGCGTATTTGCTCAAATCCTCGCTTATTATTTTCAGATAAGTACCCCCTAACGCTCCGGAATTCATATAATCGCTGTCGGCTTTATCGTACAGTATTTTTTTTAAGCCGTTTCGATAAAAATATAATGGCGTGGTATAAGTTAAAAATTTCCCGATTTTGGCTGCAAATTTATAAAATAACCTGCGAGTGGATTTGCTATTAGAAATTCCCGCTGATGCAATTAAAATGATTTTTTTGGGATTAAAAACATTTTCTGCGACTCCTTTAATTACAATCCGCCCACCGAATGAATACCCGATTAACACGTCCACCTTGATACTCAACTTTTCTATAAAAACTTTAACAAAATTAATATAATCGCTTAACTGCCAAGTACTCTTTGGAAATTCACTCTGCCCAAACCCGGGCAAATCAATCCTGATAACCCGATAAGTCATCGCGAGTTCATGTACGATGATATCAAAAGTATGTAAATTATCCTGCCACCCATGAAGCAAAAGCATTATAGGGCCATTCCCATCATCCTGGTACTCTACAGCAAGCCCATTAACTATAACTTTCATAAACTGTATTTTACCTGAATTACGGCGGACATAACAAATTATTGTCCATTTGATTTGCGCTCTAAGAAAGAGTATAAATTATACAAATAGCAAAAATTAACATCAAAATAGGGAGGAAAAATTATGAATCTAAAAGGAAGCAGACTCTCAAAACTCGGCATTGTTTCTCTCGCCTGTAGAAACTATCTGCTAAAACGACCGCTTTTTTTCTTCATCTACTGTGCCTGGTTACGACAACTGGACGCCTATACGCATCGCTGTGAAATTCGCCATGATTGGCAGCGCCACAACGACCTCTTAAGTCTGGTGCTCCAAAAATTAAAAAACGCGCCAAACTGGATTTCTTGCAAGGCTCAAAGGAGGCTCTTAACCGATCACTTCTGCTACTGTGTTCCATGCGCTCCCAACAAATTTTTAATGAAAGAGCGTATATTTCGCGGAAAAAAATTCCAGTTGCTGAACTATCCGTGGAGAATAGGCTTAAACAAGCGCCGTGGCCGGCCATTTTGGCAGGACATGGATATCGATCTCGGCAGGCTTCTCCAAATCGCTGTGCGTTGGGACGAAGGTCAACGCGGCTATGTGGCTATGCACTTCTGGCAAATCCGCTACAGCCGCTACTTCTACGGCGGCATTGGGAGCTTTGGAAAGTTTGAGTTCTATCACGAGCTATAGAAAATTGAAGGCCGCTATCTGGTGTCGCGCTGGTGGTGGGGTTCGGGATGGTTTCGAAAGAGCTGTTATGGCGCTCATTTCAACGAGCTCTATCGTCATTTCGGACATCTATTTCGTTGGACATGGAAAGGACGACGCTATGGATTTCTCGGAAAGGAACTTTCCGCCAGCGAAAAAGAGGAAGTGTCGGTGATCTACGAGCGCGACCATAAGAAATCCGGAAGAGTAATCGCGCGGATGTATCTTGATGCCATTACAGGCTATCCCAGAAATCAATACAGAGAGTATTTCTGGGCGTGTTGCATAGATTGCCACAGGATAATGCACCCGGAGTTCGAATCCGATCTGCGGTGCGACAAATGCGGAGATAAACATCTTGGAATTAACGCAGCGTAACGACTGCATCCTCTAGATTCGCAAATATGATAGGCCGACTGTGGAAACACGGTCGGCCTTTTGATTATTTATTAACTCCTCCTGATGTCGAAAGTCGAACTTTCGACATTTTCGATCTATACCATTTGACTTTTATAATTAAAAAGAAAAGGCATCAGTCTCGCAAGACCTAGCCTTTCCTTAAGTAAATCCTAAGCGCCACGATGGAGGCAACTACATCATTTCACAGCCGCCCGAAATAAATCTTGGCTCGCCACAACAAATCCCTTATTTCCAATTGGGCTACATCCGAAACGAAGTAGCAACCCAAAAAATAAAGGACCGCGAATGACGACCAAAACACGAACGGCCATTCCGGATAATAACTCCGAAACAACGCCAGCGCCGCTGACAGAACGAGGATAGCTATGACGTATAGCTCGGCCAAGTGGAAACTGAAACTTGCGCTATCTTTTTCCTCGTCATCTATGCTTGGCACCTTTCCGGACGGATAAAATGCCCACGCGATTAGCGCGACCGATCCCGCGACGAGAATGCATATCCCGAAAAAAATCCCGAAAAGCGCAGCTACAAATCCAATTGTCCACTCCCAGGAAAAATTCATCAGCGTATTCATGTATTTTTCACCTCCTTTCACGAAACGCCTTGATAAATACAAAAAACTCTTAAGAAAATTATATAATGCCCCGTCAAAAAACACTAATTGCTGTTATTCAGCGATTTTATTGTGTAGAATCAAATATTCTTGCACCCCTTTAAGCCAGCCGCCTCTGAAATACTTATGGGGCACAAAATTTCCTCGATCAACCCACAGCATTTCAGGGTGTCTTTCGGAAAGCTGGACATTGCCGCTTTGCAGAGTGCCTTCATAACCGACTGCGAATATCCTGACAGTTGAGCCACCTTGCGTTTGTTCAATCCTTTCGTGCCTCATAAAAACAATAGGCTTGCCAATTGTATATTGAATATCACCGCCTAATTCCTCGGACATTTTTCGTTTAATAATTTCATCAAGCGGAACGACAAACCCGTCTTTCTTTATTCTCCCGCCAGGCAAATCCCAATCTCCAAAATTATCTCTCAATATCAATAACTTACCATCTTTTTCCAGAAAGACTTTTACTGCCACGAAATACGTATCTTTATATTCAGCGATCATAATGTCTATGTATGGATAGTTTGAAGTGATTTTTGATCTGTACCCCATTTAGTAGACACTTTAGGAACACACTTCCTGCCCCCCTATAGATTGAGCCAGAAAATAATATTTGTACTCAACCGGGGACATCTTGTTCCTTGTCCACTGTTTTCTTTCATCATTGTAGTATTTCATATATTCGGCGACTTTTGCACGCAGTTCTTCAATAGATTTGCAGAACTGGTAATCC
>Ga0209212_1002373_pt1 | contig 27009 bp, 21 predicted proteins | sample RifGroC2_FD_183996 | JGI IMG/M metagenome (GOLD analysis project Ga0209212, IMG submission 183996) | Groundwater microbial communities from Rifle, Colorado, USA - Groundwater C2 (SPAdes) (version 2) | ecosystem: Environmental > Aquatic > Deep subsurface > Groundwater | place: Rifle, Colorado... | reverse complement strand
CTCCTGGTAGTTCGCGTCCCTGAAAATGACGTTTACGGGGTGATTTTTGACGATCTCGTAATTGTTTTTGGGCCTGTCGACGTTTATGACGATGCCTTTAAACTGTATAGTCTGGCCGGGCCTGTATATGGCGCGGTCGGTGAAGAACACGGTCTGGGTGTATGAGGGTTCGATGTATTTTTCATAAACGTATATTTCGTTATTGTCGAATATTTCTGAGCCGCGGCCGTCTTCAGCGTAAACCATAAGGCCCCGGTAGTCATCGTTTTTTCGTTTGTAATTGAAGGCGAAGAACCCATTTTCGTCGCTTACGACCGTTTCGAGCACTTCGCTGGTGCGCACGTAGCGCTGGCCCTTGTAAAATTCGCGCGTGGTGTATAATTTAGCGCGCGCGCCCTTCAGCGGATCGCCGCTTTTGGCGTCGAAGATAAAGCCTTCGACCCTGTCTTCGCGGGTCCTTGTGACCAGCGACATGTCGCTGACCCATAAAATGCAGTGCTGTATGTTGTTGTCGCTTTCCGAAAAATCTTTTTTATTGCTCGCGAAGATCCTGTAAAAGCCCGGCTTCAGCTGCGGAATCTCGACCTGCGCCTGCGCCGGCTTGTAATCGGCGGTGGGCTTTAATTCGCTGCTCCATTCAGCCTCGGCTTTTTTCGCGATCATCTTTCTTATCTCGCCTTCTTCGAGCCAGTTGAATGACTTTTTGCACTCGTCCTGCGTTTCGCCCTTGAGGCATTCCTGCCAGCTGTCTTTTACCGCCCTGAAGTGAAGTTCGGTTATATTTTTGTAAGTGAGCGCCAGTTTGGATTTTTCGCCGCTCATTACCGCGCGTTCGGCGTTCAGTGAATAGGAGCGTTCCTTTATGTTGTTTATGAGCACGGAGCAGTTAGTCGCGCCGTCGCTTCCGGGATGGGCTTTCACGGCCTCTTCGGCGATCTGGAGGGCTTTGACGTATTCTCCCTTGTTATAAAGTTCTTCGGCTATGTAAAACGAGGCGAGCGCCGATATGCCGCAACTTTTATATTCGGCCGCCACTTCGCCGAGGCGCTTGATGTAAATATCGGTTTTGTTTTCGCCGGTCGCCGTATTTTTAACGTATCTGAGCCTTCTGATTTCCGCGTCGACGAATGCGTCTTTGTCGGCGTCGCCCGCGTGGAATTTTAAAAGCCCCTGATATATCTTAACCGCTATCAGTTTTACTGAGCCGGTATCGGTCGTCTCGGGCGAATACTCCGCGAATTTGGAATATTCTTCGAATGCCGCCGTATTCGCGTCGAATTCGAACGCGTCCGAAGGCGCGGCCCCGGCCTGCTCGCCCGATTCATAGAATTCGAGCGCCTTCAGGCATACGAAATCGTAAACGGTCGGGACTAATTTAGGGTCCAGATTGCCCTTTTCGAGTATCTGATCATATTCGGACAGCGGAATTTTCTTCAGCTGCTCTTCGTCTTTTAATACCTGTTGATAGAGGCCTGAAATTTCATTGAATAATTTGGCGAGGTCCCAGGTCGTGAAATCGCTTTCGTTCAGGCCCGCGGTCTGCGTTCTGTTAATGAAGCGGTAACGGTTGTTTGAAAAATAATGCCAGTACCACTGGGCGAGCACGGTGCGCATTATGGGTTTCAGGCGTTCGTCGGCCTTTTCGATCTCCTCTTTGAGGAATTTCACTTTTTCCTCGGCTTTGTTGCCCTTGATGTTGGAATCGAGCACTATATGTTTCAGCAGAGCTTTTAACGCCTCAGCCTGGCGGTTGTCGGCCGCGGCGCTCTTATAAATTTCTTTCAGGACGTCGATGGCGGTCTGCGGCAGTCCGTTATTTTCGGCCTCGCTCACTTTTTTCCAGAGTTCTTCGGTGTTCTGGGCCGCCAGGGACGGCGCCGGAAATTTGAAGATCACTAACGCCATTACAAGAACCGCTAAAATGGTCAGATACTCTTTCATTGTCCACCTCTTTTTATAATTTAAAAACTTTCTTTTTTGTGTTATAAGTAGGAATAAATAAATATAAAAATCGCACTTTAATTTAAACCGTTTTTGTTGTATAATAACACGGAAAATAGTTTTAGTTTACCATGAAAAACACAACTGTCAAAAAAATTATTTTCTCATTTTAAATTTACGCAAGGCAGTATAGATTTTTACTTGACAATTTTAGTCAAATTTGTTATAAAAATAATATTGTGATTTTTAGTGATTTTTTTTTAGATTAAAAATAAACATCAAAATGTACGGAGGAATTTTTAATGATAAGGCTTAAAGATATTATGCTCGAATCCGAAATGATAGGGCTCGCCGAAAAGTTCGCGCCGGCCGGCGGGCAATATTTTGTCGAAGTGGAAACTTCGGATGAACTTGTTTTGAATAACACTTATTATTTCGGTCTGGAACTTTCCACGGGTGATATCTGCGAAGTGCGCGGCACCGCCGTCGAGGTTTCGGGCGCCGAAGGCAATCGCGTCTATAAATTTAAAATTATTGAATGCGACGAAAAATACGTTTCACTGGTCGCTTCGTCGCTTTCCGAAAAATCGCCGGCCGCCGAAAAAACGGGCGATGGCCCCACATGGGCTTACGGACTTAAGCAGATGAATTCTTCTTATGCAATCATAGTCAACTCGCCCGCCGGATTTTATACCGCCGAACATCTGAAGGTCATAGCCGGCATCGCCGAAAAAGGTTACGGCATAACCAAACTCACTCACGCGCAGCGAATAGTCGTTCTGGTAAAGCCGGAGCAGCTGGCTACCGTAGAAAACCAATTGGCCGTGGCGGGCCTTCGCAAGGGCGTTCTTCATCACGGCGTCAGAAATGTCCGCGCCTGTGCCGGCGCGCTGTGCAAATGGTCGAAAAACAACGACGCCATAGGCCTTTCTGTTGACATCGACAAAGAGCTGTACGGATTTTCGACTAAATTCGACGTGAAGATAGCCGTTTCAGACTGCCTGAGAAATTGCTCGGAAAGTTACTGCGCCGACATCGGCTTTATCGGCCTTGACGGCGAATACCGTGTCGTGATTGGCGGGCGCGGCTCGTCGATCCCCTTCCGCGCTCTCGAGCTGGCGCCAAAGATTCCGAAAAACAAGGTTGTCGCCTTTGTGCGTAAATTCGTCGACTGGTACGCCGCCAGGGCGAACGAGCGCGAAAGGCTCTGCAAGACCCTGCAGCGGATAGGAACCGAAATATATAACGTGAAACCCGAAAGCGTCAGGAGCGAAATAAAAGCAGCGTTCGAAAGGCTCGACGTTCCCGCAATGCAGTCAGGCGACACCGTTTCCGAGTCGGCGAGGATGTTCGAGCAGTATCTGAGGGGCCTTGCCGTGGACTCGATCAGAAGCGAATTCGCGGTGGTGATTTAATGCCGGTAGGATCGCACAAAGATGCGTTTTTAGCGCATCAGAAGGTTAAAAAGACGTTCGCGGATTCGGCGGACAACGCGCTTCCTAAAGCGGCGGCGCAGATCCTGCTCGACTTCGTCAAAAGCCAGCGTCAGATAGTGTCTGAAAACGTTCCTGAAACTATCGAAATAAGCGACATCGAAAAATACGACAGGCAGAAGGTCGAAGAAGCGCTGCATTCCGTCGAAAACCTATGCGGCAAGTGCAACGAGAATCACGACAACAACTGCTTCGTCAATCAGGCGCGCCGCGTGCTCATCGCGATGCTGACGGGCGTCGACGTAAAGGAAAAATTCAACGGCGCTCAGAGCCTCGAAGAATTGATGAAGATCGCCGGAGAAATGAAGGCCGAAAAAGAATCTAAACAAAAAGAAGAGCCCGCCGCTGCGCAGGACGGATCGCCCGGAACCGAAGACGGAAGCGGCGCGGGAACCACAGGTTACGAAGAAGTGGACAAGGAATTTGAACGGCTGAACTCGAAAATAGGCAGACTGAAAAAAGATTATTTCGAACTTAAGGAAAAAGATATTTTCCGCGCCACGCTCATCGACGAAGTGGTCGACACGATAAAGTCCGTAGCCGGCGGTGATTTTAAAAACCCCATGCCCGTCCACGAAGACGATCAGCTCGGCAAGATCGCGGCGGCGTTCAACACGATGCTCGAAACCGTCAACCGCACGTTCAAAAATCTCGATGACGAGGTCGCGAAGCGTTCCGCCGAACTTAAATTGCTCATGGGCAATATCAAGATAGGCGTTTTTACGATGAATAAAGATTTCAGGATCAACCGCGAATATTCGAAGGAATGCCTGAAGATCTTCGGCTGCGAGGAGATCGGCGGGATGAATTTTTTCGATCTGATCCAGGTTTACGATAAACAGGCCGAAAAAAAAGAAGAAATAAAAAATTTTATCGCTTTATATTTTAACGGGCTCGCGCTCGACGACGATTCGATGAATTCGATAAACCCTCTTTTTGAGCACAGGCTGAAAGAAAAATACCTTCAGTTTTTGTTTTATCCGGTCAAAACGGCCGCCGGCGGCCAGACCGAAAATATGCTCGTGCAGTGCGTCGATCTTACGGCCAACAAACTTCTGCAGATGGAAATAGATTCGAAAGACGCCGAGGGGCGGCGAATCCGCAAAATGGTCCTCAACCGCGAGGCGTTCAACGATTTCATATCCGAAACCATCAAAATGGCCGATGACGCGCGCAGAATTTCGGCGGGCGCGATCGGCCCCGCCGAGCTGGGCGAACTGTACCGCATCGCGCACACTATCAAAGGCGGAGCCGGCTGTTTCGACCTGGACGAACTTATCGCGCATACTTCCGGTTTCGAAGACCTTCTGGGATGCCTTATTAAAAAAGGCGTTTCGGTTGACGACGGCGCCGGGGTCGCGGCCGGCATAACAACTATGCTTGAACTCGTCGATAAATCGATAGTTTATTCAGAAAAAATATTCGGCCGGCCGGCCGTTTCCGCGGGCGAATTCGAGTTCGTTTTCAAAAAATCCAGACTCGACGAGCTGATCACGGTCACCAGGGCCGCTTCTTCGCCGAAGGTCTCGCCGGCCCTCGAAGCCGCCTTCGACTCGTTCTATGAACTGCCAGCCCACAGAGTGTTTGCGAAGAGTTTTGCCATGGTGGCTCCTCTTGCAGAGAGGCTCTCGAAGGGCGTGAGTCTGGAAGTTTCCGGCGGCGACGTTCCGATACCTTTTGCGATGAGTTCGAAACTTTCCGAGATCATGCTTCACCTGCTTCGAAACGCCGTCGATCACGCGATCGAAACTCCCGAAGAACGCGAAGAGGCGCGCAAACCTTTCGAAGGGCTTATAAAAGTGGCCGTTTCACGCGCCGCGGATTCGATTGAATTAGCCGTGTCCGACGACGGGCAGGGACTCGATCCGGTAAAAATATCGGCTTCGGCCGTAGAAAAAGGCATTATCAAGCCCGATACGGTTTCCGCAATGACAGACGCCGAAAAGACCGCGCTCATATTCAAACCCGGTTTTTCGACGAAGAACGAAGTGTCCAATATTTCCGGTCGCGGAGTCGGTATGGACGTTGTTAAAAACGCCGTAGAAAAGCATCTGAACGGAATTCTTTCCGTGACGAGCGTTCCCGGCTCCGGCACGGAGTTCAATATCAAAATAAAAACATTGAAAGAGGCCTGATTTGATAGGGGTATCCAAACTTTTATGCAATCTCGTCACTCCGCACGACGTGCACAGGTACGGAAGGCTCTCAGGAAGCCTTCCTTCGAATATGCTCCAGTTTTCCGCGGACAAGAAACCGATCGTGGTGTGGAATATGACCAGGGCGTGCAACCTGGCCTGCGTCCATTGCTACGCCAGCGCCGGATGCGCGCCCGACCCGGACGAACTGAGCACGAAAGAAGCCATGGCGTTCATCGACGATATCGCGGCCTTCGGCGCGCCGACGCTTTTATTTTCGGGCGGAGAGCCTCTGGTCAGGCCCGACCTGTTCGAGCTCGGCGCATACGCGAAATCCCGTGGCCTGCGAACCGTGATATCGACCAACGGCACGCTGATAAACGAAGCGGCCGCGAAAAAGATCAAAGACGCTGGTTTTTCATACGTCGGCGTCTCGCTCGACGGTTTGCGTGAAACCAACGATAAATTCAGGGGACTTGCCGGCGCGTTCGACTCGGCTCTCGAGGGCATCGGCAACTGCCGCCGGCAGGGCGTCAAAGTGGGCCTGCGCTTCACGATCAATAAGTCTAATTTCAGGCAGATACCCGATATATTCGATATCATGGCGGAAAATGAAATTCCGCGCATATGCTTTTATCATCTTGTCTATTCAGGGCGCGGGACCGGTATTATCGACCATTCGCTGACGCTCGTCGAGTCGCGCGAAACCGCCGGCCTGATATTCGATAAAACCGTTGAATCATTTAAAAACGGCCGCATGATAGAGGTTCTTACGGTCGACAACCACTGCGACGGGGTCTATCTCTATTTGAGGGCGCTAAAAGACGATCCGGCGCGGGCGGCTGAAATTTACACGCTTCTTGAATATAACGGGGGCAACAATTCGGGTATCGCGATATCCTGCGTCGATCAGGCCGGAAACGTCCATCCAGACCAGTTCTGGCGGCATTATTCATTCGGTAACGTAAAGGAAAGGCCTTTTTCGAAGATCTGGCCCGATGTTTCGGACGAACTGATGGCGTGGCTGAAAAACAGGAAACCCTATCTGAAGGGGCGCTGTGGAATATGCAAATATTTGAATATATGTAACGGCAATTTCAGGGTGCGCGCCGAAGCGGTCTTTAACGATGCGTGGGCGCCCGATCCGGCCTGCTATCTTACCGACGGCGAGATAGGTCTCGGCGAAACCGGCCTGAAGGAACTGGAGAAAAAAGGCCAGCGCTACGACTTTAACTGGCTGAAATAGAATCCGGAAATATGCAGGGCGATCAAGTCCGTAAAAAAACTTAAAAAGGAAATCCGTCGGTTCCGCCGGACGGTTTTGCATCTTCTACGCCTTTGGCGGGTGCGTTGGGCGCCTTTACGTTGGGCGCTTTTTTTATTTTATCCTGGATATCGGCCAGGCGCAGCACGGGAATATGCCTCGGGAAAGGGACCACCCTGATGGGTTTTCCGGCTCCGGCGACCGGGCATACGTGCTCGCAAGCGCCGCAGCCGTTACAGAAGACGCGTCTGATCTTAGGGACGAAAACCTCGCCCTGTTGTACCATGTAAACAGCCCCCGTAGGGCAATGCTCCGCGCAGGAGCCGCAGTCGGTCTTGTTTTTATATGGTATGCATTCCGTTTTTGCGCTCGTGTCCAGGACCACTTTTCCGACGGCGGTCGTCTGTTTTTTAGCGAGCGGAAGGTAAGTCAGCGCGCCCGAAGGACACACTCCGGTGCAGATGTTGCATTCAAAACCGCAGTAGGATTTTTCGAAGTCCATGCGCGGCTTCGAAAGCCCCACGAATCCGTTTTCGAGCAGCGCCGGTTTCAGCACCTTCGACGGGCAGTTCGATATGCACATATGGCAGGCCGAGCATTTCGAAAAGAAATTGTAGGCGGTCCCGGCGCCCGGCGGTATCACGCACGCGATTTTTCTGACATTATCGAAAGCCAGCGCGAGTTTCGACGAATAGCCTGCCGATACTATTCCGGCGGCGACTGTGGCCATATTTGTAATGAATGCGCGGCGCGTTCCGGATGCCGCCGTTCCTTTCGACTCTGGAAAAATTTCGTCGCACGCTTCGGTACGCGCGAACGAGATCTTCAATATGTCTTTGGGGCATATTTTCACGCATTCAAGACAGGTAACGCAGGTCGCGTAATCGACGCGGCCGTCGGTGATCGAGCCTGACGGGCAGTTCCGTTCGCACTTTTTGCAGCCCGGGCATGGCGGCGAGAGTTTGATCTTCATAAAACCCGATTTAAAGATAAGCGCGAAAAGCGCGCCTGACGGGCATAGTGTGTTGCAGAACCAGCGCGGCCGGAAAGCCGAGGCGGCCAAGAGCGCCGCGATAAATAAGATCGAGTAGTAAAAATCGAAACCGGCCTGCGCCGAGCTTCCTTCTATCTGAAAATAATTAGTTTTATTGAGATAAGGTTCGAGCGGCGAGAGAATGAAATTGACCGCGGGTATCGCGAAACCGTTCGTCAGCCGGCCGAATATGCTGAAATGATCGAGCCAGCCCCATAAGCCGGTGTTGAAAAGCGCCAGGAATACAGTGAAAAAAAGCATGAAAACGCGCAGCCGCGGATAATTCGTCACCCGCGAGGGCTTTATCTTTATACGCTTTGCCAGCGACGATAATATGTCCTGCAGGAAACCGACGGGGCACAGGAACGAGCAATAAAACCGGCCGAAAAAGACCGTGAGTACAAGCAGCATGAGCGTTACCGCCATCCAGCGCGAGCCGTGCCCGCTGAATGCGGCGTTGAGCGATGGAAAAATATGAAGCGAGTGGAAAAACCTCACGGCGGATTCGCCAAGGGCGGTATCGGCCGTGAAAACATAAAAACTGAATATTAAAAATATTGACTGGTAGAGTTTTCTGATCTTAGACATATCCGTGTTCTTGCTCTTTCTATAAGGAAAAATAATTTAGAGCGTGACCCTCTTTATCGACAGTTTATCGAGATTCATTGTGCCTATGCCGAGTTTTTCGGCCATTACGATATGATTGATCTTCGCGGGGTCTAATTCCATGACCTTGGCGGCTGCCGCATCCAGGGCCACCATGTCGGTGCCGATTATCTGCATGCGCCTGAGCGCGATGTCGGATTTTGATATGCCGCGCGGCCCGTTTCGGGTCATGACCTGATAGGCGTCGATTATGTTAAGATCGGGTTTTCTGACGGCCGCGAATTCGGCGATACATTCGTGAAGGCCTTTTCCGTGGTAGAATCTTCTGTCCCATACCACGCCCATGAGGTTTTTAAGCGCCGAGGTCATGGTGGCGCTGCCGTGGTGCTTTAAAACAGGCACGTTGATGACGACGTCAGCTTCTAAATAAAGTTCGTGGACCATGACGTCTTTTAATATTTTTCCGCCGGCGTTGCGTTTTTTGTAACTGGCTTCTTTATTCGCGGGGGCCACGGAGGCGTTGGCGCCGTTTGCGGCCTTTTCGATGCCGCTGGATTTATAGCATTCCTGCCAGTTATTGCAGGTGTTGTCGAAAACATAGACCTTTTTAGCGCCCGCCTTATAGGCGTGCTCTATGATCTTTGCCACCAGGTCGGGCTGGGTGGTGGCGCCGTCGGCGGGCGTCTTGGCCCAGCCGATATTGGGCTTTACGACGACCGTCTGGTCTTTTTTAACGAAACGCGACATTCCGCCGAGCTCTTTGATTCCGCGCTCGAACATCTCGGCTGCCGTACCATTCTGGATGCCGACCATGTCAGGCTCTTTGGCTTTAATTTCTTCGGCGAATAAAAGATTTGAAAAAGGGTTGGCCATCATAGTCAGTCCTGCGCCCAGACCTAATTTTATGAATTCCCTGCGAGTCAACTTCATATTTTTCACCGCCATCAATTATTTACTTATTTTATCAGGTATTATTGTATCATATTTTCGCTTGAAAATCACGTTTTTTATGGATAAACTTTTATTTTTTTCTCTCTCACCTTTATTCTTAGGCGATTTCTTGACATAATCAGCTATAAGTAGTATAATTAATACACAATGTAAAAACACGGGTCAGCGAGTGTTAATTTCAAAAAACTTTAAAAATCATAAGCATAACGGAGGATCGACTTTATGAAAAGAAACATCACAGGTATCATTTTATCGTCTTTGTTAGTTCTGGTACTATCGTCCGCGGCTTTCGCCTCGTCGTTCGTAACCTTTACGGCCGATTCGCTTTTCAACGCTAAAAATTACGCCGAAGCGGTAAAACATTATTCGAATATCGCCGTTAAATATCACAACGAAGCTGTCCGCCCTGAAATAGTAAGTTATCTTTTCGGATACGAAGGTTTGAAAAAGGCGGTCATCAATAAATCCGTCAATTCGGCCAAGGTTGCTATCTACAGCTATTATATGCAGGCGCTTTGCAACGTCTATCTGAAAAACTACGGCGGCGCCATCAACTCGGTTAACGGCGCGCTCGCCTGCTTCAGCTTCCAGAAGATGCTCACGCCGAAATCGCTTACCGGCGCCAAAACTCCTGAAATGGTCCTTATCAGCCAGCCCGCTCAGATTATTGCGGATTACAGCGCCAAGATAAACGCCCTTCCGATATCGGCTACCGACGTTTTAAAGGCCCTCCAGCAGACGGCTCGCGACAGATATGCCGCCTACCTCGCTCTCGCGAACACTCCGCAGGGCCCTGCTTACAACGAACTTGCCGCCAGATACAACGCCCTTATCGCTTCTGAAAAGGCTTATGCCGATCTTTGCATCAACATAGTTTCGCGCGGCCTCGACGTTCAGAACTTCGAAGCATTCGACGCGCTCGTCAATTTCATGAAAAACTACAGGCCCGTCGATAAATCCGTCACTTCCACGCTTGAAGTTTCCGATAAAATAATCGCGAAAATGACGGCGATCGCTTTAGCGCTTCAGGGCTCCAACGTCGAGCTTGCTACCTATTACTCGACCACGATGCAGAAACTTATATCTGTTAACGCTTACGTAAAGGGATATCTGGCCACCAGCGGCGGCAGATAATTTTTGGTTATGCCCGAAAACTCCTGTTCCGGATGTAAAACTACGATCTTATCAGAAGAATCCATATATTGCCATAAGTGCGGCGCGCGCCTCAAAGAAGGCGCCGCCGCGCGCGGTTTACAAAAGCCTCGAACCGGCGCGGACGAAGAGCCCAAACCCTTTGTGGCGGCCGACAGCGGCATATTTCCCGAAAATAACGACGCGCCTCCGCTTGCCGAAGCGGGCTCCGGGCCGGCCGCAAAAACCCCCGGCGAGCGCTGGGACGAATTTTCCCGCAATTACTATAGGCTTCCATTCAGCGTCTCGGTCTGTATCGTGCTGGCAGCCCTTGCCTACGCGGTCTCTCCGTTCGATTTCGTATCGGGCGCGCCGCTTATAAGCTGGGTTGACGACGCGCTTATACTTTTATGCGCTTCAATAAATCTTCTCCACTGCGGCGTCGAAGCGTCGAACCATTCCGAGAACGTCACGTTTAAGAGGGTCAAACTGATAGTCGTGCCGATAACGGCGATAGTGATATTTTTCATGTGGTTCAGCGTGAACATAGTGCTGATACTTTTTCAGAAACAGTGAACTACGGCCCCGTCAGAAACTAATCAGCTCGTTAAAAACGCTTATCGCGAAATGGTCCGTCATGCAGGCCGTGAAATCTACCGCCGCGCGCAGGTAATCTTTTTCGCCGCCAATATCGTATAAGATCTTATTTTTTAATTTATTTTCTTTTCTGTAACTTTCATCGGCGTTCGAATATTTCAAAATCCACTCCTCGAAAGATTTAGTTAATAGAGGCGCACGCCTTGCATTTTTCCGGGCCGCTTCCAGCGTCGGGGTTCCGGAGTAAAGGTCCTTCAGCGCGCCGAAGATCGAATCGAGCACGAGCTCGGCGTATTTTATATAATTTGCGAGCCTTTTGTGAAAATATATATTTTTATAATTGAATCTTTTGACCTGGTTTATAAGATCGAGATAGCGCGCCGAAAACCTTATGCCTTTGTCCGGCGAGCTCGACCGGCAGAGGTCCATGATGAAATCGTGCATCAGTACGGTGTTGTTCAGTTCCCGCACCTCCGCTTTCCTTCCGAGCGCGCTTTTGAGAATACCGGAAAGCTCCCTGATCTGAGCTTTGCTCAGAATGTCGAGCGCAAGGGCGTCCTCGATGTCGCGGCCCAGATACGAGATCTTATCCGAGATTTTTACAACGCAGCCTTCCCATGTGTAAGGCTGGTAGAGGCCTGGACTTTCGATCCCTTCGAGCGCGACCGCCTCTTCGCGCGGGAAAATGGCGTTTTCGTCGACCTCGCCGCAGTGGGAGACTATGCCGTCGCGCACCGCGTAGGTCAGGTTGAGGTTTTTTTCAAAACCCTGCGGATCTTTTAACGTTTCGAGGCAGTCGACGGAATACAGGCCGTTTTTTTCATGCCAGAAACTCTGATTCAGAAGAGATTTCGCGATGCCTGCGATTATGTGCTCGCCCGAGTGGCCGAAGGGCGGATGACCCAGGTCGTGGCCCGTCGCTATGGCCGCTGCGAGGCCAGTGTTGAGCCCGAGAAAGGCCGATATGGTATGGCTTACGGAGGCCACGTGGTTGACGTGCTCTATGCGGGTGCATATATGGTCGTTGCGCGTGGCCGCGAACACCTGCGTTTTGTGTTTCAGGCGGCGGTAGGCGGTAGAGTGGAGTATGCGCGTGAAATCGCGCGCGAAATCGTCCCTCACTTCGTTCGTGCGGCCGTATAATTTTTCGGTCCGCGCGACCGCGCGCTTCCATTTTTTATTTTCAGGGTTCATGCCTTCGCATTTGAATTTATCTTTACGCATATCGTTTTTCATGTCCTTTTAACTTTAAATTTTAATTCTCCGGGTTGACGAGTTCGAGTTAATTTATTAGGTTTTATTTATAATAATATAAAATTATTTAAAATGCAATAATATAAAATGCAATATTAAAAGGCCGCCGGTTTTGACTTTAATTTTCTCTATTGCATAATTGCTTCGATATTTGCTATAACTATGTTAGAAGTTTATATTTTATCTGGAAAACAGGATGAGTGATATATATGAATACAAAAAAAAATATTCCGTTAACTCTCGTTATCATTATTATTATGTTATCGGTTGTCCTTCAGGCGCGTGTTTATGCCGACGCCATATCGAACCCCGTAAACGGGACGGTGACCATCGAACTGGACGGGAAGGACTCCGGCGACGCAGCCGGAGCGTCTTCATCTCCGTCAGGCGCGCCGGTCGAAGCGCCTGTTCCTTCCGCGTCTTCATCGGTTGAAATCTTAACGCCGCAGGCAGTCGGCGCGCCCGCTGATGCACAGCCCGCGGCCGAAGCCGCCACCGGCGAGGTTGCGGCTTCGCAGGAGGTCCCTGCCGTTACCGGCGAAGTTAATGCGGTTCAGGAAGCGCCTGTTCCTACAGGCGAAGTCAGCGTTCCTTCCGAAGCGCCAGTTCCAACGGGCGAGATCAACGCCGTTCCCGTCAGCGCTCCGGCCGCCGTCGGAACTGAGGCCGTAAATCCCGCGGATCAGCCGCAGGCGGAAGCGGCAGCACAGCACTCGTCCGAAACCGTGCTCGTGCGGCCCGTCGCGGTAATGATCGAAAACGAACCTCCCGCGCGCCCGCAGAGCGGCCTTTACGCCGCGAAGGTCCTCTTCGAGATCCAGGCCGAGGAGGTCACAAGGTTCATGGCCGTTTATTACGATTATTCTCAGAGTTTCGAGATCGGCCCGATCAGGAGCGCACGCCATTATTTCGTCGATATTTCAACCATGTTCGACGCGGCGTACGTTCACGTGGGTGGATCTCCCATGGGGCTCGCCGAGATAAAGGACAGAAATATCAACAACATAAACGCCATAAAGGGCGACAGGGGATTTTACAGAACTTCGGACAGGCGCATACCTCATAATCTTTACGCCAAACTTCCGAATTTGAAAAAAGAGATGGAACGTAAAAAATACAGAACCGAAACGGCAAAGCCCGTACCGTTCGATTTTTCGGAGTCGAAGCTGACCTCCGCTCAGATGCTTGAAAAAGGCGTCGCCGGCTCGGCCGTTAAGGTCTTGCATATTCCGTATTCTCGCGGATACCGCGTCAGCTACGAATTCAACCCGGCCGAAAATAATTTTACGCGATTTTACAATAACAGGCCGTTCAAGGATTACCGCAATTCCACCGTGGTGAAATCCGATAACGTCGTAATAATGCGCTGCAAAATGCACATGATTGACGCGCAGATGCGCCATGAAATGGATCTTTACGAAGGCGGCACCTGCGAGATATTCGTCGGCGGCCATCACACAAGCGGCACCTGGGACCGCGACCGCACAAGCGGCGTCTTCAAATATTACGACGCCGGCCTGAACGACGTCAAATTCAACCCCGGCAATATCATCTTGCATGTCGTTTCGCCGAATCAGCCGGTAATAGTCGACGATCAGACATTCGTGAGCGAAAAGAAAAAGGCTGTAAAAAAGTCGAAAAAAGGCAAAAATTCTAAGAAAAGCGCTCAGGAAGATGAAGGCGAAGGCGAAGACTATGGGCAATAAAGCTCTGAATTATTAAAAAAAAGATCAAAGCAGGATAAACCGAGAATTTAATTTTAAAATAGTATATAAGAATAAATTGATATATCTTAAAGGGAGGATGTTTTATGCCCGATTTGAGTTATGCTGATGTTACGCCAATAGGCGGAGAACTTGGAACCTCGATGAGCAAATTCTGTGAGGACGGAAGAATAATCGCGTTTTCGTCCGTCATCGGAGACGGTCTGTCGGACAGCCTGGAGGCCAACTGGCAGAAAATGAACCGCTCCACCGACCACCGCTGGATAAGAAACCTCGCCATCTACGACGATTCCAAAAATATGTGGCGTTACGTGGGCGCCATGAGCAGAAATTCCAACCAGATCAACTGGTTCACCCACAAAGGAGTGATCCAGAACTACGCCGACGCGTTCATCGGCATCCAGGCCGGCCTATTCTGTCTCTCGCAGGAGCGCGAGGAAAATGACAAACCGCCGCTTAAAAAGGTCGGCATAGGCTTCGGCATACCCGTAAAAGCGGGCGAGGTCGTGGCCGAAACGTTCTTCAACTATATAAAAAGCCGTCTTAAAACCGAGGGAAGCGAAAAATTCCTGCTGATAAAGGCTAAAAACGTAGCCACCGGCGAGATCAAGGAATTGAAGATACAGTTCGCCTTTATCCTTCTTCAGTTCCAGGCTTACGGCGCGTATATGTCGTTTCTGATGAAAAAATTCGGCATGAGGCTTTATAACACATATGTTGTGGACGTCGGGCACGGCACATGGATTAAACTTCCCGTCATCGAGAACGAAGCGGACATAAACCTTTCGGATTCGGTGCCTGAAGGCATTTTTACGGTCACCTCGAACATATCTCAGATAATATTCGAGTCCTCCGGCCAGCGCTACAAAATCCCCGAACAGCGCATAATGGAAAAACTGCCGCGCGGCGAATATAAAGTAGAGGTTCCCGGAAGTGGAGTATTCGATTTCGCTAATATTCTGGATAACGAATGTTCCAACCTCTGCGAACATATAATACAGGCCGTGAAATCCGACCTGGTTTCGATCAACCGCAAAGGTAAGACCATAGATTATTTTGCTATGGTCGGCGGCGGCGCCTCGCTCATATTCGAAAAATTCAAGGAAAAGATCAAAAATCACTATAACTGGAGTGACGAGATAGCTAACGACCGGGTAATATCGGGCGTCGATCTCGGCGTCGACCACAGGTACGTGAATTCGGTCGGGTTCATGCTTTTAGCCCGCGACCAGATCGCGCTCGAACTCGAAAAAGAAGTGAACCCGGATTTTGATATAACTGCTATATCTACTGACGCGCTCGAAAATTTCAGGATATGACGAAAAATCAGAATCATGCTCATCACGATAAAAAAATTGAAACCGGCTCCCAGCTTTTTACGGATGCCGAGACTATCGCTATAATCGACGCGCAGTGCGAAGAGCACAAAACCAGCCGCGCGAAGTTCATAGCGGTAGTCACGCGGCTTTTCCTCGACTTTTCGTATATCGCCAAAACCGTCGGCAAAGACGTTTTTTCGTTCCGCGACGAGATGATAAAAGCCATAGTCAGGAGTAAAGGTAATTCAGATACCGGCGAAATAATCGAAAAGATCGGCCGCGAGGAAAGCGCCGCGGGCTCCGGGGACGGCGAACCGAAAGCCTCGGAACTGAGGGGCATTAAAGAAAAATTCTCCGGTATGGCCCGGGAGCTGAGCGAACTCAGGGCGGCCTTCGTTGAACTTAAAAACGCTCTGGGAGGCGTTTCGGAAGATCAGAGCGGCCGGCGAAACGGCGACAGAAAAAAAGACCGCCGCCATCAGGCGGAAGACGATCCGGCTAAAGATAAAAAACACGAAGCGATTACGGTCGACGAACTCGCGCAGGAATTCAAAAATTCCGTGCCGCCGTCATATAAAGATAAGCGAAAAAAACTTCATAAACTGAAATTTTAAATCCCGGCGGGCTCTTAGAACACGAGCGCTCTCACCCTGTCGAACTTGTCTTCCATACAGAGTTCCAATATCTGCTCCGCAACGGTTTGCGTGATTTTTTTGCGTTCCATGATCATTTTGACATATTTTCTTTTAGTTTCGGCTATAAGTTCTCTTTTTTTCTTTTCGTTGGCGAAGATAAAAGCGTCGAGTTTTTTGATCTCCTCCATCAGTTCTCTGCGGCTGCCTTCTATGAAGCTGTAATAAAATTTTCCGCAGGCCATTGCATATAACGGCCACAGAATCACGTTCAAAACCATAAGGGCATTGAAAATTATCGCTATTTGATTGTAGTAAAGAAGCCAGATTCCGAAAAGAGCCGTAAATATGGTCATGAAAACAAAACATCCAGACACCGCTTTTACAAGAGAATAGATCCTCTGATTGCGCCAGTCTACGGCCGGAAGGCGATCTCCTTCGCCCAGGCTGGTTCTTTTGTAATTTCTGAGAAAGGTTTCGGTTTCGAGCGCCGGATAGACCTTGTTCATATGTATAAGCGCGTCTATTTTTTTATCGAAGTCGTTCTGCGCGGTCGTAAAAAACATCAGCACTTCATTGTTCAGTTCTTCGTTAAATTGCAGGGTGATCTTTTCCAGAAAACTTTTGAATTCGGCGAAGTTTTTATTGTCGGTGACCTCTTTTATTATAGCCAGAAGGCTGTCTTTGAGTTTTTGAGTTTTCCGGCGCAGCGCGATGAATTGAAAATAAGAACCGTCGCTTTCGATCCCTGCCGCGAGCTCATGACTTTCAGTCTTTATGGCGTCTATTTTCAAAGCCATCGCCGAATAGGAAGCGTCCGCCGCCAGACGCTGCAGGTGATCTTCGAGATCTGCGGCAGCCTCCTGCACGTCGATCTTCGCTTCGTTATAAATGCCGTTATACAGCGTGCTCATTTCAGAAGAAAGATTGTCCAGCGCGCGATCATAGATCATCTGGATTATGAAAATGTCGTTTTTCTCGATCAGATCCATCAGCAGGCTCCTGGTCTGCTGAACAAGCGAAATGTATGACGGCGAGCAGGCGAGGGACTGCGCGTAGCCGTATATGGCCATAGTATTCTCAGGATCGGTCTCATAGGCCTGTTTCGCTGCTGCGGCGGCCTGCGGATAGGATTCGGGGACCCCGCCCGCGGCCATGAGCCTGTAAATGAGAGCGCAAAAAAGCGTGCTGTGGACGTATATATTTTTTAATTTCGACTGCGAGTATTTCGCGGCCATTAAAAAATAATTCAGGGCGCGTTCATGATCGCCCTTTTCGAAAAAGCATAAAAGACCCAGCTGATAGCAGCATAAAAAATCGCCGTAATGTTTTTCTTCGGTGTTTAAAAAAGTTATGTAAGCGTTTTCGATATTTCCGATTTTGAAATATTCTTCAGCTTTTTTCCGGCTGTGACGGCCCATTTTCATCTCCGCGGTCTCCGCGGCCTCTCCGGCGGAGTACGGCTTGAACTCGTCGTTGAATTCCAAGTCGTGCCACAAGATCCTTTTGGCGTAGGAATAATTCGCGATCGAACATACGTTATTCAGATTTTTAGATAATTTAAGGTTGAATTCTTTACAGAGCGATTCGATCGCCTGCTGGCCCGTCAAAGCGGAGATAAATATTTTTCTGTCGCGCAGCAGGGAAGATTCATTGGAAAGTCCGGACATTTTGGATATGGCTTCGACTTCCAGCCCGATCTGCGAAATGATGAGTTGAAAAGACCTTGAGGCGTCGGCTGTAAATCCGTTATCGCCCGAGCTGAAAACGTTTTCGATAATGCCGTAGATGCTTTTTATCTGCCGGTATTCTATTGAATCGTCCAATTTAAAATTATTCATTATCAACCATATTCAATATTCAATTGCCAAACTGAAATTTTAAAACGCGGCAGGCGTTTAAGAAACCAGAGTTTTTACCTTTTCGAACTTGCCGTCCATGCCGAGTTCCAGGATCTGCTCCGCGACCGAATTAGTTACGTTCTTGCGTTCTATGATCATTTTCACGTATTTTCTTTTTGTTTCGGCCGTAGCCTCCTGCTTTTTCTTTTCATTGGAGTAGATGAATTCGTCCAGTTTTTTAATTTCTTCCATAAGGCCGCTACGCTTGTTTTCTATGAAACCGTAATAAATTTTTCCGAAGAAGGTTCCGTAAACGGGCCACAGTATGAAGTTTAGCGCCATCGCGATCTTGAAGAACATTTCCATTTCGCCGTAATAAAGAAGGGCGTAGCCGAAAAGCACAGTGAAAAATATCATGACCATGAAACAGCCGGACAAGGTCTTGACCAGAGAATAAATGCGGTGTTTCCGCCAGTCTTCTGACGGCAGGGGATCGCCTTCGCCAAGGCTTGTTTTTTTGTAATTGCCGAGGAATGTCTCCGTATCGAGTACGGGGTAGACTTTGTTCATCTGTATGAGCTCTTTGATTTTTTTGTCGAAATCCTTCTGCGCGGCGGTAAAAGGTTTAAGGATTTCGTTGTTGAGCTCATCGCTGCATTTTATGGCGATATCTTCTAGAAAACTCTTGAAGTCGAAAAAACTTTTATTTTCGCTGACTTCTTTTATTATTACCTGGAGGCTGTCGTTGAGTTTTTCGGCCCGCTGGCGCAGCGCGAGTATCTGGAAATAGGAGTTGTCGCTTTCGGCGGTCGCGGCGATCTCGCGGTTCTCGGACTTTATGGCGGCTATCTTGGACGGCATGACCGAGTAGGAGGAATCGCTCGTCAGGCGCTGAAGGAAATCGTCGATTTTGGCGGTGATCTCCCTGACCTCGCTCTGCGCTTCATTATAAACGCCGTTGTAGAGCATGTCTATTTCTTCGAGCAGGTTGTCCAGCGCGCGGTCGTAGATCATCTGAAGCAGGAATATGTCGTTGGTCTGGACCAGATCGAGCAAGAGGCTCATGGTATGCTGAAGCTCCGAAGTGTATGAGGGCGAGCAGGCCAGAGTCTGGGCGTAACCGTAAATTGCGCCGGGATTCTCCGGATCGGCCTCGTAGGCCTGTTTCGATTCCGCAACGGCCAGCGGGTAAGAATCGGGGTTCCCGTTCACGGCGGCGAGCCTGTGTATAAGGGCGCAAAAAAAGGTGCTCTGGACGTATATTTTTTTTAATTTCGTCTGCGAAAATTTCGCGGCTTTTTTAAAATAATTAAGGGCGCTTTCGTGTTCGCCTTTTTCAAAAAAACATATAAGGCCCAGCTGGTAGCAGCTTAAAAAGTCGCCGTAATGTTTTTCTTCGGAGTTGATAAAACTTATGAACGCGTTTTCGATGTGCCCGTTTCTGAAATAATCTTCCGCCTTTTTACGGCTATGGCGAGACATTTTCACGTCCGTTGACTCGTCGGACGTTCCAACGGAGTATGGCTTGAAATCGTCGCTGAATTCGTAGTCGTACCATAAAATTCGCTTGGCGTAAGAATAATTCGCGATCGAAGATATGTTGTTGAGATTTTTGGATAATTTAAGATTGAATTCTTTGCAAATGGGATCTATCGCCTGCTGGCTGATAAAAGTCGAGATCAGTTCGTGCCTGCTGTACAGCAGTGTAGATTCATTTGAAAGGCAGGAAGTTTTGGATATGGATTCGATCTCGCGCTCGATCTGCGAAACGATCAATTGAAAAGACCTCGAAGCATTGGCTATGAAGCCGTTGTCGCCCGAGTTGAAAACATTTTCAATAATGCGGTAGATACTTTTTATTTGCCGGTATTCAATTGAATCTTCCAATTTGAAATTATTCATGCGTTAATATATTACAACAAATTCTAAAAAAAGTAAAACTAAAAAGGTATAAAATTTAAACTTAATATTTCTATGGATATTAATACATGCAAATATATCGGCAATTATATCCGCAGTATTATATTAATTTTATTTTATCCTGCCGAGTATTTCGAGGACCTCCTTCAGTGAGGCGTATCCGCGGATCTCGAACTCCGTTTTATTTCCGGCCCCGTCGTAAAAAATTATATAAGGCATGTAAGGGGATTTATATTTCTGGTTTTTAATCGAGGCGCCTTCGCCGGAAGAATCGGTGCAGTCGAGTTTGATCTTTATGAACCTTTCGGCCGCCTTTAAAAAATCTGGATTTTTGAATATTTCAGATTCGATCTGCTTGCACGGCAGGCACCAGTCGGCGTAAAAATCTATTATGACAGGCTTTTTCTCGCTGCGCGCCTGTTTCATGCCCTCGTTATAATCCTTTATCCAGGAATCTTTTGAATCGGCGTTCGTGGTTTCGGTCCGTCCGGGGGCGAAAGACCGCAGGCCGGCGGTGTCCGCGGCGCCTGGCCCTAAAACCGCCATGACGGCGAACAGTGCCGCCAGCGCGAGGCAAACCGCGCCTGCGCCTTTGGCGAAATGGTTCGCAAGCGGAGTGTTCTCATCGACGGTCGAGAACACGCCCAGTATGGAGGCCGTGACGACGGCGTAAAAAGAGGCGGCGGCGAGCATAAGATAAGCGGGCGTCACGAACTGCATGAAATAGAGCGTGAGCCAGAGGATTGCCAGTCCGAAGAAGTTTTTAAGCCGCACCATCCACATTCCCGAGCGCGGCAGGAAATTCGCGCCCATGGCGACGGCGAGAAAGAGCATGCCGAGGCCCATTCCATAGGAAAATAGCATGAGAAATCCGATTGCCGGCGAATTTACGGTCGAAACGAATATGAGCAGCGAGCCGGCGAAAGGCCCGACGCAGGGAGCCGCGACAAGGCCCATCGTCAGGCCCATCGTGAAGGCTCCAAAATAGCCCTGTTCGGACTGGCCGACCTTCGACATAACCGAATCGGGCATCCTGATCTCGTAGAGTTCGAACATCGCTCCCGCGAAGAAAAGCAGTAAAAGCGTCACGAACGCGACGATCCAGGCGTTGGACATGACGGAACCCATGTCGACGCCTATGAGCGTCACTATGACGCCCAGCGCGGCGAAGGACAAGGCCATGCCGACCGTGAAGACTAGCGCCAGCGCGAAGGTCTTTTTCTTCGAACGCTCTCTGGTCTGGCTGCCGAAAAAGGCCACCGTTATAGGTATCATCGGATAGACGCACGGCGTGAGCGACGAGATGAGCCCCCAGAGAAAAGCCATCGCGACGGCCAGAAATACGCTGCGCTTATAGAAGTTCATGAATGAGGAAGAACTTTCCGGCGAAGAAACGGCGCTTTTATCTGCGTCCGGGCCTTTTTCCGAAACTTTTAACGGAGCGGCCGCGGGCGCTCCCGAAGCGACTGTTACTTTGAGCGCGGCTTCGATCGTTTCCTCGGCCGGCGGCGTGCACATCGTATCCGTGCAGGCCTGGTATTTAACTTTTACAGCCAGTTTGAGATCTTCGGGCACGTTCGCTGCGAGTTTAACTTCGAGCGTCGAAAAGATCGTCCCTTCGTACAGCAGAAGTTTTTCACCCATGGCGGGATAATCTTTGACCGCCGGCGCCGGATATGAGGCGTGAAACGATTCAACCGCGGGCGAGGAAACCGAGTATGAAAGCGCGCTGCCGGTTTTATCGCCGGGCGCGTAAAGATGGAAAGGCTTCGATATCACAGTTTTTATAACTATCTCAGCGCTTTCCCCCGCCCCTGCCGTGATCACGGCCGCATCGAGCGAAAATTCGACGTTGTTCTCACCGGCGCCGCAGGGCCGCGAAAGGCATAAAATTGTCAGAATGATCAGCGTCGGAATGAGCGTAAATGTCTTTTTCCGGAACATAGTAACTCCTCTATTCATTTAAAATATAAACATTACGAGGGCGTCCGCCCTGAAATATATGAATATTATAATATAGTGTAATTTGATATACTTAATTACCTGTTTTATTTTAACAGAAATTAAAAAATCTTTCAACATTTTTTTAAAATACATAAACTTATATTTGACAATTGCTTTTTTTTTGATATAATGATTTCCGATAAACAACAAAATGCGGAGGTTATCATGAAAAAGACTACCCTTGTTTCCGTTTCGTTCTTAATTTTATTGGCCGCCCTGCTTATAAACGCCCCTGCCGCCTTCGGCGAAGCTGCCGCCGATGCGGATGCGAGGGAATACAGCGAAAAAATCAAAGGCAAAGATCCCTTTCAGGCGCTCGTAACGCCCCCTCCCGCGGTCGTGCCTCAGAACCCGGATAAAATCGACTTCATAGCGAAACCGCCCGTTCCTGTTATAGAACCGCTGCCCATAAAGGTCACTTTCATTGTAGGGTCGTCCAACAGAAAGTTCGCCACGATGTGCCTTAACGACAAGGTCTATCATATGACCAGCGGCGATCGCGAAAAAAGCGGATTATTCCACGTTATCGAAGTTCAGAACGATCACGTGAAAATATTCGATTCCAGGGTCCAGAAAGAAAGGACGATCAAGCTGACGGAGGAATAGGCCTTTTAGGAAAGGTCCCGGCGGCCAATCAATAATCGTTTCTGTTAAGGTTGAACTCATTAAGCCATTTGTCGGTGATTACCGGCTTATGGCTTTTTAATTTTTCGATGATGGCGGCCGGGTCTTTTTCGATGACCATAAGCCCGCGGTGGCTTTCGTTCAGGAAGCCTTCCGAAACCATCTTGTCTATGAAAGCGATCAGATGATCATAGTATCCGGCGATATTGAGCAGGCCGCAGGCTTTTTTCTGGAAACCGAGCTGCGCCCAGGTCAAGACCTCAAAAAATTCCTCGAGCGTTCCTATGCCGCCTGGCAGTGCTATGAACGCGTCGGAGAGTTCCGACATCAGTGCCTTGCGTTCGTGCATGGTGTTAACGACGCGGAGCTCGGTGAGGCAGCGGTGCGCGAGTTCTTTATCGACGAGCGTTTTGGGAATGACGCCTATGGCCCTTCCGCCGCCTGCCAGAACGGCGTTGGCGATCTCGCCCATTATTCCGACGTTGCCGCCGCCGTAAACGAGCTCAGCGCCGCTTTTAGCGATGCGTTCGCCGAGCGCGTGGGCGGCCCTGACGTATTCGGGATTATTGCCGGGATTCGACCCGCAGAAAACGCATATTCTTTTTATCAATTTCTATCTCCATCTCATGCAATATTTTAAACCGTTTATCTGATTTTCACGCCGAATTTAAAATCCTGCTTGTAGCGATCGTATGTTTCGTGCAGTTTTTCGTGTATTCTTAAAAAGGCTTCTACGACAACCGGATCGAAGTGAGTGCCGGAGTCTTTTTTTATTCTGCGCAGGGCCTCTTCGTGCGGAAGGGCCGGCTTGTACGGGCGTTTGGAAACGATGGCGTCGTAGGCGTCGACGATCGAAAAGATCCTCGCCGAAAGGGGAATGTCTTCGCCTTTAAGTCCGCATGGATAGCCCGATCCGTCGTATTTTTCGTGGTGGTGTAAAATGATGTCCCTGGCCATCAGCAGATAGCCTCGGCTCAGCTGGTGGTCTGCGATGATGCTCAATATCACGTCTGTGCCTATCACCGGATGCTTTTTCATTTCGTCGTATTCTTCTTCGGTGAGCGCGGCCGGTTTTAAAAGCACCCTGTCGGGTATGCCGACCTTGCCGATATCGTGCAGCGGCCCGACCTTGTAAATATTGGCGACGAAATCCGGCGGGCATCCGAGTTCGCCGGCGAGTATCACCGAGTATTCGCGGGTGCGTTCGAGATGATAGCCGGTTTCCGGGTCGCGGAGTTCCGCGAGTTTTGCCAGCGCGAATACCGTCACGTCGTTGATCTCGAAATAAGCCTGTGAAACCCTCGATATCGTGGTATGGTGAAGTTTGTCGATCGCGCCCATGCAGCTGAGCAGTTCGTCGCCGGGTATGTATTTAACGAGCAGGTCGCTGTAGCTGTCTTCGAAAAGATGGAACGCCTCGACGAATTTAGGATAGGATATGTCGTTATAAGCGATCTCTTTCGCGAGTTCTGAATTTTCCCTGTAATATCCTTCGAAATCGTCATTTTTAAGATAATGAGCGAAGTCGTCGACCAGTTTCTGGAAACCGTTTTTGTAATATCCGAGCTCGCTTTCGCTTGTGATGATATTTTCTTCTTTTACGAGCCTGATCCATTTATCGAGAATAAGATCCCGGTTTTGGCCGAATATTTCAGCGACCTTTCTGACTTTCGCGATTTCTTTGGATTTCATTGTCATAAGATACCCGCCTTTTTAGTGATAAAAAATCAGAGTTATTTTAATATATTTTTAATTATTTTTCAATTAAAATTTTCTCGGCTGCTTACGTTTATTTTTTTATAAAAATTATTGCATTTTTAGTAAAAATTTGATATTATTAAAAAAATTTAAAAACCAATAAATATTTGCGTGAATTAATTAATTATACCGCCGCGTCTAATCTTGCTTGAATTTCTTTTCACAGAGGCGTTTTAGTTGAAATATCACTTTCACAGGCCGTCCAAGTTTATTTTATCGGAGAATTTTGCATGTTAAATTCGTTTTCAACGGTTATGGGCATACCGGTCGCGGGCTATTCCATATTATCGCTCGCATCCGGAACCGCGGGGGTCGCCGCGTCTGGCACGGGCGAGGTCCATGTCGAACAGTCCATGATCGATCCGGCCATTATTTTCAACCGCCACTGGATATCGAGCACGTTCCACTCGGTGGGCGGCCATCACTTCATAGTGGTTATAATGAGTCTTATCATTATAGCCGCTCTCGCGGCGTTCCTGGCTTATTGCTCGCGTGACCTCAAAGTGCGCCGCATTTCGGCCGGCCAGAATTTCCTCGAACTCATTTACGAATCGCTCGACGGTTATGTCGTAAGCATGATGGGGCCCGCCGGCCGGAAGTTTCTGGTTTTGATCGGCTCTTTGTTCATATACATACTTTTATCCAATTACCTCGGCCTGGTTCCGGGCATGGAAGCGCCTACCGCGAACCTCAACACCACGCTCGCGCTCGCGCTGGTCACCTTCTTCTCCATACATTACTACGGACTTAAAACCCAGGGTCTCAAATATTTGAAGCATTTTGCCGGCGACGTCTGGTGGCTCGCTCCGCTTATGATACCTATTCACGTCATCGGCGAGCTTGCGCGGCCGCTGTCATTGTCGATAAGGCTTTTTGGCAATATCAGGGGCGAGGACATCGCGATATGCATACTGTTCTTTCTCGGCGTCAAGGCGTATTTCCCGTTCTTCCACACGCCGATGCTCTTTCTCGCGTGTTTTTCCTGCCTGATACAGGCTCTGGTTTTCACGATGCTTTCAATGGCGTACATATCGGGCGCCCTTCCACATGAAGAGCACGATGAAGAAGGCGGCCGCGGCGACGACGATAAGCACAAGGGCGCTCACAAATAAAAAAAACGGATAAGATAAAAACCTGATTAATAAAATAAAATAATAGAAAACAAACCATAAAAATTATGAAAGGGGAATTTCAATGAATTTTCAGTTGGACCTTCACGTATGGAGCGTAATCTTTTCGTCACTTTGTATCATGTTCGGCGCGGTCGGAGCCGCTTTTGCCCAGGGCAAAGCGATCGTAGCGGCGCTCGAGGGCATCGCAAGACAGCCTCAGTCGGCCGGCGAAATCCGTACCACCATGATCATAGGCCTCGCGCTCATCGAATCGCTCGCCATATACTGCCTGGTCATCTCCCTTATCCTCCTGTTCGTAAGGTGGTAATTCATTCTGCCTGACGGCGGAATGGCGCTATAAACGCGGGGGCGGCTTTCGGAGCGGTTGATTTTACCGCGTGAAAGTCCCCGCCCGCGCGGACGGCGCATGGTTGATCCAACGGCAATCTGGTTACTTACTGCACGAGAGGGGCTGCGTAATGTTAGATATTAACATTAATTTACTCTGGCAATTTATTAATTTTTTCATAGTCCTATACGTACTCAACCGCTTTCTTTTCACGCCCGTGGGGCAGGTCCTGAAAAAGCGCCAGCTCGACATCGAGCTGCTTTATAAAAAGATCGAAGAAGACCGCGAAGCCGCCGAAAACCTTAAGAAAGCTCACGACGAACAAATGAAGAAGATACAGCTCGAGATCGATGAGATCAAGCGCAGCGAGATCAAGGCCGCGCAGCGTCAGCGCGAGGAAATACTCGAAGAGGCCCGCCGCGAGGCGCAGCTTATCATCGACAAAGGCCTGGCGAAGGTCGAGATCGAAACGAAGAAAGAGCTCGATAAGCTGCAGGACTATCTCAGCGACCTTTCGGTCCAAATCGCCTCGAAGATATTGAAACAGGAAATTGACGTGAACCGCCACAAAACGATGATAGGCGATTTCATACAAAAAGTTGGTGAAATAGAGTGGCAGAAGCGGTAGCCGCGAAGCGTTACGCGGAGGCGCTCTTGAGGCTTGCGCACGACGAGAGCGAAAAAAAGAAGTTCGAAGACGACATCGAATTTATAATACAGACCTTGAACGCCGATAAACGGCTTTCGAAGATATTTACGCATCCGCGGATCAGGAAGGCGCACAAACTCGAACTGATCGATAAGATGTGGAAGCCGTACATATGCAAAACCGTATATAACTTCATGAGACTTTTGATCGAAAACCGCCGCATATACGAGCTTAACCTCATCCTGAGGCAGTACCAGATCGAGGTCAAGCGGCTGAAAGGCATCTACCTGGCCCGCGTGCAGACGGCTTTTCCACTCGACGCCGCACAGTCGGAAGAACTCAGAACGCGCCTCGAATCTCTCAGCGGGCTTAAACTCGAGATCCAGAACCGGGTCAAGCCCGAGATCATTGGAGGAATACTCGTCAGGATCGGCGACGACGTCATCGACTGGCGCGTATCGAGAATGCTGCACACGCTCAACGAGCAAATGCGCCGCGACGAACTGATCGGCCTGATGGACTCGGGCCCCGAAACCGCCCGCGTCATCGACGTCGAAAAAGAATAATTCTTTTTTATTTTATTGTGATGTAAATTATTATTTGATACAAGCGAATGGGGGATGTTTTTAATGGCAATCAGACCAGACGAAGTGGTTAAAATACTTACTCAGG
>Ga0209212_1002369_pt1 | contig 27051 bp, 22 predicted proteins | sample RifGroC2_FD_183996 | JGI IMG/M metagenome (GOLD analysis project Ga0209212, IMG submission 183996) | Groundwater microbial communities from Rifle, Colorado, USA - Groundwater C2 (SPAdes) (version 2) | ecosystem: Environmental > Aquatic > Deep subsurface > Groundwater | place: Rifle, Colorado... | reverse complement strand
CGGCGGCTACGTGAGCTGCCCAAAATTCTGTTCCCATCTTCATGCTCGCTCCTTGATTGTTTTTGAGGGCGCAAGGATGCGGGGTTTTTATTCAGGCAGGAAGGTTGGGGTTTATGGGGCGCTTACGAATATCGCGTCATCCTTCTTTCCATTCAGAAATAGAACGAAGGCTGGGCTGAATAGCTCTAATGGCTCTTTTAGCATGCCTGGGCTATTTATAAGTTCATCTGCTGCGGCTACTGCGATTTTTGGATCGCAGGATTCCAATTTTTCCTTCACTGTTTTCGGTGAGCCATCAATAATTTTAATGACAGTGTTTTCCAGATTGTTACCTTGAGAAGCCCCCAGTGGGTTTTTTTCTAACTGGTCAAGCAAAGTGAGAATTTGCTGTTTATCTCGTGAGTCATATACTTTGTTTGCAACATTTTTCAGGCTTGCCCAATCTTGTTTGATTCCGATGTTGTTTTCAAGTGAAACCAGAGCTCCGATCATAAGAAGTTCGCGATTTATTGTTTTACCCCAACTCGCTCTAGTCATTGAGTACATGAGGGGCGTGTGCCCAATATTGTTGGTTGAGGTCAGATCGGCACCATGAGCGATTAGCATTTTTATCAACAAAATGCTATTTGCATTAGCCGCGAGATGAAGCGGGGTGTTTCCGCTTGCATCGCGAGCATTAACATCTGCTCCGGATGCTATAAGTAAGCCAGCCGTTTCGGCTTGGTTTTTGCATAGCTCTTTCCATGGCCCATCAGGATCCTCACAACCGGCACCATCGACGATCTCATGCAGCGCAGCTCTTCTGTTAGGCCCATATTTGATATTAAGGTTGGCCCCATGGCTTGCCAGCAGCGAGATCATTTCCTTGTAGTCAGCTTTCTTAACTGATTCCTTAAACCGATGCCATATAGCACCATCCAAAGGAGGTCTGCCAAGATTATCCGTGATATTCACGTCCACACCAGAAGCAATAAGCAATTTGGCAATTTCCAAGCTGTTATTTTCCACGGCAACATGAAGCATTGATTCCTTACCCACTTGGATATTTTTTATCTTGCTGCGAGCAGTCAGCCATTTAAGTACATTCTGATTGGGCGTAGGGAGGTATGCCAATGCCGAATAGCAAGCATCAAAATCTGGATTAATTCCTTTTGAGCTTAAAAATTCCAAGACATCAAGGTTTCCTGCTCGGCACGCACCTTGAGTCATTTTTGGAATTTCTTGAGAAGGCAGACTTGCGCCATGATCAAGCAGCATCTTGAGAATTTTAGCGTTCCCTTTATAAGAAGTGCCAATCGAAATTGCAGTTTGCCCTTGAGAGTCTGGCCGATTTACATCGGCACCATGCTCTATAAGCCATTTGACTGCCTGCGTTCTCCCATTAAGCGCAGCACCCTGCAGCGGAGTTCGCTTGAACATGTTGTTTTGATCGTTGATATCAGCGCCATGCTTGAGAAGCAATTCAGCAGTATTTAGGGTTTCGGAATTAATGGCTGCATGCATTGGGGAGTTGCCTGCGCAGCCCGCACCATGAATATCTGCGCCGAGCGATATTAGCAGCTCGGTCATTTCAGCATTGCTTATTGAAAAACAGATGATCCCCTTTTCTTTTATATCCGCGCCATACTTAACCAAGCTTTCTACGATATGCCTGTTAGTTTTGTTCGCAGCTATTTTCAGAGGGCTCATGAATTGATTTTTGTGCCCCCTCGAGTTTGGGTTTATTTTCTTTGAAAGAATCTCATCAACTTGAGACTCATCACTCTTCTCGATTGCCTCGATTAACACGTCGCCGTCACCAGTTGGCTTAAGTGTTTCATCAGCAATACCCGGTTGTATGGCGACTATCAAAGAAAATAATATGGCTAGTAGGAACTTATTGATCTGGCGCATGTGATTCCCTGAGTAAATTGCCGAGCGTTAGTGCAACATTGTTTCTGTAAATTTCAATCCAGCCGTATTGGCGCTTTTGCAGATTGGCTGCCGAAGTCAACGAGGATTGCGAGCGAGTTCTTCGGGGTTATATTACCAGCAACCTTGAAGGAGTAAAAATGGCAATGCGTGTAGAAACAAACCCACTGGAGGCGGCGTATGCGGCTCTGCTCACCCAAGGACTCGATGGTGCCGGCGAGGCGCTGCGCATACTGGTCAACGAGGCCGGCAAGATCGAACGTGCGCACCACCTCAACGCCCAACCCTTCGAACGCTGCGATGAGCGGCGCGGCTACGCCAACGGCTTCAAGCCGAAGACCGTCATGACGCACCTGGGCGAGCAAACCTTCGACGTCCCGCAGGTGCGCGACAGTGTCAAACAGCGTCCAATACTTTCCACTAATCAGCGTCCAATTTTTTCCACTTTTTCGGCTTTCTGAGCCCGGTTTTTGCGATGCTTGAACCGGTAAGAATCGTTACCTGTTTCCAGAATGTCGCAATGATGGGTAATCCGATCCAGCAAGGCTGTCGTCATCTTGGCATCGCCAAACACCTGCCCCCACTCGCCAAACGATAGATTTGTCGTGATGATCAGCGAGGTTTTCTCGTAAAGATGGCTGATGAGGTGGAACAGCAAGGCACCGCCCGATGCCGGAAACGGCAAATAACCCAGCTCATCCATGATCACCGCATCCACCAGGCAAAGCTGCTTGGCCAGATTGCCGGCGCGGTTCTGGCTTTTTTCGCGCTCCAACTGATTGATTCCAGCCCGTTCGCCGTGGTATTCCAGCTTCGTTTATAGCCAACGCCTCCCCACGTTGAACACGCGGCCTCAACGCCGGTACTTTTGCCCGTGGAAGATTCGCCAACAAAGTGAAGTCCGCCGCCTTCAGCATTGCACCTTGCCAGCAGCGCACCGGCAAACGATGCCGACAGCGTCATCACCAGTATGGGATTGCCAACAGCCCGCGCCGATATTTCAGACTGCCACCCGGCTAGCGTTCCGGCTTGGGTGTATTCATCATGCCCGCGTTCGCCGGATTGAAATATCACGCCCGAAGCAGCCGCGCCGATAACGGTGTCAGGCAGCACAAACAAATCGCCGCACCAACCCACTTGCAGCGCGCAGCGTATGCGCCGTTTCGGTGGTTTAGCTTGCAGGTATTGCCCCAGCAATGCCCGCCCGGCGTGCGGGTCAATCTCTACGCCCATCGCCAGCAGTTCGCCGCGCAATTCATCGCCCGCACCGCGTAGCAATTCCATCGGCATAGCCCATTCACGCCACTTGCCTACGGTGGTTTTGAATCGCAGCATCCGCCCGAAATTATTTTCCTGCCCGTCAAAGGTCACGGCCTCAACATGCAAGGGTGAACATATCCATTGCTGAATCAGTGCGGGTGGCGCTTCTCCTTTGCCGTGCTTGATTGTAAAAAACCATACACCCGGTTTCAGCTTGCCGCCGTCTGGCAGCGGTTGCCAATCGTCGAACACTTGGAAGCATGGCCGTTTGCTTTCGTCGGGGATAATCGGTTCAGGTGTTACCTCTGATACCTCGGCAGTAGCGGCAGGGGTATCAGCGAAAAACCTGTCGTTATTGGCTTGCACCCCTGATACCTGTGATACCTCACTTTTCATCAATGCCGCATCGTGTTCCGGGGTTGCTGTGTCCACACCTTCCGTGGGTGGTGTGGGGGTGCCGCTACTGTTTGAATCGCTTGTAGCGCATCCTACGGGGTCGAATTTGGCCAATATCGCGGCGGTACGCGCCTCGATTGTGGAAAATTGATTAGCCATGATGAATACCTCCGGCAGCGAGTGCGGCCTGTATCCGCGAACAGGTTCCGGCCATATCCACCGCGCCCAGCTCCCGCTGGGCGTTGTCTCTTGTGATGTCCATGATTACACCCCCGCCGTCTTGCGACTGTCAGCGATGCGGTGCGCGATATATTCCTGCACCTCGGCCTCGACAAACGCAATTGAGGTTGCGCCGAGTTTTATCGGTTTTGGAAAATCTGGATCGTAATGGCGCGAGTTCGGGTCAAGCCGTGCGTAAATTGTTGAGCGGCTCAAGCCCAGCGATTGCTCAACTTGTTTTCTGCGAAGTAGGCGGTGTGCGATTGCGCCTTGCGGTGTGGTTTGTGACGGCATAATGAAAGCTCCTAAATTGCTTTCGTGCCGTCCAAAATGAAAAGACGGCGACAAAAGCGGTTTAATAAAACATCGCTTGTGTCGCCGTCCTAACCTCCTACTGCCAGTTCCCTACCCGCAAGGCTCACAAAAGACTGCGGATCGACTGCTGTCCACTATGCCGAGTGATAGTGAACTGGGGGACAATTCTGCTAACGTGTACTTCCACGGAATTACTACAGCATGATGGCCGAAAACAGCACCGCCAACTCACTATTCCGCATTCGCGCAGTGACCGCGCTAGAAGCGCGAAGCTCGTCACTTTGCCGCACCCCGAGGAACTTCACGATTCGGGTCAGTCAGACTTATTTTTTGGGCTACTGCTTCGCATGTTAGTGACTGCTCACATAGTTGTCAAGTCCGATTTATTCCGCAGATAACTTACCCCGCTTTTTTGTGCAGCGGTATCACTTGCGCACCTGTTGCCAAGCCGTCCAGATAGTCAGCCCAGTGCTGCATCATGCGCCGCCGCTCGGGTAGGTATTCCGCCGCGTTGTAGGTCGCACGCACACCGCTGGCCTTATGCGCCAGTTGCCGCTCGATTGCGTCCGCATTAAAACCTTGCTCGTTTAACAATGTGCTGGCCATGTGCCTGAAGCCGTGCGCGGTCATTTGTTCTTTGGTGTATCCCATGCTTCGCAATGCCGCCAATATCGTATTTTTCGCCATTGATTTTGTGCTGGAACTTACGCTCGGGAAAACATATTTACCCGTGCCCGTCAGCGTATGCACTTCGCGCAGGATCGCCACGGCTTGGGTAGGCAGCGGGATAATATGCAATGCCTTCATTTTCATCTTGTCAGCAGGTATGCGCCATTCCGCCTTTTCAAGGTCAATTTCCGCCCATTCTGCACGGCTCAATTCTACTGGCCGCAGGAATACCAATGGCGAAAGTTTGAATGCACAGCGAACAATAAATGTACCCGAGTAACCGTCAATATCGCGCATCAATTTGCCGATCTGCACAGGCTCGGTAATCGCCGCCAAATGTTTGCCCTTATGTGGTGGCAATGCGCCTTTCAAGTCAGCCGATGGATCGCGTTCAGCCCTACCTGTTGAAATAGCATAGCGGAAAACTTGCCCGCAGATAGCACTGACACGGTGTGCGGAATCTAATGCGCCACGGCTTTCAATCCGGCGTAATACTGTCAGCAATTCAGGCGCGCTTATTTCACCAATAGGGCGCGCACCGATCCACGGGAACACGTCATTTTCCAGTCTAATGCTGATTGTTTTGGTATGCGATTCTTTCCAATTCCTCGAAAATTTAGAAAGCCACTCACGCGCCACGATCTCAAAGCTATTCGCTGCCAATGCCACAACAGCCGCCTTTTGCGCCTTCTTCACCGCGCCGGGGTCTGCACCATTCGCCAGTATTTTGCGTGCGGCCTCGCGCCGTTCCCGTGCGTCCGATAGGGTTACGTCTGGATATACGCCAATTGCCAACGTCTTGCGCTTGCCAGCAAAGCGATAATCAAGCCGCCAATACTTTGCGCCGGGCACGGCAATCTTTTTTTCCTTGTCGTTGATTTTCTCGCTATCCGGCTGCACCAGCAGATACATGCCGCCGCTGTCTGCCAACTTCACGGGCTTGCCGGTCGCCTTTGCCTTCTTCACTTCCAAGTCAGTCAGTGCCATGATTTACCCCCTTTGACGGTATCAGTGTTTGACGGTATCTGATATACCGCCAAATATACCGCCAATTGACGGTAGATTGCAAGGGAATAATTAGGAATTGGTAGGTAAAGAAAACAACATTATGCGTTTATTCATAATGGCTTATCGGATAATTCAGGAACGCTTGCAATGCCGTTATCGTCTTTCGGTCCACCACAGCATCAGCATCCCCAGCGACAAGAATAAAGCCGTCATCGCCGTGGCGCTGATAAAGGGCTGCCATTCGTTGAGCGCCCCCAGGCTGGCAAACAGTCGCCCGGCAAAGTGAAATACCAAGCCGAGCACGATGCCCAAGAATATCATCGCGCCGATCCCTCCCGCGCGCCGATGGTAAGACGCAAACGGCAGCGCCAGCAGCATCATCACCATTAACGCAAACGGATAAACCAGCTTGTTCCACATGGCAATTTCGTAGCGCGCGCTTGTTTGGCGGTTATCTTTCAGATGGCTGGTGTATTGGTACAGATCGTAGGCGGACATTTGTTCCGGCACCACCAGCAACACGCTCAGGATGCTCGGGTTCAACGTCGAACGCCATTCCTGGCTGGAAACGGTATCGATTGCGGTTCCCTGCTTGCCAAAGCGAGTTTCCCTCACTTCTTCAAGCTGCCAACGCCCCTGCTCGATAAAATTTGCCCGTTTGGCGTGGATGATTGCCTGCAAGTGGTAGGTTTCATCGAACCGGTAAATGTCGATATTCAACAGGCTGGTGTCCGGCATCACGTTCTTCACGTTCACGAAGCTGAGATCGTCTTTCACCCACACGCCGGAGCGAAATTCCTTGAGTGAAACTTGCGCATTCTGCGCTTTCAAACGCAACTGCTGCGCCATCCGCTCGCTGGGCGGAGCAATAAATTCGCTCAAGACAAAACTCAGTATCACCAGCGGCAGCGCTATTTTGAACAGCGCGCCGATCATCTGCCACAGCGATGCACCGGACACGCGATAAACGGTCAGTTCCGAACTGGCCGCCATCTGCACCAGCGCGAAAATTGTGCCCACCAGCACCGCCACCGGAAACAGCTCGTAAACATGGCCGGGAACGGTCAGCATCACGAACAGCAATACATAGCCCAGATGATACTGTCCCTGCCCCATCACGTTCAGCTCGTGGATCAAATCCAGGAAGGCAAACAGCATGATGAGCGCGGAAAACACCAGCGCGATGCTGAAGTAAATTTCGCGGCCGAGATAGCGCGTCAGCAGGTTCATTGCCGCGCCTCAATTTCTTTCTCATGGCTAGTCGTTTCACCAGCAGTTCCATCAAGGTCAGAATGAGGGCGCTTTCTTGCCAGCACTCTGCGCAACGAGAACAAGGTCATGCGGTGATAAAACATCAGCGCCGTTATCGCCAGCATCACCGCATGAATGCCCCACAGCCCGATGCCGGGCGACAGCTTGCCTTGTCCGACCCACGCATTGGTCACGCTGATCATGTTGCTGTACAGCATGTACAGCACGATCGCCAGAGCCAGATTGAGCGAGCGTCCGGCGCGCGGGTTGACGTAGCCCAGCGGGATTGCCAGCAGGGCGAGAATCAATGCGCTGATCGGCAGTCCCACCCGCCATTCCAGCTCGGAAAGATTCCATGTGGTGCGATTGCGCCATAACTCCGCCGTCGACATGGTGCGCGCCCAGGGCTGCGCCAGCTTAGCCGGCACACTGTCAATGCGTATCGCATAACGCTCGAACTCCACAATGTTGTAGTCGCGCTGTCCGGGCACGCCTTCGTAGCGCGTGCCGTTGAGCAGCACCAGAAAGCGATCCCCGTTCGGCAGCGTTTCCTGCAAGCCCTGCCGGGCCACCATCGTGCCGAGTTTTCCGTTCTGCTCCGACTGCACAAAAACATTGCCGACACGGTTGGTTCCGGCATACATATTCTCGATAAAATATACCCGGTCGGCCTGTTTCGATTCGCGGAACGTGCCCGGAATGGCGGCAGACACATCATCGCGGCTTTCCAGTTTTCTCTTGAATTCATCGGTTTTCTGCAACGCCCACGGCGACAGCACCAGGCTGAGCAGCGCGATCAACGCCACCACCGGCACGGCGTACCATAACACCGGCCGTATCCAGCGCGTCAGCCCGGTGCCGGCGCAGAACCACACGACCATCTCGCTGTCGCGATAGCAGCGCGACAAGGTAAGCAGAACCGAGATGAACAAGCTGATGGAAAGCAACACCGGCAGATAATTCACGGCACTGAAGCCAAGCAGCACCAACACCCCGTCCACCGCGATGATGCCGCCGACCGCATCGCTTAACAGGCGTATCAGCTGGCTAACGACTACAATGCCCAGCAACGCCGCAAACACCAGCAATCCATTGCCGGCAAATTCACTTATCAACGCACGGTGAAAAAGCCCGAAGCGTATCGGCTTTGACTTTATACGGTGAGTTTGCGGATAATCGGGCATCGGGAAGCAGGTTTTTCTATAAAGGAGCAACGCGTGGAATTTAGCATAAAACAAAGCAGTCCGGAGAAGCAGCGCAGCGGTTGTGTGGTCGTTGGCGTTTATGAAGGCGGAAAACTCTCACCGGCGGCACAGGCACTCGACAAGGCGGCGGCGCATCACTTGAGCGATCTCATCGCGCGCGGCGACATGAATGGCAAGACCGGCAGTGCGCTGATGTTGCACAATGTTGCCAACGTTGCAGCCGAACGCGTGTTGCTGGTCGGGCTCGGCAAGGCCGCCGAATTTGCCGCCAAGCCATTCCTCGATGCCTTGCAAGCCGCCTTTGGCGCGCTGCCAAAGACCGCCAGCAAGGATGCCGCGCTGTATCTCGGCGACCTCGCCGTCAAGGATCGCGATGAGGCCTGGAAAATCAAACAGACCGTGCTGATCGCCGCCGAATCCGGCTATCGCTGCGACCGGCTCAAGAGTAAACCTGCCGATGCGCCGGCATTGCGCAAGATCATGCTGGGGTGCGCCGAAAAACCAAGCGGCACCGCACAAACGGCTCTCGATCAGGCCGTGGCGGTCGCGCATGGCGTCAAGCTGGCCAAGGATCTGGGCAACCTGCCCGGCAATATCTGCACCCCGGCCTACCTCGCCGACCAGGCCAAGTCCATCGCCAAAAAACACAAGCTCAAGGCGACGGTGCTGGAAGAAAAAGACATGCAGAAACTCGGCATGCATTCCCTGCTGTCGGTCACACGCGGCAGCCGTCAACCCGCCAAGCTGATCACGCTGGAATATCACGGCGGCGACAAGAAGCAGAAACCCGTCGTGCTGGTCGGCAAGGGGCTCACCTTTGATTCCGGCGGCATTTCGCTCAAGCCCGGCGCGGAAATGGACGAGATGAAATACGACATGTGCGGCGCGGCCAGCGTGCTCGGCACCATGCAGGCCATCGCCGAAATGGGGCTGAAACTGAATGTGGTCGCGGTGATCCCGAGCTGTGAAAACATGCCGGATGGCGCGGCCAGCAAACCCGGCGACATCGTCACCAGCATGTCCGGCCAGACCATCGAAATCCTCAACACCGATGCCGAAGGCCGCTTGATTCTGTGTGACGCGCTGACCTACTCCGCGCGCTTCGGGCCGGATACCGTAGTGGACATCGCCACCCTCACCGGCGCCTGCGTCATCGCGCTGGGCCATGTCGCCACCGGCCTGTTCAGCAATGAAGACAAGCTCGCCGGGGAATTGCTGAAAGCGGGCGATGATGCGCACGACCGCGCCTGGCAACTGCCGCTGTGGGAAGATTATCAGTCGCTGCTCGACAGCAACTTTGCCGACATGCAGAACATCGGCGGCCGCGCCGGCGGAACCATCACCGCCGCCTGTTTCCTGTCGCGCTTCGCCAAGGACTACCGCTGGGCGCATCTGGACATCGCCGGCACCGCGTGGAAATCCGGCAAGGAGAAAGGTTCGACGGGACGCCCCGTGCCGTTGCTCACGCAATACCTGATTAACCGTGCGGCAGTCAAATGATCCGGCGTAGGAGCGCGATTAACCAGCCACTAACCCATCGTTTTTTGATGGGTTAGTGGCATGGCTATGCAAGGCTATCGCGCCCTGATCTATTCATACACCAAAAGGGCGTGATGAATCACGCCCCTACGATATTGCCAAATGGAATAACATGACCAAGGTGGATTTCTATACCGGTTCGACCGACAAGCTGCGCACCGCTTGCCTGTTGAGCCACAAGGCGATGCAGAACAGTGTGCGCGTGGCGCTCAGCACGCCGGATACGGCGACCTCCGACGCCTTGGATAAGCTGCTCTGGCACTATCCGGCCACCGCGTTTATCCCGCATTGCCGCAGCGATGCCGAAGAGGCGGAACAGTGTCCTGTCGTGTTGAACAGCGGCAACGACAAATTTCCCCATTACGGGTTGCTGATCAGTTTGCACGACGAATGCGTCCCGTTTTTCAGCCGCTTTGAACGCGTCATCGAGATTGTCGGCCAGGATGCCGAGGACAGACGTCAGGGACGCGAACGTTACAAGTTTTACAAGGATCGCGGCTACGAGCTGAGCCATATCGACCTGGCCAAAGCGCCATGAATCCCACCATGAATCCCATCGAACTTCCCGACGACGGCTTGCTGGACAACCTGCCCTTGCTGACCCAGGTGGCGGACGAAGACGTGCCGGACGAGCTGCCGACCCTCACCGAAATCGTCGAGAAGACGCAACCTGTCGCCCCCTCACCCCCATCAGGCGAGGCGGACATGCCGCAGTCGCTAAAACGACTCGAAGCACATCTCGAAACCGTGTTCGCGCAGAAGCTCAGCCTCCACCTGGAACAACTGCAACGCCAGGCCATCGAGCAGGCGGTCAGCGAACTCAAAGCCGAGTTGCCCGAACTGCTGCGCAACGCGCCTTTATAATCGCGCCTTTCCGCAGCCTCCTCAATCTGACAACCAAAAATCGAACAGCATCCAATCAAACAGCAAAGCCATGAATATAGAACTCGCCAAAAGTTTTGACCCAAAAGACATCGAAGCACGCTGGTATCCCCAGTGGGAAGCCTCCGGTTATTTCAAGGCCGGATTAGACCCGGACAAGACCGAATCCTTCTGCATCCAACTGCCGCCGCCCAACGTCACCGGCACACTGCACATGGGGCACGGCTTCAACCAGACGCTGATGGACGCGCTGACGCGCTACCACCGCATGCGCGGCGACAACACGCTGTGGCAGCCGGGCACCGACCATGCGGGCATCGCCACGCAGATCGTGGTCGAGCGGCAGCTCGACGCGCAGGGCATCTCGCGCCACGGCCTGGGCCGCGAAAAATTTATCGAGAAAGTGTGGGAGTGGAAGGAATACTCCGGCAACACCATCACCCGGCAGATGCGCCGCCTCGGCACCTCGCCCGACTGGTCGCGCGAGCGCTTCACCATGGACCCCAGTTTGAACAAGACCGTCACCGATACCTTTGTGCGCCTGTTCAACGAAGGTTTGATCTATCGCGGCAAGCGGCTGGTGAACTGGGACCCGAAGCTGCACACCGCCGTGTCCGACCTCGAAGTGGTGCAGGAGGAAGAAGACGGCTTTCTATGGCACATCCGCTATCCGCTGGCCGAACCGGATACGGTGCACGGATTGACGCATCTAACCGTCGCGACCACCCGCCCCGAGACCCTGCTCGGCGACGTCGCCGTGATGGTACACCCGGAGGACGAACGCTATAAACATCTGATCGGCAAACAAGTCATGCTGCCGCTGTGCGGGCGCACCATCCCGATCATCGCCGATGATTATGTCGACAAGGAATTCGGCACCGGCGTAGTGAAGGTCACGCCCGCGCACGACTTCAACGACTATGCGGTGGGACAGCGCCACCATCTGGAGATCATCTCTATCCTCACACTGGATGCAAAGATTAACGAACATGCGCCCGCAAAATATCGCGGCATTGACCGCTTCGATGCACGCAAGGTAATTGTAAGTGACCTCGAAGCGGCCGGCCTGCTCGACAAAGTCGACAAGCACAAACTCAAGGTGCCGCGCGGCGACCGCACCGGCGTAATCATCGAGCCGATGCTCACCGACCAGTGGTTCGTCGCGATGAGCAAGCCGGGCAAGGAAGGCAAGAGCATCACCGCACAGGCCTTGGAATGCGTTGCAAGCGGCGAGATCAAATTCCACCCGGAAAACTGGGTCAACACTTACAACCAGTGGCTGAACAACATTCAGGACTGGTGCATCTCGCGCCAGCTGTGGTGGGGGCATCAGATCCCCGCATGGTACGGCGTGAACGGCGAAGTGTTCGTCGCGCACGACGAGGCCAAAGCGCGCCAGCTCGCTGACAAAGCGGGTTACGCCGGTCAACTCGACCGCGACAACGACGTGCTCGACACCTGGTTCTCGTCCGCGCTGTGGCCGTTTTCCACGCTGGATTGGGAGGAAGGAAAGCCGTTCGAGCAACAGAACGACTTCGTGCAGAAATATCTGCCCTCCTCGGTGCTGGTCACCGGTTTCGACATCATCTTCTTCTGGGTGGCGCGCATGGTGATGATGACCAGGCACATCACCGGCAAGATTCCGTTCAGGGACGTATACGTGCACGGCCTGATCCGCGATGCGGAAGGGCAGAAGATGTCCAAGTCCAAGGGCAACGTGCTCGACCCGATCGATCTGATCGACGGCATCGGCATCGAGGAACTGGTGAAGAAGCGCACCGGCGGACTGATGAACCCGAAGCAGGCGGAGCAGATCGAGAAGCGCACGCGCAAGGAGTTCCCGCAGGGCATCCCCGGCTTCGGCACCGATGCGTTGCGTTTCACCTTCGCCTCGCTCGCCTCGCCGGGACGCGACATCAAGTTCGACATGCAGCGTTGCGAGGGCTATCGCAATTTCTGCAACAAGCTGTGGAACGCCACGCGCTTCGTGCTGATGAATTGCGAGGGCAAGGACTGCGGCCTGGCAGAACACGGCAAAGACAACTGCCACAGCGGCTATCTCGATTTCTCGCCGGCCGACCGCTGGATCGTCAGCCGGTTGCAGCGCGTCGAGGACGAAGTGGCGAAGCATTACGCCGACTACCGCTTCGATCTGCTGGCCAAGGCGATCTACGAGTTTGTCTGGGACGAATATTGCGACTGGTATGTGGAGTTGGCGAAGGTGCAACTACTACCCCACCCCCATCCAACCCACCCCCATCCCAACCTTCCCCCTGAAGGGGAAGGGACGATCGCCCCTCCCCCTTCAAGGGGGAGGTTGGGAGGGGGATGGGTTGATTCCCTTCCCCCTGAAGGGGAAGGGACAAACGACTCCCCTCTATCGAGGGAAGAACTTTCGATCCTTGCCCGGCAGCGCGCCACGCGGCGCACGCTGGTGCGCGTGCTGGAAACGGTGCTGCGCCTGGCCCATCCGCTGATCCCGTTCATCACCGAAGAACTCTGGCAAAAGGTCGCGCCGGTCGCCGGTCGCAGCGGCGAGAGCATCATGTTGCAAGCCTATCCGCACGCCGACCTGACGCGCTGCGACGAGAAATCCGAAGCGTGGGTGGCAACGCTGAAGACCATGATCAACGCCTGCCGCAGCCTGCGCGGCGAGATGAATCTTTCTCCGGCGCAGCGCGTGCCCTTGATCATTGCAACGGGGAGCATTGCGACAGAAACTGCCGCCGAGGATGCCGCCACACTCGCCGTTTTCGCGCCCTACATCAGCAGCCTCGCCAGGCTCAGCGAAGTGCAGATCGTGGCCGAATTGCCCAACGACGACGCGGCGGTCGCCATCGCCGGGACATACAGGCTGATGCTGAAAGTCGAGATCGATGTCGCCGCCGAACGCGAACGGCTGGACAAGGAAATCGCGCGCCTGCAGGGCGAAATCGCCAAGGCGCAAGCCAAGCTGTCCAATGCCAGCTTCGTGGACCGCGCCCCGGCGGCGGTAGTGGAGCAGGAACGCAAGCGCATGGAAGAGTTCGGCGCAACGCTGGGACAGTTGCAAGCGCAACGCGGCAAGTTGGGTTGATTGAACCGTAGGGGCGTGATTCATCACGCCTTGGTGTTGTCGCCGAAAAAGGGCGTGATAAATCACGCCCCTACCGGCGAATCCCCGTTAACGACGGCGCAGAAAATAAATAAATTCGCCGCCCTGCTCGACTGAGGACAACAACTCGTTGCCGGTCTGGCGGCAGAACACCACGAAGTCCTTGGGCGACTCCGGATCGGTTGCCAATACCTTGAGCACTTGTCCGCTGCTCATTTGCGACAGGGATTTTTTGGTGCGCAAAATGGGCAGCGGGCAGCTCAGTTTGCGCGCATCCAGTTCCAGATCGAACTCCATCACGCGCTCACCGGCAAACCGGCCTGCACCCACGCGGTGATGCCGCCCTGCTGCAACAGCGCTTCCAATTCTGAGACGGTGATGTTCTTGAAGCCTGGCATTGCCTATTCCCTTTCTGGTTGTTCCTGATCTGCCAACAGATGCGAGAGCCGTTTGTTCGCCACCGCCAACCGCTTCACCAGCATGCGCAGAAACGCATCGCCGAATTGAAAGCGGCATCCGGTCGTGGCGCGCACCAGCATATCCGGGTTGATTTCGATCAGCACCGTATCGCTCTGGGCGATCACGTCGGTGCTGCGTATAAACTCATGCTCGGAAAGATGCGCCATTTCGCCGAAGCAGTCGCCGCGATGCAACAGGCTCAACAACCTGCCCTGCTTGGCCACACGCACCGTGCCTTGCGCCAGAATATAAAAAATGCGCCCGCTTTCGCCATCGCGCAGAATATATTCCGCTTCCGGAACCTTGCGCCACTCGCTGATGCGCAACACCTCCCAAAGCTCCACGTCGCTGAAATTCTTGAAGAACGCCAGACCGCGCAGCGTGTCGAATTTTTCGGTATCAAAAATTTCATCCCGCGCCGCCGTCACGTGACTGAAAAATCCGACCAGGGCGCGCGTAAATTCATCCCAGGTCTGATAGCGCTTGGCCGTATCCTTCTCCATCGCGCGCCGCACGATCGCATCCAGTTCGTGCGGTATTTCGGAACGAAACGTGCTGGGCGGCGGCGGCTCGATGTTGAGAATCTGATAAATCATGCTGAAATTGTTGCCCGCCTCGAACGGCAGTTTGCCGGTCAACAGCTTGTACATCATCACGCCCAGCGAATAAATATCGGTCTGGTGCGTCAGCGGCAATTCCTGGACCTGTTCTGGCGACATGTACGCCGGCGAGCCCACCCCGCTGACCTGGGTAGTTTGCTGGTTCTGGAGGGCCGCCGAGCCGAAATCGGAAATTTTGATATGGGTCTCGCCCTGCAAGAGAATGTTGGCCGGTTTGATGTCGCGATGGATCACGCCCTGATACTGCGCGTATTCGAGCGCCTTGCAGCACTTGTAGGTAATTTCCGCAATCGTGCTGATCGGCAACAGGTTGTCCACCTCTGCGTACCGTTCAAGCGTACTGCCCTCGACGTATTCCATCACCATGTAATTGACATCGCCCTCCATCACCGCATCGAGAATTTTCACGATATGGGGGTGGGATAGCTTGCCCGCCAGCGAAGCCTCGGTCATCAACAGCTTGCGGTAAATCCTGGCGTTATTGGAGTCACGCAGGTTTTTCAGATCGAACAGCTTGATGGCGACCTGCTGTTTGCTGAACGGGTCGGTGGCCAGATACACGGTGCTGGTCGCCCCGATGCCGAGCTCGCGCTCGATTTCATATTTGCCGATTTTGTCCATTGGGATTGTCTGGTCAGAAACGGCGCAATTTTGCGCACTTTGCGCCGTACTGTCTACCTTAACGCGTCTTGCCGCAAAGCCTGGCCTTTGAACCTGTAAGAAAAATGTGAACCAGAAGCAAAAACAACTATCATAACGATCATGAAAAAGCTGACCCTAACGATCATGGCGGGTGTGCCACCCCTGATTATGAAACTTGCCATGACCGTTTCCCCCTATCCAACTTTCTCCCGCGAGCGGGGGAAAGAGCAAACGAATCGCTGCGCGAGTTTCACGTTAATGCTGTTGCTGTGCTTCTCACCCTTTGCCGTGAGCGATGGCTTGCCCGATCTGGGTGATGTCTCGCAAACCGTGCTCACTCCGCTGCAAGAACGCCAGATCGGCCAGCAAAGCATGATGCAGATTCGCGCCAGCAAGCAATTCTTCGATGATGCCGAAATCAATGATTACCTCAATCAACTCGGCTACAAACTGGTCGAGAACAGCGCGGAGCCCAGCCTGGGGTTTGAATTTTTCGTGCTGGATGATTACAACATCAACGCTTTCGCCATGCCGGGCGGCTTCATCGGTGTAAACAGCGGGCTGCTGCTGACCGCCCAGGGCGAATCGGAATTGGCTGCCGTGCTCAGCCACGAAATCGCCCATGTCACACAACACCATCTGGCGCGCATGGTGGCCGGGCAGCAAAGTGACGGCCTGGCCTCGATGGCCGCGATCGCCATCGCCATTCTCGCCGCACGCAACAACTCGCAGGCTTCCCAGGCGGTACTGGCCGGTATGCAGGCACGCACCATTCAGAAACAACTTGATTTTACCCGCACCCACGAACAGGAAGCGGACCGCATCGGCCTGGAAATTTTGCAGAAATCGAATTTCAATATCCACGCCATGCCGGAATTTCTGGATCGGCTGCAAAAAGCCACCCGCCTGCTGGAAGGAAACATGCCAGGTTATCTGCGCACCCACCCGATCACCAGCGAACGCATCGCCGATATCGAAAATCGTGTCAACAAACAACCCTACCGCCTGATTCCCGACAGCCTGGATTTTCAACTGGTGCGCACCAAACTCATCGCCATGCAAAAGACCGCGCCGGATGCGATCATGTATTTCAGCGATGCGCTGGGCGCGCAAAAACACGGCAACCCGATCGCGCAACGCTACGGCTTGGTGAGCGCACTGTTGCGCCACAACGAAATCGGGCGCGCCACAGAAGAACTGGCAACCTTGCGCCGGCAATCCCAAAGCAACCCGGCAGCCAGGCGCAATCCGATGATAGAAACCCTTGCCGGACAAGTTAAACGCGCCGCAAAAAAGGATAACGACGCCTTGGCGTTCTACCGCGCCGCCGTACAAACTTTCCCGCAGCATCGCGCCCTGATCTACGATTACGTCGACCTGCTGCTGAACAGCGGCCAGGCGGAAACCGCCGTCAAACTGCTCACCGAACAACTCATCCGCCACCCCAGCGACATCACGCTATACAACCTGCAAGCGCGCAGTTACGCCCTGCTCGGCAAACGCTTCGAACAGCACCAGGCGCAGGCCTACAGCTATGCGTGGCAAGGCAACCTGCACGCGGCGATCGAACAACTCGAATTGGCGAAACAGGCGGGCGGAAGTTTCTACCAGTTTTCCATGATTGAAAGCGACTTGCGGGAATTGCGCGAGATGCTGGGCGTGCCCGGCAAAAAATAATCCCTCCGATAAATTTGGCCTTGCTTGCGCAAACTGTCACAAATCGAGCCGCGCCGAATGCGCGCAGGGTGCGCCCCGGATACAACTCCAGGTGAAACTCAAAGGAATCGGCTGAAAATACCAGCTCATTGCATTCGGCGTATATTGCCTGTCGAGTTGGCGGCATCAGTTTTACGGCGATGCCGAGGTCAACCAAGCTGCGCGGCAAATAGAGATGTTTGGAGTCTTTTGCACCCGCTCATCTTTCTGGTCCGCAAAACATCCGAATCATTTATCAGGAGGTGCAATCATGCCGCTTCTATTCTCAAAAACCACCCTGAGCCAACTCACGCTGCAGAATCGTCTGGTCATGGCGCCGATGACGCGCAATCGCGCCATCGGCAATATCCCGAACGAACTCATGGCGGAGTATTACGCGCAGCGGGCGAGCGCCGGTTTGATTATCACCGAAGGCACGTCGCCGTCTCCCAATGGACTGGGCTACGCGCGCATCCCGGGCATATTTTCCCCGGCGCAGGTGGCGGGGTGGCAGCGCGTGACCGATGCGGTTCACGCGCAGGGCGCGAAGATGTTCATGCAGCTCATGCATACCGGGCGCATCGGTCATGTGCTCAATCTGCCTGCGGGCGGGCGCGTGCTGGCACCGTCGCCGGTAGCAGCTGCTGGCGAGATACATACCGACGCCGAAGGGATGAAACCGAATGCCGTGCCGCAGGAAATGGCCGGGGCGGACATCAAGGTCGCCATCGGTGAATTTGTGCAGGCCGCGCAGAACGCCGTGGCGGCGGGATGCGATGGCGTCGAGCTGCATGCGGCGAACGGTTATCTGCTCGAGCAGTTCATCCGCCCGAATTCGAATCAACGCACGGATCGCTACGGCGGCTCGATCGAGAACCGCGCGCGCTTCGTGCTCGAGGTCGCCGAGGCGGTGATCGTCGCCATCGGCAAGGACAAGGTCGGCATTCGCCTGTCGCCGTTCGGCGTGTTCAACGACATGCCGCCGTACGGCGCGATGGAAGCGGATTACACCTGGTTGGCGCAACAGCTCGATGCGCGCGGGTTGGTCTACATCCACCTCGTCGACCACTCGGCGATGGGCGCGCCGCCGGTGCCCGAGTCAATCAAGGCAACGTTCCGCAGCGCCTTCGGGGGGGCGCTGATCCTTTCCGGCGGCTATGACGCCGCGCGTGCCGGGAGCGATCTGGCGGCGGGCAAATGTGATCTGGTTGCGGTGGGGCGCCCGTTCCTCGCCAACCCGGATCTGGTCGCGCGCTGGAAAACCGGCGCGGTGCTGAATGTACCCGATTGCAGCACGTTCTATACGCCGGGGCCGAATGGCTATACCGATTACCCGGCATTACACAGCAGCCAGTAAGTTTGGCGACATTGCATCGTTCCCATGCTCCGCGTGGGAACGCTGGCCGTGCCGCTCTGCGGTATGGGACGCGGAGCGTCCCCTGATGCGTTCCCACGGATAACCAGCGACTTGGCTGCGGTCGTTGCAGCCTAGTCGAATGGCTATAACCAACGACTAACCAAGCGTTTTTTGCTTGGTTAGTCGGATGGCTAGCAGCCTGTCGGACTTAAAGGAAATCGGCTGCAAATCCGCCTGGCCGGTGCATATTTCGCCGCTTTTTTGGTCAATAGAACGACTATTGACCTGCAAAACCGTCAAAATCTGCCCTCGCCCAGCCGAATTTTCGCTTCGATTCTTCAAGTCCGACAGGCTGCTAGTAGTTCCATCAGTTGTTTCACCCAGAAGGTTTGGATGGGGGAGGCGGGCATGGCAAGTTTCATTATCACGAGCGGCAATTTGTCATGCCCGCCGGGCTAACGGTTTACAGGATGGGTGCGGCGATGCCTATCCTGCCAGCTTTTGTTTCCGGGCAACTCTCAATAAGCCGGCGTGTAGCTGATTTGCTCGTAATCGATGCCGCGTTCCACGCTGAAACCCATTTTCACATTTTCTTTTTCGCCGTTCTGGTGCAGGATTTCCACCACGCGATCCGGCTGGAACCAGTCGCGCGGGATGACCAGGCTGGCGGGAACATTGAGCGCCGCAACGGCGGGCAACAGGAATGCCGGAACGTGTTTTTCCGATACGGTCAGGTTCACGCCGGTGGCCCGGATGCTGACCGCCTCGGCAGAACCGGGCAGGTAGCGCACGCCGATTTGCAATTGCCCGGCGCGCGTGACGTTCGCCCAGGCCGTGGTGCCCAGCATGAAGGTTTCAGCATCGCTGGGGCGCAACGCAATCAACTGGTTGTAGCTTAACCGCCCGCCGAAAGTGTCTTCGCGCGTCAGGCGCGCTCCCGAGATACTTTCGTTCTCGAATTTCCAGGTCTCCAGCGGGAAACCCATTTCCAGCAATTCCTTGTTGTGCGCGTCCTGCAGCACCCGGCCAAAGGCCTCGATCTGCTGGCGCGCCGTGTTGCCCAAGGCGTTATCGCGCCCGGGTTGCCTGAACGGTTTGCCGGACAGGTGCGCATAAATGCCTTCCGGCTTGTAGCAAAGCTGCGCGCGTTGCGCGACCGGCCGCCGCTCGCCAAAACGCATGCTGCGGTCTTCGCACCAGCACTGATGCAAAAAAGTGAGAAACTCGATGCAATCATTGCTGTTGCAGTGCTCGCACAGGTTGATCTGCCTCGGGGTCTGGCCTTGCTGCAGCAGGATGGTTTTGACGCGCAGCAATTTGCTCAAGGGCACCATCGCCAGGTAGCGCATGGTGGCGCTGTGGGTGATTTGGCTGACCGGCTGCAATCCGCGCATGCTGGCCAAGTCTGTCGCGAGCGGCTGGGCATCGCCCTTGCTGGTGGTATAGCTGCGCTCCACCGTCACCGTGCCGCTCCATTGCGTCAACCAGTTGTCCAGCAGTTGCAGTTGCGAGCGGGTCAGCTCCGCCGGGCGCGCATAGCAGGCCAGCAGGGTTTTTACATAGATGCTGCGGCAACTGCTGCGCGGGTGTTGCTGGTTCAGCGGATCGTTTACCTCGGCTGCGTGGAAATTCTGTTCTTCGGCGAAGGCGTACAGCTCATGCAGCTGGTTCCATAGCTTGTCCTCGAATTCGTAGCCGGTACGCAGATGCTCGAAAATTTCCAGCCCGCTGTACAGCAGGCAGCGCTGGCCGAGCAATGCGCCATGTTTCGCGAGTTGTTTGTCGCCGGCGATATAGTCTTGCAGGCAGCGCTGGTAGCCCAGCACCATGGCCTGCCAGAGCTGCACGATGGCAATGAACACCATCAGTTCGCTTTCGTTCAGCGGCAGCGGTTTGGCGATGAGTTTTTTGGCGTAGTCGTCCTGCACATAGCCGACCGTCTCGCGCAGCAGCTCCAGCGTGTTCAGCCGTTCCATGCCTCGCATCGGATAGCGGTTGAGTTCGTTGATCTGGGTGAACAGCAGGCTGTGCGCCAATTGCAAATTGGTCAGTTGCAGTTGCCCCAGCCATTTTGCGCAACCCGCCGCGTCTTTGAAAAGCGGATTGGCACGGTCGTCAGTCGGTTCGAGCGGAAGTGTCAGCATGATGGTTTTTGGTTACAGGCCGGCACTTTCCATGAGGTACGCTTGCCAGTCAAGTAGGGGGGCAATTTATCGCGCCCTGTTTATTATCGCAACAGAAAAAAGGGCGCGATAAATCGCGCCCCTACAGTAGCACACGTTCAATGCCACCGTGGTTGGCGTTGCTGACGTAATTTTCCAGCCAGTTTTGGTTACGGCCGCTACGCTTAACCTGGCAAAACCAGGTTAGCCTGCACCGAAACTGGCACTTATCGGGTTGTGTCATAACAACACGCGCTCTATTCCGCCATGATTGGCATTATTGACATAATTTTCCAGCCAGTTTTCGCCAAGCAGATGCCGGGCCATTTCGATGACGACATAGTCAGACGTGGTACCGGTGTCGTCGTTGTAACGCGACAAACCCTGATGGCAGGCCGGGCAGGAAGTGAGTATCTTGACTTCACCGGCAAAGCCGTCGGCGCGCAGCGCGTCCGCGCCCTTGCGCATCTCCTCTTCCTTGCGGAAACGCACCTGGGTCGCAATCTGCGGCAGCGCCACGCCAAGGCTGCCGGCTTCGCCGCAGCAACGCTCGTTGAGCGGCACGTCGACCCCCAACAGTTCACTGACCACCTTGATCGGCTGGTAGGTCTTCATCGGCGAGTGGCACGGGTCGTGATACATGTACCGCACTGACACGGCATCGCGCAGCGCCGGGGCGGGAAGTGCGGTGGCCTGCCGCTCGCTGCTGGTTGAGTTCACTTGATTTTCATGCGGCAGGCGCACCCCGGTTGGCTTCTCCAGTTTCACTCCTTTTTGGCTTTGGCCGCTTTGCTTAACATTCGCTTCGCTCATGTTAGCCTCCGCCGAAAGGGCGTTACCCTTGCCGGCAAGGGTAACGCCCTTTTCCAGCAGGTATTCGTGGATGTCAAGCAGGCGGCAACCGGGGAAAATTTTCTCGAACTGGTATTTCAGCAATTGGTCCATGCAGGTGCCGCACGACACGATCACCGTCTTGATGTCGAGATAATTCAGCGTGTTCGCCACGCGGTGGAACAGCACGCGGTTGTCGGTGGTGATCCGGTTGGCCACGTCGCCTTGCCCGGCTGAGTTCTGCGGGTAGCCGCAGCACAGGTAGCCGGGCGGCAGCACGGTGATCACGCCGAGTTCGTACAGCATCGCCTGCGTCGCCAGGCCTATCTGGCCGAACAGCCGTTCCGAGCCACAGCCGGGAAAATAGAACACCGCCTCGGAGTTTTCATTCAATTTATGCGGGTTACGGATGATCGGCACAATGCTGCGATCCTCGATGTCGAGCAGCGCGCGCGAGGTTTTCTTGGGCAGGTTGCCCGGCATCGGCTTATTGATGAAGTGGATCACCTGCGCCCGCGCAAGCGGCACCAGCAGCGGCGCGCCGCCGACGGTGGACGGCGGATGTTTGATCTGCGCCCCGAACAAACCAAAACGTTTGGCGACCCGATAGCCGATGCGCTGCGCCTTGTAGCCCAGCTCAATCATCGCTTTGCGCATCAGCTTGATGACGGTCGGATCGGTGGCGCTGAGGAACAGCATCGAAGCGGCGCTCACCGGGTTGAATTTTTTCTTGCCCTGCTTGCGCAGGAAGTTGCGCATCGCGACCGACACATCGCCGAAGTCGATATCCACCGGGCAGGGGCTCTTGCACTTGTGGCATATCGTGCAGTGGTTGGCGACGTCGCCGAATTCGGCGAAATGCTGGATGGATACGCCGCGCCGCGTCTGCTCCTCGTACAGGAATGCCTCGATCAGCAGCGAGGTGGCGAGGATCTTGTTGCGCGGCGAATACAGCAGGTTGGCGCGTGGCACATGGGTGCTGCACACCGGCTTGCATTTGCCGCAACGCAGGCAGTCCTTGATCGAATCGGCGATTTCGCCCAACTCGCTCTTTTCCAGGATCAGGCTTTCCAGCTCCATCAAATTGAAGCTCGGCGTGTAGGCGCGCTCCAGGTTGCTGCCCTTGAGCAGCTTGCCGCGATTGAAGCGCCCCTCCGGGTCGATACGCTGCTTGTAGTCGGCGAACGGAGCGGTTTCATGCGGTTCGAGATAATCGAATTTGGTGATGCCGATGCCATGCTCGCCGGAGATTACCCCACCCAAATCCTTCGCCAACCGCATGATGCGATCCACCGCAGCGTAGGCCTGTTGCAGCATGGCGTAATCGTCCGAGTTCACCGGGATGTTGGTGTGCACGTTACCGTCGCCGGCGTGCATGTGCAACGCGACGAACACGCGGCTTTTCAGCACGCTCTGGTGGATCGCGTTGCACTGTTCGAGTATCGGCTGGTAAGTGCCGCCGCTGAACATCTGGCGCAGCGGCTCGCGCAGTTCAAGTTTCCACGAGGCGCGCAGCAGGTGGCGCTGCACTGCCTCGAACACGGTGACCGCATCCTGTTTGTCTTGCGGCGCGAACAGCCCTTCGCCCAGGGGTGCATCGAGATTGTCCAGCAGCCATTGCCAGCGTGTGCGCACTTCTGCCAGCACCTGCTGTGCATCCTGCGCGCGGTTGCCGAGCAGCTCGGTGTCGCCGAGTTGCGCGTCGTCCTGATAATGCAACGGCAGTTCCCCGGAAAAAAATTCGTCCAGTTCGCCGAGCAGCTTGAGCTTGTTCTTCAGCGACAGTTCGATGTTGATGCGCTCGATGCCATCGCAGTAATCGCCCATGCGCGGCAGCGGGATCACCACGTCCTCGTTGACCTTGAACGCGTTGGTGTGCCTGGCGATCGCGGCGGTGCGCGCACGATCCAGCCAGAATTTCTTGCGCGCCTCGGCGGATACCGCGATGAAGCCCTCGCCGCTGCGCAGGTTGGCGAGGCGCACGATTTCCGAGGCCGCCGCCGCCGCCGCATCCGCGTCGTCGCTCACCACATCGGCGATCAGCACCATCTTTGGCCGCGTACCGCGCCTGGCTTTGGTGGCGTAACCCACCGCCTTCAGGTAACGCTCGTCGAGGTGTTCCAGTCCCGCCAAAAAAACCTTGCAGGCGGAAAAGGGGGAAGGGGGAATGCCGCACTTATCGAATAACGCGGTGATCTCGATGATCGCCGGAACCGCCTCGCGCACCTGGCCGAAAAATTCCAGGCACACCGTGCGGGTATGCGCATGCTTGCGGTGCAGGATGAAACGCGCCGAGGTGATGATGCCGTCGCAGCCTTCCTTCTGGATGCCGGGCAGGCCGGACAGGAATTTATCGGTGACATCCTTGCCCAGCCCGGCCTTGCGGAACGCGCTGCCGGGGACGGTGAGAATTTCCGGCGCGCCGTGCGGAGTTTGGCCGTCCAGTTCAAAGCGGCTGATGCGAAAAGTCGCGGTGGCGGTGTCGTGGATTTTGCCGAGGTTGTGGTCGATGCGCTCGACCTCCATCCAAAGGCCGTCCGGCGTGACCATGCGCCACGAGGCGAGGTTGTCCAGCGCGGTGCCCCACAGCACCGCTTTCTTGCCGCCCGCGTTCATCGACACGTTGCCGCCGATGCACGACGCGTCCGCCGAGGTCGGATCGACCGCGAACACCAGCTGGTTGGCCTCTGCCGCTTCCATCACGCGCCGCGTCACCGCGCCCGCGCCGCAATGGATGGTGGCATAAGGCTCGCTCAAACCGGGCAGAACCAATTGTTCCACTGCGGAGAGCGTATCCAGTTTCTCGGTGTTGATCACCGCAGAAAATTTATCCAGCGGCACCGCGCCGCCGGTGTAGCCGGTGCCGCCGCCGCGCGGGATGATGGTCAGCTTGAGAGAAATGCAGGCGCGCACCAGCGGCGCGACTTCTTCTTCCGTATCGGGATGCAGCACCACGAACGGATATTCCACGCGCCAGTCGGTTGCGTCGGTCACATGCGAGACGCGCGCCAGGCCGTCGAACTGGATATTGTCTTTGCGCGTGATGCGGCTCAATACGCGCAGGGTACGCTTGCGCAATTCCAGAGTTTGTTCGAATTCGGCGGCAAATTGATCGACCGCCGCAGCGGCGAGTTCGAGCAGGCGCTTTACCTTTTTGTCCCGTCCGCTGTGCTTGACATCATCTTCGCCGATGTGAGTCCCCGCCGCATCCTCGGTGTCGTGGCGGCGTACTTCGATGGCATTCAGGCGGTGGCGCAGCGCGCCGATCAAGGCTTCGCGGCGCTTGCGGTTGGCGAGCAAATCATCCTGCAAATACGGGTTGCGCGTCAGCACCCAGATGTCGCCCAGCACCTCGTACAGCATTTGCGCGGAACGTCCGGTACGGCGTTCTTCGCGCAGCGTGTTGAGGATGTCCCACGCCTCGCCGCCGAGAAGGCGCAAGACAATCTCGCGGTCGGAAAACGAGGTGTAGTTATAGGGGATTTCGCGCAAACGTGCCGTCATGGGGTTCCTTTTGCAAGGCGGGCATTTTACCTTACACGCCGCCCATGCGGATAGCCTCGTCGTCTTGTAGCCCGCATGAAGCGCAGCGCAATGCGGGACTTGAGCCAAAGTCATCATTGCTTCCCGGATTCCACTTCGTTTCATCCGGGCTGCGTTACTGCGTTCATCGTGGTGAAATGTTTTTTCCAGAATAAAATGCCGGTTATATGCACCGTCCACCCGACAATCCGACCGCGCGAGTATTCTTTGCCTTGTGGCCGAAGGCCGCCGAGAGCGGGCGACTGGCCGCATGGCAGACACCGCTGAAGCGCCTGTGCGGCGGGCGTGCGATGCGCGGCGAGACGTTGCACACCACGCTGGTGTTCATCGGCAATGTGGGCGGTATGACACGGTGCGCGCAAGCGTCCGGTGCGGGAATGCCGCCCCCTCGCCTCCTCCCGCAATCGGCTGGCTGCGCCAGTAACGTGTCGGAGGCGAAGCTTTACGGGCTGGAAGTATTACAGCTGGCGGCGCAGGAAGTCAGCGGGGAGCGTTTCGAGTTGTGTTTCGACGAAGCGCGCTACTGGGGGCACAACCACATCGTGTATGCCGCGCCGCGCCATGTTCCGCCACCACTGGCGCGGCTGGCCGACGCGCTGGAGCAGCGCCTGACCGCGCACCGCTTCAAATTCGACCAGCACGAATACAAGCCGCATGTCACATTGTTGCGCAACGCGCACTGGAGCGATGCGCCGCTGCCCGCAATGCAGCCGGTAAGCTGGCAGATCGAAGATTTCGCGCTGGTGCAATCCGTGCACCGTGACGGGTTGACGGATTACCGGGTGCTGGCGCGTTTTCCTTTAGGACGCCGCTGACGGATAATCCGCCCGTCAAACCACAGGAACGCGACCATGCTCAATATCTTTACGCTGGAAAACGGACGGCTGATCAGCATCCGGCCGGATGAGGTCGCCGCGCGCAAGCCGGTCTGGGTGGATGCCATTGCACCCGGCGAAGACGAGCGCGCATGGGTGGCCAAGGCTTTCTCGGTCGTCCTGCCGCAACCGGAACATTTGCGCGACATCGAAGCGAGTGCAAGGTTTTATGAAGAGAACAGGGAGCTGCATGTGCGTTCGGATTTCCTGCTCGGCAAGGAAAGCGATTCGCGCAGCAGCATCGTCGCTTTCGTGCTGGCCGATAACGTGCTGTTCAGCGTGCATGACGAAGACCTGCCGGTATTCCAGCACTTCCGCCTGCGCTCGCACGGCCAGCCCGACCTCGTCGCGGACAGCCTCGATGTGCTGATTGACCTGTACGGCTCCGATGTGGAATTTTCCGCCGATGCGCTGGAAGAGGCTTACGCCGATCTCGGCGAAATCAGCGGCACGGTGTTGAGCAATACAATCAGCGACAAACAGGCCGGTGTGGCGTTGGCCAATATCGCCCATGCGGAGCACCTGAACGGGCGCATCCGCCGCAACCTGATGGATACGCGCCGCGCGATTTCATTCCTGATGCGCAGCAAGTTGCTGAATCCGGAACAGATGGATGAAGCGCGCCAGATCATGCAGGACATCGACTCGCTGGACGGGCACACCGCGTTCCTGTTCGACAAGATCAATTTCCTGATGAATACCACGGTCGGTTTCATCAACGTCAACCAGAACAAGATCGTGCGCCTGTTTTCGGTGGCTGCGGTGGCGCTGCTGCCGCCCACCCTGATCGCCTCCGTCTACGGGATGAACTTCAAACACATGCCGGAGCTGGCTTGGGAAATGGGTTACCCGTTCGCCCTGCTGTTGATGGCCTTGTCGGTCGCAGTGCCATTCTGGTTTTTTCACCGCAAAGGCTGGCTGAAATAGCCTTTGCTTCCCCGGATTCCGCTACGCTTCATCCGGGCTGCTTGTTTGATTTCGGCTATGGCGATTTAACGTGAAACTCGCGTAGCGATTCGTTCGCCTCCTCGCCCGCTTGCGGGAGAGGATTGAGGTGAGGGAAACGGGCATGGCAAGTTTCATAATCAGGGGTGGCACACTTGCCATGCCCGTTAGGA
>Ga0209212_1002367_pt1 | contig 27064 bp, 24 predicted proteins | sample RifGroC2_FD_183996 | JGI IMG/M metagenome (GOLD analysis project Ga0209212, IMG submission 183996) | Groundwater microbial communities from Rifle, Colorado, USA - Groundwater C2 (SPAdes) (version 2) | ecosystem: Environmental > Aquatic > Deep subsurface > Groundwater | place: Rifle, Colorado... | reverse complement strand
CTACGATTTCTCATGTATTCTTCAACCTCTTTCAATCCCCGGAATGGTGAATTGATACTTTTATCAATAATAGTAAATGCAGCACCAATTGCCCCCATCACATTAAAATATTTTGGAATGATCAGCTCGCCTGTTTTGAGTTCCAAAGTATCCTCAAATGCTTTAATCATACCAACATTTGCCGCAACACCACCCTGGAAGACAACAGGTTTTGAAAATTCCTTTCCCTTCCCAATATTGCTCCTAAAATTCCTGGCCATGGCATAGCAAAGACCAGCAACAATATCATGTACAGGAGTTCCTTCCTGCTGTAAATGGATCATATCTGTTTTGGCAAATACACTGCAACGACCGGCAATACGGGGCGGATTCTTGGATTTTAACGATAGTTCTCCAAACTCTTTTTCAATGGCGACACCCAGCCTTGTTGCCTGTTGGTCTAAAAACGACCCGGTGCCAGCCGCACACATAGTATTCATCGAAAAATCTGAAACCTTTGTTTGCTGTGTAGACTCATCCTTTTCAATAAGCATAAGTTTTGAATCCTCACCGCCGATCTCAATAATTGTGTGTACCTCTGGATACATGGTAGTTGTGGCAGCACTATGGGCAACAACCTCATTAATAAAGGCAATGTTCATTAATTCAGATACGAACTTCCCACCAGTCCCGGTGATAGCTATACCGTCAATATCATCAATATGGGTTCTGTTGAACATATCTTTCAAAACCAACAGGAACGTTTCTACAGGTTGACCATGTGAACGGACATAGTGGTTTTCCAAGACTTCCTTGCGCTCATTAATTAATACTGCTTTTACACTAACCGAACCGATATCCAAACCTATATATTTTTTTTGAGACATATTCTTATTCACACTCTCCATCATTTATCAAAATAACCTCAACGAATCTCAAAACAAACTATTATTTATTTACCACCTCATCAGGCGGTGTAATTTTACCAGTAATAGCGGATGCAGCCGCAACAGCGGGACTGCAAAGATATATTTCACTCTTAGGATGTCCCATACGGCCTACGAAATTACGATTAGTCGTAGATAACGCCCTTTCCCCCTCTGCCAGAATCCCCATATGTCCTCCCAGACATGGACCACATGTCGGTGTAGATACTACCGCTTCAGCATTTATAAACGTCTCAATCAAACCCTCCTGTAACGCCTGTTTATAAATATCCTGAGTTGCTGGTATAATAATAAGCCGAATAGACGGATATGCCTTTTTCCCTTTAAGGATTTGAGCTGCTATGCGAAGGTCTGATATTCTACCATTAGTACAAGAACCTATAACTACCTGATCAATTTTAATACCTGCAACATCTGTTACAGCTTTTGTGTTTTCTGGCAGACTGGGCAGTGCCACTTGCGGTGAAATCTCATCTGCATTAAATTCGTATGTCTTGGAATAACTGCTATCGGGATCGCTTTGATACATAACATATTTTTTCTCTACCCTGCCTTTTATATAACCTTCGGTATTCTTGTCGGGTGAAATAATACCGCTTTTAGCGCCAGCTTCAATTGCCATATTGCACATTGCAAAACGGTCATCCATAGGTAAAAGCGATATTGCGCTGCCAGCAAACTCCATCGCTTTGTAAAGGGCGCCGTCCACGCCGATTTTCCCAATTGTGTAGAGGATTAAATCCTTTCCCGATGTCCAATTTTTCACTTTGCCGTGAAAAACAAATTTAATCGTCTCGGGTACTTTCAGCCACACCTTTCCGGTAGCAAAACATGCGGCGAGGTCTGTGCTTCCAACACCCGTTGAAAATGCTCCTAATGCACCGTAGGTGCATGTATGAGAATCAGCGCCTATTACAAGGTCTCCTGGCGCCACAATCCCTTTTTCAGGAAGGAGGGCATGTTCGATTCCCATCCTGCCAATCTCAAAGTAATATTTTAAATGATGTTTTTCTGCAAAAACACGAAGAGATTTTGACTGCTGGGCGGACTTGATGTCTTTATTGGGAGTGAAATGATCTGGAACCAAAACAATCTTTTCTGAATCAAAAACTTTTTTAATCCCTGTCTTTTCAAACTCTTCAATTGCAATAGGGGCTGTGATGTCGTTTCCCAGGCAGATATCCACATTTGCGTAAACAAACTGTCCAGGATGTACTTCCTTGAGACCAGAGTGTGCAGCGATAATCTTCTCCGTTATTGTCATTCCCATAGTTTGTCTTTAGCATAGCAACTTGCTTCGTCTTTTCCTTCAAAACGCAAGCAACTGTGGATAATTGTTATTCGAAAAAATGAATTTAATTTTCTGAAAACCGTGTCCGATTCCACGCTTTCAAGAATAAAGGATCTTGTAAATATTTTTCATGGCACTTGGTGCACAAGTCAAATCTGAAGGTTTTGTATTCTCCGTCTTCTAACATTTCTGCAGGATCTACCATATCGTCCTGTATTTCGTTTTCATCTTCTATATCCTGGATTTCTTCTTCCATGTCGTCATCCATGGCGTCACATGCAACATAAACCTCGATTTTCACCACATACCGAATGCCTTCGTCTTCCAGCAAGGGTCTTCCACACATATCGCAGGTATAGTGCACCATTAACAATTCCTCCAAGTAAAATACCATTTTGTAAAAACACACTGTGCTTCGGTAATAATTCAAACCGCCAAGTCACTGCGGAGCTTATTGGAAATTTAAATAAACTCCAAAAGATCGCTGCCTTTGTACTGTGGCAAAAATAGGCAATCTATTGATACTTAGTTGTCAAGCCATCGCCCTAAGCCTCTTGACCCGTTCCTCAATTGGTGGATGCGTACTAAAAATTGTAGCGAACGTACGACCGCTTAATGGATTTACAATAAATAAATGAGCCGTAGTCTGTCCTGCATTCAAAGGCCTGGTCATTGCTGCTTGTTGCAATTTTCCAAGTGCACTAGCCAGCCCCAGCGGATTCCCTGTTATTTGCGCACCTCCTTTATCGGCAGCGTACTCCCTTGAACGAGAGATTGCCATCTGGATTAAAAGAGCTGCAATAGGGGCCAAAATGGCTAAAAACAAAATCGCAAAGCCTCCTCCTCTACTATTTTCTTCATCCCTTCCGCCATAACCACCAAATAGCGCCGCCCATCGAGCCATATTTGCAAGCATCATAATTGCACCAGCAACAGTTGCAACAATGGTTGAAATAAGTATATCCCTATTCTGTATATGGCTTAGTTCGTGTCCTAGAACACCCTTTAATTCTTCATGTGTAAGAGAGTTAAGTATCCCCTCTGTAACTGCAACAGCAGCGTGACGTGGGTTTCTGCCAGTTGCGAAGGCATTTACAGCCTGGGTTGGAACGATATACATCCTTGGCATGGGAAGTCCTGTATGCATCGTTAACTCTTTAACAATCATATAAAAGGCCGGGGACTCCTGCTCTGTGACTTCTCTGGCTCCATACATCCTCAGGACAATCTTATCGCTAAACCAGTAGCTAAAGAAATTCATACCCATAGCAATAGCAAAAGCATAAGTAGCGCCCTGACGTCCGCCAACCATACTTCCCACCCAAACAAGCAATAGCGTCAAAGCGATTAATAAAATAGTTGTCTTAAAATAATTCATAGCTATTTCTCCACATAAGATAATACAACAATTATATGTGATACAAAAAATTTTGAGGAAGGCTCATATAAAAATTTATTATTTATAAATGATTTCGTATTCCCAAAAATTATTATAAGTACAGCTTATTTTTTGTCAAGGAATTTAATCTGTGAAACTGTAAGGGAAAATATGAAAAAAATTTGGGATTGCTTTTACAAGGACATTCGCTCGAATTTCCTGTAAATAGCCGTTCTAACTGCATCGTACTGCGGCGGAACTTCTACAGGCAGGTTGGCGAATCGCGGGGTTACTTCTTCCAGTTTATTTTCGTGATAGTTTATTTTAAATTCAGTAAATTTCAAACCGTGTGCAGTAGAGATAACAACAACTTTTTCATTTGGTTTTATCTCTTTCGTCTTTAATAATTTTATTAATACCGCCAGGGCAACTCCTGTGTGCGGACAACTAAACAAACCCGTTTTATCCGCCTGCGCAGAGGCATTAGCCAATTCATCCTCTGTTGCTTGTTCTACAATACCGTTGAAAATTTTTAAAACGTTGGTGGCCTTTTTGTAACTGACAGGATCGCCTATCTGAATGGCATTAGCAAGCGTCTTTTGCGCCTTCACAGGTTTAAACTCCTTGAAACCTTTCAAATAACTAAGATAAAGAGGATTGGCTTTTGCGGCTTGCGCGCATACGATACGGGGTAATTTATCTATCAAGCCTAATTCCTGCATCATGAGAAATCCCTTTCCTAGCGCAGCAGTATTGCCTAAATTCCCTCCGGGAACAATCACAACATCAGGCACCTCCCAATCAAATTGTTGGACCATTTCTATACTAACGGTTTTTTGTCCTTCAATTCGAAGGGAATTCATAGAGTTAGCCAAATATATATTATTTTTACTGCAAATTTCCCTTACAAGCTTCATACATCCATCAAAATCTGTATCCAGCGACAGCGTTAAAGCACCATTTGCGATGGGCTGTATAAGTTGCGCATGAGACACCTTATTCTTTGGTAAAAATACAATTGCAAGAATACCCGCAGCAGCACAATATGAAGCTAAAGCAGCGGAGGTATCCCCGGTTGATGCACAGGCAACAGCAGGAATATTCTTGCCTTCAGAAATCATTTGCTTGACCATAGAAACCAGCACAGTCATTCCAAGGTCTTTAAAAGAGCCTGTATGGGCATTTCCACACTGTTTGATCCAGAGGTCTTCCAGCCCCAGTTCCCTTCCAAGCCTTTCCGCCCAGAAAAGGTTGCTGCCGCCCTCATATAACGAAACAATGTTCTTATTGTCCACACCAGGACAAACCCACTCCTTCTTGCCCCAAACTGAACTTCCGTACGGCCATCTGGTACGTCTGTACCGTTCATCAAAGAGCTTCTTCCAATGTTCAGGCGAAAGCCTCCGAAGCTTATCCAAATCATGCTTGACCTCCAGCAGGTCGCCACACTTTTTACACTGGTAAACTATCTCGTTCAGTTCATATCTTTCATTGCAACCAGCGATACATTGAAACCACGCCCGATACGGCATTAACTATTTCTCCTCTTCAAATAACCTTAATATTTTTAGTAAGCGGTTAATCTTTGGCTGACAGCTGTCAGCGTCTCTGTAAAATGAGTATAAAATCCACAAACCTTTTGTGGTATCTGTTCCTTATTGCTGAAAGAAGCTTGCTTTATATTAATTTTTATTATAGTCAGATAGGACTTTAATTATCAAGTAAAATGTACATGACATGGACATGAAACCCATTTTTAATTTTGACAAGAATGTACTTATTTTGATAATATTCTCAACATATATGTATTTACAAAACTTATTATTAAGAATATCCGCATATTTTCCTAAACTGGACGGGCAGACTATCCGTCGTGAGCTAAAACACGCCTTTAGCACAGGAACGTCTAACAAAGATAAGATATTGAACGAAGAAGAACTGTCGCTTATCCTAAAACTCGTTGAAATAGTCCGGAAAAGAAAACTCACAGTTCCAACCTCAATGTTTCTTGAATCCATACAACCCCTGAATTATATAGGAAGCCAGATGATGGTATTCTTCAGGCCTTTTCTAACATTCTTTTTTACACCAGCAGAGTATGACCTATTCCAGTGTATACTTGAAAAGAGGGAAGGTATCAAAAGGATTATTGAGGAGTTAGAAAAGATAGATATTCACCGCAAAGACGCAAAGAGCGCAAAGGAAGATTCGAAGTGATAAAAGACGATTTGAACGTTATCATTGCCACAGACTGTGGCAGCACCACAACCAAGGCTATCCTGATCGAAAAGAAGGATGGTGTATATCGCCAAACTTTTCGCGGAGAATCTCCGACAACTGTAGAAGCGCCATTTGAGGATGTGACACGCGGCGTCTTAAATGCATTTGCAGAGATGGAAGAACTCTCAGGCAGAAAAATACTGGACGGAGAAAAGATTATTACACCGGCGCAGGGAAATGTCGGAGTAGATATCTACGTCTCAACAAGCAGCGCCGGAGGTGGACTGCAAATGATGGTGGCGGGCGCAGTAAAGACCATGACGGCTGAAAGCGCTCAACGTGCGGCACTCGGAGCAGGAGCAATAGTAATGGATGTTATTGCATCCAATGACCAACGCCTTCCACACGAAAAGATTGATCGCATCCGACACCTTAGACCCGATATGATCCTCCTTTCAGGCGGAACAGATGGTGGCACTGTTACCCATGTTGTAGAACTTGCCGAGTATATCTCTGCTGCCAATCCGAAACCGAGACTTGGCATGACCTTTCAACTCCCGGTCATTTATGCAGGAAATAAAGATGCTCGTGAAAAAATAAAAGAAATATTAAGCATAAAAACCTCCCTCAACATTACGGAAAATATACGCCCCACACTTGAACGAGAAAATCTATTTCCAGCACGACAGGAAATTCAGAAACTCTTTCTCGAACATGTCATGGCACAGGCCCCAGGTTACAAAAAACTCATGTCATGGACTGGAGCCCCAATTATGCCCACCCCAGGCGCAGTTGGCCTCATTATGCAGACAATAGCCAAAAAAAACAATATTAATGTAGTCGGCGTGGATATTGGCGGCGCTACCACAGATGTCTTCTCAGTATACGGCGAAATCTTTAATCGCACAGTCAGCGCCAACTTTGGAATGAGTTATAGTATTTCAAATGTGTTGGCTGAAGCAGGAATTGAAAACATTCTACGGTGGGTGCCTTTTGATATTAATGAATCAGACCTCCGAAACAGGATCAAGAACAAGATGATACGCCCAACAACAATACCTCAAACATTGGAAGAACTTAAGATAGAACAAGCCATATCACGCGAGGCCTTGCGGCTATCTTTCGAACAGCACAAATCCCTGGCTGTTGGACTTAAGGGAGTTCAGCGAGAACGTGACATCTCTGAGGCATTTAAACAAGAGGTTACTGGCGAAACGTTGGTGGATATGTTAAAATTGGACCTGCTGGTAGGCAGCGGAGGCGTGCTCTCACACGCACCCCGCAGATCTCAGGCAATGCTCATGATGATTGACGCCTTTCAGCCTGAAGGCATAACAAGAATAGCCGTTGACAGCATATTTATGATGCCACATCTCGGCGTCCTTTCAACAGTACATGAACAGGCTGCCACAGAGGTTTTCGAGAAAGATTGCCTGATACCTTTAGGAACATGTATTTCTCTCGTTAAAAATAATATTGGAAAACCTAAAGAAAAATGTATCTCGTATAAAATAACAATGCCAGATGGCAAGAAGGTAGAAGAATCACTTCCGTGTGGTGAGTTGCGTGTTTTCCCACTCGGGATTGATCAATCTGCGGAAATTGAAGTTTCACCCGTAAAGAACTTTGATGTCGGTGCAGGAAAGGGCAAACCCATAACAAATAAAGTTTTTGGGGGAGTTGTAGGAATAGTCATTGATACTCGTGGAAGACCCATTACTTTGGCAAAGGACAAAGCTTCAAGGACTGAACAACTCCAACAATGGGCAAAGGCTATTGATGCGTATCCAGAATGAAAAACATTATCATTACCACAGATATTCACGGAATTACACTGATTATTAAAACTATGCCAATTTCTAACTTCATTTTTTGCTTCTGTGATACTCCGTGTTTTTCTGTGGTAAATTTATAAAGGTGTTAATATAAACACATGACTCACGCTTATACACCAGGTTTACGAATAGCCGAAAAGACAAAGGTCACAAGCCAACGTAGCCTACCGTTATTGGGGGATGTTATCGTCAAGAAGGGCGATGTCCTGAAGGCAGAGTACGTTGTTGCCAGAACTCATTTACCCGGAAAGGTTCATGCTATCAACGCAGTAAATCGTTTAGGTATCCAGCCTAAGGATCTCAGGGAATACATGCTAAAGAAGGAAGGCGATGTTGTCCAGAAGGATGAAATAATCGCCGAAACCAAACCATGGGTTAAGATGTTAAAAACCGCTTTGCTCTCACCTATTACAGGCACGATTGAGACAATATCCACGGTAACGGGACAAATCCTTTTGCGAGAACCTCCAAAGCCAATTCAGGTATTTGCTTATATAGACGGCACTGTCATAGAGATTATGGAAAAAGAAGGTGTGGTTATGGAGACGACAGCCACCTTTATTCAGAGTATCTTTGGCGTGGGTGGTGAGACTGTGGGCGAACTTGTTATAGCTGTAAACAAGCCTGGCGATGTACTTACAGCAGAACGCATCCAACCAACATACAAAGACAAGATCATTGTGGGCGGTGCCTTCGTCCAGCACGATGTCATTAACAAAGCAAAGAAACTTGGTGTCAGGGGCATCATTACTGGCGGATTGGATGACGAAGACCTGAAGAAACTCCTCGGGTATGACCTGGGAGTAGCCATTACAGGCTCAGAAGACATCGGTATCACACTCATTATTACCGAGGGTTTCGGGAAAATACAAATGGCACAAAGGACCTTTGAACTTTTAAAATCACGCACAGGCGCCAAAACCTCAATCAATGGTGCCACACAAATTCGGGCGGGTGTGGTAAGACCTGAGATTATAATACCGCATGACACTTCGGGCAAGACGTCTGGAGAAGAAATTGATAAACCTATTGATAGAGGCATGGAGATTGGCGACTCTGTAAGGATCATCCGTGTGCCTCATTTTGGAAAGATTGGGCGGATCAAGTCTCTCCCATTTTCCCCTCAAAAAATAGAAACCGAGGCCACAGTACGCATCCTTGAGGTCGAATTTCCCGATGGGTCAACAGCCATCGTCCCACGAACAAATGTGGAGATGATCGAGACATAAAAAACAAGCTAAAATAAAAACAGCAAAATGAAAGAGCCTTAGTTAGCATAACAGTCTGGTGTCAGACGAAATCAGTGTATTTACATTCTCAGGAATGTAAACAAAATAGGAGGTTTGAATGAATATTTATGTGGGCAATTTGGCGCGTGAAGTAACCCAGGAGGACTTGGAAGAGGCTTTTAAAACCTTCGGGCAGGTTACGTCAGTAACAATTATTAAAGATAAATTTACTGGCGAACCGAGGGGATTCGGATTTATTGAAATGCCTGGAAAGGCTGAAGCCCAGGCGGCAATTGCTGGTATGAACGGCAAGGAGTTGAAGGGACAGCCGCTGAACGTCAATGAAGCTCAGCCGAAAACTGACCGAGGTGGAAGTGGTGGCCGTGGCGGTGGTGGGCGTGGCGGTGGTGGCGGAGGCGGATATGGTGGAGGCAGAGGAGAAGGGCGAGGAGGTAGTAGACGGCGCTTCTAGGCTATGGTTTTATACGAGGCAGAGTTTTAGGCGCTAAACAAATTTGAAAATGCAGGATTCACAGATAAAAACAATCTGTGAATCCTGTGCTTTTTGTAGACACTCCTAAAAACTTGTAATCGGGGAAACTAGACCGCTTGGGAAAAAGTTTTGTTGGGTTGAAGCATGTCCCGTACGTGATATGGGAAACTAACCCCAATATTTCCGTGAACGCTCCGAATGGTTGGTGTTGGGTTTCGCTCACGCTCTCATTGCGGGTTCAGGTTTGTAACCTGAACTCTTAATTTTAAACGTGAAAATTAGGTATGGTTGTTTTGCAAATATTGAGATTGAAATTAGGGTCAGTTAGTACTATAAAATGTTGGGGTTCAAGTTACAAACTTGAACCCGCAAAAGAGTTATACTGGTCATATTTTATATTAATTTATCATTTCTCTAAGTACCCTGAATCTTTCTAAGAGATTTTTATTTTCTTCGTTGGTAATGAAGGTCAGGTCTGAGTTCATAGTGTCAATATTCTCTCTGGTTCATTAGAAATCTTTTTAACCATTCCAATTCTCTCTAATTTATTTATGTGAAATAAACAATCTGGCTTCATTGTGTATGCATTGAATACCACTAATAGCAAACAATGTCAATACAGAAATTGTGCTATAATCAGCCTTCGTGGCAAAGATTAAACCAGAAAAAACGCATTCACCTATGAGAAGTTGATAGTAAGTACAGAAGTAATATTACTTTTACTTTCCTGTTGTAATTTCAAGGCAATAAATTATAATTGCAAACGTTTTACATGTTACTACTCTAAGTCACAAAGAGACACACCCCTAACCCCTCTTGATAGAGGGGAATTTATGACTTTGAGCCTTTGTGTTAACATGAAACTCATTATCCTTTGATTTTTATCAATTATTATATAAAACTGTGATATTAATAAAAAATGTTTTAGTCGTTAGCATTATCCTTACATTTTTTTCTCCAAAACTCTTTGCGCAATCACCTAACTTCCTTATCCCTCCCACAGAATTCAAGGCATTTGACACCCCAAACGATGCGGGAGAAACTATATCGCTCACATGGCCTGTCTCTCCCAATGATTCGCCTGACGTTTTCTACGTTGTTTACATTGACAGGGATAAAAACGGCACCTTTGAAAAGGAAGTTATCCGAATAAAGTCAAATACCAGCTACCGGACGAGCGCCCCTGAAATTTACGGTTACAAAAAAAAGAACAGCAATTATCACTACGTTCAGATATTTCCCAAAAAAGTTTATAACGGGGAAACGCTTCCCAAGAAGCAAACACTTTATTTCAAACTGGCAATGGTATCGGACGATACGAAAGTTTTCCTGGACACAATAGCTTCTGCCACAGCTCACGGCAACTTAATCCACACAAAAAAGATAAATAATTTTGTGATTATGATTATAGTCTCCGCCGTCATTCTCTACTTTATTGTGCATGCACGTCGAAATCCAAATATGTTTCTTCGGAAAATTGGCGGTTTAGATGCCGTGGACGAGGCGCTGGGACGCGCCACGGAGATGGGCAAACCAGTGCTTTTTGTTCATGGACTAACCAGTATGGGAAGTATATCAACCATCGCCGCAATCAGCATTCTCGGCAGAATTGCACGAAAGATTGCAGATTACGACGCAAATCTGAAGGTCGTCAATAACGATCCCATTGTAATGTCAGTAAGCCAGGAGGTTGTAAAGGAATCGTACCTGGAGGCAGGTCGTCCCGATGCGTATAATTCTGACAATGTCTTCCTAGTAGCCTCTGAACAATTTCCCTATGTAGCAGCAGTGGGTGGAATCATGACCCGTGAAAAACCGGCTGCTAATTTTTTTATAGGATATTTTTATGCTGAAGCGTTAATTCTGGCTGAAACAGGCGCAACCACAGGGGCAATCCAGATTGCCGGTACAGATGCCTATACTCAGCTACCCTTCTTCATTACAACCTGTGACTACACCCTGATTGGAGAGGAGCTTTACGCAGCCAGTGCATATTTATCACGAGAGCCCATGCTAATGGGCACACTCAGGGCGCAGGATGTAGGAAAGGGATTGTTGATTATCATATTAGTATTAGGCACTATACTGGCAAGTTTTGGATTAACATTCATTACGCACCTGTTTGAGGCATTTTAAAACTAGTATTTTTTGATTATTCAGTGTAATTCCGTGAAAATCCGTGGTGAACTATGAATTTCTTAAAACGTACCGTTCCACTCGTTATTGCCTTTGTCATGGGTGTGCTCATGGCTATGCAGTACTATGTCCCCCATAGGCTTTCACAGGACTTATTAGAGGTGGTGTCCAGATGGGATAGGATTATAGCGGGGTTTGCTGTGTTTATTGGCGCTTATAGCTTATTTCATCTCCATTGGACAAGGATTAAAAGAAAGGTGGAAGGTTGGGGATACAGCGTCTTTGTCTATTTCGGGGCTATAATTACCCTAATCTTCGGTTTCCTGAACGGCGGGGAATTTTTCTGGAATAACAAGCAGGAAGGCACGATGTTTGATTGGCTTTATTATTATGTGCAGGTTCCAGCAGGCGCCACTATTTTTTCTATCTTAGCCTTTTTTATTGCTTCCGCAGCTTATCGTACATTTCGCGCACGCACAAACGAATCAACAGTATTGCTTATTGCAGCCGTCCTTGTCATGCTTGGAAGGGTGCCTATCGGAAATTATATTTCTCAATATATCCCCGCGATAGCCGATTGGATTATGGCTGTTCCTAATCTCGCCGCTAAACGAGGTATCCTTTTAGGTGTCAGCCTTGGGGCGATTGCAACCTCTCTAAAAATTATATTTGGTATTGAACGGTCATATCTGGGCGGAGGTGATTAGGCGTGGTATCTTACAAAGAGAATTTTGACACTTTTAGCAAAAATTTACGATTTACGAATTACGATTTGAGATTGAATAAATCGTAAATCTAAAATTTTAACTCAGTCCCTGTTTGGTTCCGGCTCGTCCAGATTAGGGGAAGGAAAATTAAATGGAAAGATTTTTACGGATCGACCGCCGCATTATATTTGCAATCATCACAGTAGCCGTTATTGTTTCCCTCATTTTACGATTTGAGCTGCCTATACCGGCATCAGAGCCTGTTCATGGAGTTTATGAAAAAATCGAATCGCTGCCAAAAGGCTCGCACGTAATGATTTCTTTTGATTATGACCCATCTTCCAAGGAAGAGTTACAGCCAATGGCAGTCGCCTTTCTCCATCATTGTTTTAGCAGGGATTTAAAGGTGATTGGCATGACGCACTACACAGGCGCTCCAGGACTGGCAGATCAGGCAATGAACTCTGTAGCCAGTCAATATCAAAAAAAATACGGCGAAGACTATGCCTTTCTGGGCTATAAGCCTGGAAATGCCTCTCTCATTATCAATATGGGCGAAAACCTATATTCCGCTTTTCCAAAGGATTTTTATGGAAACGACACGGCAACTTTATCAGTCTTACAAGGCGTTGATTCGCTCAGAAATCTGGACTTCCTGTTTGACCTGGCTGCAGGGACATCAATAGAAACATGGATAGTATATGGAAAAGAAAAATATAAATTTGAGTTTGGGGCAGGATGCACCGCTGTGATGGGGCCAGACATGTATCCCTTTCTACAATCAAAACAACTTATCGGCTTACTAGGAGGACTTAAAGGGGCTGCAGAATATGAGGCGTTGGTCGGGAAAAAGGCAAATGCCGTAAGCGGAATGCGTCCTCAAAGCGTAGTACACGTAATCATTATTCTTTTTGTCATATTTGGCAACGTCGTCTACTTTACAACCAGAAGGACACAACATGCGTAAGGATTCTAATTTCTTCATCCTGGTCGGCACAATTGGTTTGTTCGCCTGCGTCAACATCTTTTTAATGGCATCGGGGAAATTGCCTTTTTCCTCTGACGGTTTTGGAATCATCCTGGGTGCAGGGCTTACCCTTGCCATTTATAGCTTTCTTTACAAGGACAATCCTGCTTTTAAAATTGCCGAAAATCTTTATGTAGGTGTTTCCCTGGGTTATACCATCATTATTACATGGTTTAATTTCTTAAAACCAGACCTGTATGACCCGCTTATAGTACCGATGTTTTCAAAAGCTGCAGAAAAGGCTCCTCAGTATGCATTAATCTTCCCTTCACTATTGGGTATCTTTATGCTCCTGAGATTTTCGAGGAAATTATCCTGGCTGAGCCGCTGGACGTTTGCATTCGTGGTGGGTCTTGGTGCCGGGGTAAGCATTCCACGGGTGATTTCGGCATTCATCCTTGAGCAGATAAAACCCTCCTTACACCCCGTCTTCTCCGGTGGAGAAACTATCCTCTCCAGCATTAACACGCTACTGATCATGCTGGGGGTGATCTCTGTGCTTATCTATTTTATCTTTTCAGTCGAGCACAAAGGTGCGATTGGAAAGGTATCAAAGATAGGTATCTGGTTCCTCATGATCTCCTTCGGCGCATCCTTTGGCTACACAGTCATGGGCAGGTTGTCGTTGCTTATCGGCCGCATCCAGTTCCTTTTGAAAGACTGGCTGGGTATTTTGCAATAATTATTTAGCCCCGAATTGGCACAAATAGACATGAATGAAAAGAAATATAGTGATATACAGAATGTTTTATGCATACATAATAGCTATATGTAAGAAGGTAATCTCATGCTAACTTTTAATGATAAAAAGTATAGTGAATGGGGTCAAACTTTACCATTGAAGGGTGATGTCGATTGAAAGACTTGACCCCTTTTTTCTGCTGTCATTCTTAAGGGAAAAGCAATTTCCTATCAACCATTAGCTTGAATCTCAATTTATGCAACTGATTGCAACTAAGGTGAAGCCATTTTTGAAGTGGGCTGGAGGCAAAACTCAACTCTTGGAGCAAATGAGTAATTTCTTTCCCGTTGAGTTGAAACTTGGCAAAATAAAACGGTACGTCGAACCATTTATTGGCGGCGGAGCTGTCTTCTTTCATGCTGCTCAGATTTACGACATCGATCAATTTTTCATTTCCGATGTCAACGAAGAACTCGTTCTTGCTTACAAAACCGTACAATCGGACGTTGACAATCTCATAGATATGCTAAGGGAAATGGAGCGGAAATATCTTCGCTTGAATATTGAGAAACAAAAGAAATATTTTTACGATATCCGTTCTCGATTCAATGAGAGCCGATCCTTAATTAATTTTCATAACTTTAAGTCAAATTGGGTCGAGCGTTCCGCACAAATTATTTTCCTTAACCGTACGTGCTTCAATGGATTGTTTCGGGTAAACTCCAACTCAGAATTCAACGTACCATTTGGTAGATACAAGAATCCAACGATTTGCGCTGAGGAAAACTTGCGAGAAGTTTCTCAATTGCTTCAAAGTGCCGAGATTTATTTCGGAGATTTCACCGCATGTGAAGAATTCGTGAATTCTAATACTTTCGTATACTTCGACCCGCCATATCGACCAATCAGCAAGACTGCGAGCTTTACGTCTTACTCCAAATACGACTTCGACGATGCTGCCCAATTGCGCCTTGCATCTTTCTATCGTCTGCTTAACAGAAAAGGTGCCAATCTGATGCTTAGCAATTCTGACCCGAAAAACGAAAATCCAAATGACCACTTTTTCGAAAAAGCCTATAAAAAGTTTCACATTGAGCGAGTTAAGGCAAATCGCATGATAAACTGCAACGCCGATAAACGTGGCGCAATCAACGAATTACTCATAATGAATTATTGAAATTCAGAAGCAATGACAATAAAGAGTGATCAACGCATAGTAATAAATCTTGTGGGAAAAGTTGAGTTCACGCAACGAAAGGAAATCCGAGATTTTCTACTTGACACTTGGAAGGCTGAATCTCCAAAAACACTTTACAGATATTTTGTCGAGAAACTCGAGAATGGAAAGCGAGTCTATCTCGAGAGGCCAGGACAGTTGAACAAAGGTTGTGATTTTGTTATTAATATTGAGGACCTTATTTTGTTCAAAAATGGAAATGATAAGCCGCCCAAACATAATGACCTGTCGGATGATTTGAAAATGAAAGCAACTTCAAATCCAAAAGATTTTTTATTGCTACAGAATCTAATAGAGAGAGTGTATACTTGTGAACGACTAAACAAGGTTTTACATGACGCGGAAAGGCTTTCGTTCACTAATGGGTGGAGTGTAGAGATAGTTTTGAAGCTCGTAAAGTGGTTTTTCATAGAACAAGATATTACGTATTGGAACCGTACGGGTCGTGACATGCTTTGGAATGGAATCAAATCTATCTGAGAGGGTAACATGAAAAAGAGGAAATCTATTGAATCACCGAAGCACAGGAGGGAAATGTACAGCAACCCTTCTTTCAAGGAGAAGTGGAATGCCATGGACAGGGTGTCTATCGAGAAAACAAAAGCAGATAAATCGCTTTCCAGCTTCAAAAATGAAGTTGAACATTCCCATGTTTTTAACATACCAAGTCATTTTATTCGGGAATTATTGAAAGAAAGCGATATGGCACAGTTCAAGTATCTTAGTGCTGAAATGATGTTGGAACTACATGAAACACAAGAGAGGTTATCTCAAATCGGAGATTTGAGTGTCATCCGACGGAAAATAAGACTTGACCTTGCGAAAACAAAAAACTACAAGCAAAATATTTATTATCACGCTACGGGTGGAATTGGAGAAACGGGAGTAGGGGAAGGACTATACCTTGGAAAAGACAAGAAAGCATTAGATAATTTTTATAACTGCGATGGTACTGAGGGGGAAATTATCAAATATATCGGTTCTCCCAGGTGGGTGAACCTTGTTAATTATTCAGATTTTGAAACCTTTGAGCAGGAAGCAATAAGCCGCAATGGGCGCAGGCTTAATAATGAACATCTGAAGCTATATACTCTGATTAAAGGTTTTGATGGAATTAGATATTATGATCCCAATGCAACAGGAGAAGAATTCGTACTGTTCAGAAAAACCAAGGTGCAAATGGCTGGCTACGCAATTAAGAGACCCAAAATCAGAGTGCGAAAAGAAGAACTTCAATCGTTATTCAAAGCAGCAGAAAAAAACAATTACCAACAAGTCTGAAGAAATTATGAAAAGTCTTCCTGTTTATAGAAACCTACTAAATTGTTCAACTGCTTCGCAGGTATTCAACTATTTCTCGACTTCCCTGAATGACTCGATAACCTATTGGGATTACTTTGTTAATTGGGAAAAGGTTCTCGGCAATGTCCAAGATTTTGAGATTGACCTTAATACGTTGAACTACCTTGTAGGAAAAGAGAATATCGAAGAAGAATTCAAATCACTTTTGTCACGGCAGCCATCAATAGCTCGACTAATACCTATACTACTTGCCTGCCGTGAAACTGATTTCAAAATTCTGACTGATTTTGCGGGAGGGAATCTGCAGTACGAGAACTTCTCATTTGATTTGAGTTCCTCTCTGACCAAGCAAGACGTCGATAAGGTTTGTAGGTTTATGAGTAAGACCAAGCTTCTCGATTTGTTCCGCTCCAGAAGGTTAAAAAGCGTTCCCGACTACGTCCTTGGAGTAGAAGTCGGATTGAACAGCAATGGCAGGAAGAACAGAGGCGGGACTTCAATGGAGAATATTGTAGAGAGCCTTCTTACTCCTATTTGCAACACCCATAATTTGTCTCTGATGAAACAGGCTACTTCTGAGAAAGTTCGAGAACAATGGGGAATTGATCTTCAAGTCGACAAATCCAGTCGCCGATTTGATTTTGCCGTCAAACGGAAGAACACTCTGATTCTTATTGAGACGAACTATTATTCAGGTGGCGGTTCTAAACTTAAAGCTACTGCCGGAGAATACAAGTCATTGCACGATTTCCTTGTTGCTCAAGGCCATTTGTTCATTTGGATTACCGATGGTCTAGGTTGGCAATCAACATTGAGACCTCTTGAAGAGACATTCAACCATATTGATTACACTCTTAATCTAAAAATGGTTCTCGTCGGTATTCTTGAGCATATATTGACCCATCCATCCTGAGACTAAACATTATTTAAATGCCCAACAAAGTAAATTATAAAAAGCAATCGGAACAGAAACATCAGATAATGGAAGAGCCACTTTTGGGATACGACACTATAAGTGGTGAAAATCCAAATGGCTTCTTACCTGAAGCGACAACTGTTTGGGATTTTCCAGTTCGTGGCAATTGGGCCACCCACAAGTCAGACTATCGAGGAAATTTTGCGCCGCAGATAGCCCGCAATTTGATACTGAATTATTCTGAAGAAGGCGAACTTATTCTTGATCCAATGGTGGGCAGTGGAACGACTCTTATTGAAGCCCGACTTCTCAATCGCAACGCTATAGGCTATGACATAAACCAGAAAGCAATCGATATCACTTCGGAGCGATTGAAGTTCAAGGTCGATAACAACTCTAATCAAAGCGTCTCAATCGGAGACGTCCGCAACCTTTCTGCCCTAGAGGACAACGCAATCGACCTAATCGTTACTCACCCGCCGTACGCCAACATCGTCACGTACTCCGACCGCAAAAATCCTGACGACCTTTCAAGTATTGCCGGCATCCCAAAATTTCTTGAGCAACTCACCATTGGGATACAAGAACTCTTTCGCGTGTTAAAACCAAACAGGTATTGCGCTGTCCTCATTGGCGATACCCGTAAGGCTCAACACTACGTGCCTCTTTCTCACTTTGTCTTAGGCCTTTGTCTGCGCAGCGGCTTTGTCTTAAAAGAAGAGATCATCAAGACGCAGCACAACACAAAGTATGCAAACCGCTGGACGAAAAGTGCAAACCATTTCAAATTTTATCTCATCATGCACGAGCATTTATTCGTGTTCAGAAAACCGAGAGATGGTGAAGACCTTTCCAGAATTCGTTACAGCACGCTGCAAGCCCAGCGGTCGGATTCCAAATAAGCCTACACCAATCTCTCTTTGAGATGCTGAAAGAGGGGAGGTTGGGTAGAGTAGGAACTAACGTAGTGGTTTAGATTTGGCCTATCCCCATTTTCATGAGGACGTATCTGTTTCTGTCCATTTCGTTTGACGGTGCCTCACGAGCTTAACCATGCTCTCTGCTCTATTTCCAACTCCCCCTCATCAAACCGTACGTTCAGTTTTCCCGAACACGGCTTTCCAATCATCTTCTTCCACAGGCTTTCGCAGTCTCCTGCTTGGCATTCTGGTATAGTTTCCTCTGAAGTTCCCGAATCTTCTCTGGTGTTTTCAGCATTTCTGCAATCTCCATTCCTTCCTTTCTTCAGAAACACGATAAAGGCATTGCCCCTTCCCTCTTACAAGGTTATGTTGCCCTTGTAATGCCTACGGTACTACGAGCAACCCCGACTCCCTTACACAAAACCTCATAAAACTTCGGTTTCCCTTAACAGGAGCCTGGGGTTAGACCTTCGTATTTCAATTGCAAGCAATGAAAAATAGATAAAATGTAGAGCAATGGCAAGACCATAAAGAGATAACATTTTTCAGAAAGAGATCGAAGTGTTAAGGAAGCAGTTGGTTATTGAATCATGATTTGAAGGATACTACGAAAGCAGTTATAGAATATAGATTAAAACGTGCCAGAGAATCTCTGTCAGACGCACAACATCTTTTACAAAGTAACAGCCTGCTTTCATCTGTTAACAGGATATATTACGCGATGTTTTACTCTGTAACTTGTCAATCATAAAGATTTGTCCCCTTGTTTCTCACCTGGAATCCCTTCATGCAAAGCTTTAACGCCTTTCTGGCTTCTTTGTCTACAAACGAAAAGATACGATGAATCGAATCATGAGAACAAGAACGAGCATGTCCTACCACCTTAATAACCTCAAATCCCAGTGTGTCGTGAAACTCGTAAAACTTACGATAGAGACAGGCATTCTTTAATATACGCTTCGTTCCTTTACTACAAAATCCATTCATTTCCAGTTGAGATCTTCTTCGCTGTAGTCCTGTCACACACTGAGAATCGGAATATACATCCAGTGTTCCGGACTTTGAATCTGACAATTCTTTTTGGAAATCTTCAAGAGCCCACAAAAGGGTTTGAACTTCAAGTTTTGTCGATGAGGTGACTTCAAATCTTCGTAGTTTTATCTGCTCAACTAATTCAGACCGAATAATTCTTCCAGGTGGTATTTCGAGAAATGAAGAAGGTATGACAAGGTACGCTCCGAATCCGAGCTTTAGCGTGGGATTTAAACTCACGTCGGTGAAAAGGGCATAACGGTTCACGAGCGTTCCTTGATGATTATCTTCTATTCGATATGTTGAAAGCTTGAAGATATCTTAGATATAAAATCGAATTTTTATTATTATACTGAATTACAATAATTGTTTGATTTTGTTATGCTTTTTGCTTAGAGCAGAAGGCTATTTGAGGCAAATAGATTTAATTAAGGCTCTAAAAGATATTATGGAATTCTGGAGAAATGACGCGAACCGACTATTGTAGGCTAGACTTTATTGGCGCCGCTAAAAGGCATGGAGGTGTCTTCCTTTGGACTTATCAGCTTATTAATAGCATCCAGCACAGGTTCTGTAGAGTTCTGAAATTTGGCTATGGGATTCACGATAGCAAGGCCGCGATAGTAGGTAACAAGCCCCTCTGCAACCTCTGTTATAATCTTATTAAAGGTATTTCGTTTCTTTGCCCTTGCAAGCTTCACCTCAGGACCTTTATCGCCTGTAATTGGAATTCTTTCAAAATTACCGAAATCCATCCGCAATATGTTAATCATACCACCCTGACCAGATAATTGGTTAACAATCTCTGCTGAAGGGAGTGCGGCAATATAGGCTAAAGGATATGTAAAATCTTTGTATCCATCCTTATTGAAATAATAATCCTTTTGAATTCCCAAAGTTTCAAAATATGCTTGCACCCTTGCAAAGCAACTTTTATTTACCAGGGCTTCGTCTATTTCCTTGACCTGTTTGCTGGCTGTTTTTAGCCTTCCCAAGATGATGGTAGTGGCAATCGCCCTTTCTTGTTGATAGGTTTTTACTTCAATTTGAATATAGTCGCTACTAACAAACTGCCATAAAAACAAACTGCATGTCCTCTCGCCATAATAAGAGGAACCAGTAAATTTTATATTAACTGAGGATATTTCTAATTCTGAAAAAATAATTTCCAGCGGCAGAATAATCTTAGAAACAGTCATCGCGCCAGGAACAATATTACCTTTCCTGTGAATGAGATTGTTATCATTGGTTACATCAACAAAATGCGCACCTTGCTCCCTGGAGATTCTATACTCATGCTTGATCAAAAATTTATCAAACACCATCAACCGACGTTCAGCATTACATCCATCTTCCACAACGAGGCTTGGATGTGATGTTCGTGCTTTTGCATCTCTAAAGCAAATTTTATCGCTCAAAAAACCATCTATCCGTTTAAGCGGAATCGAAAATATAGGATTTTGAGGTCTACTCATAAGCATTTAAGCATTACCGATAAAAAGTTTATTTCATCTAATATTGCTTTGATTCTATTATGTAAACCATTTTAAGTCAAGTATATAAATAAAATATTTTAATATTAAAAAAATAAATCGTAAATGCTCGATTTGAAATAACCTACCGACAATATAAATTAATTTTACAAATTTTTTAAATAATTTTTATACAAAGTAATTTTACACTGAATGTAAAACAGAAATATATAATATTCACCTAATTTATTAGCTTGACAAAGATTACAGGTCTAAGTATGCTACCTTCAATAGTTAAGAAGAATTGTAACCACCAAGGAGTACTTTCAATTGCAACACATCTGTGTATTTGAAGACAGCAGGTATTCACAACTAGTCCCGCTAGTGTACACAAGATCAGCCTTTGAAATTCGATGTGGATTATTTACCTCATTGGAAAGAACAATCCGACACTACCCCAATGCAAACATTGCCCTTTTTTGCAGAAACTATTTATCAGACATATTACAAGAACGGTATCCTCATCGTGTTAACAACCTTTACGAGAGTGACGATACTTATCTTTTTCTAAATGGTCGTGTAATTCTCTCAACCCCTGTTCCTATAGAAGGCATGGAGGAAATAGGGATTCAAGGCAATACTCTTGTTTACGCCCGACTCAGAGGAAAAAACATTAAAAAACTAACACACGAATTGTTTCTCACGAAGAACCCAATCGAACTGATAAAAAGTACGGTGCAGGTAATTGATGTCCAGGTTCCTACAATAAATTATTTCTGGGATATAATCAAATACAACGCATCCCAAATTGAAAAAGATTTCGAATTGTTTGTCAAGGAAGGTTCTATTTATGGAAAATTAGATGAAGGTGTTTATCTTATAAATAAAGATCGAATATTTATTGGTAAAGACAGTCGAGTCAAACCTTGTTGTGTATTAGATGCCGGGAATGGTCCAATTTTCATAGGTCACAACGTTACCATTGCACCTAACACGACAATAGAGGGACCTGTTTATATTGGTAATCATTCTGTTGTTCAATCTAATTCAAAGATACGTGGCGGAACAAATATTGGAGAGGTTTGCAAGATAGGAGGAGAAATTGTAAATACAATATTCCACAGCTACAGCAACAAACAACATGATGGATTTTTCGGCGATTCTTATGTAGGCTCATGGGTTAATATTGGGGCAGATACCGTAAACAGCAACTTACTCAATACCTATGGAAGCGTAAAAGTTGAAATAGAGGAAAATATCATAAATACAAATCATATGTTTCTTGGCATGGCAATGGGAGACCATACCAAAACAGCCATTAACACGACGATCATGACGGGTAGTGTATTTGGTTTTGCCTGTAATATCATCACTCCCACTTACCCCCCAAAATATCTTCCTTCTTTTATATGGTATTCAGACAATGGTACGAAGGTCTATAGTTTAGAAAAAGCATTACAGGTGGCAAAGATTGCGATGAAAAGGCGGGATAAAGAAATGACACAAGCAGAAGAGCAAATATTTAGAATGGTGTTTCAGCTTACAGAAAAAGAAAGAATTTCCTTTCGGTCCGTTTAAAATAAGGTATTTTATGGGAAAAGACATAAAACACGAACAAATCATTATTGATACAAGTATTTTCACAAATCCGGATGTTTATAAATCATTTGGTGCAAGCCCAACAGAAGCATTACACTCATTTCTGGAAATTACCTGCAAACTGGATGGACCGAGTTTTTACATGCCACCAACGATTTACCAGGAACTGCTCAATTTTGTAGAAATAGAACGTATTCCAACTAATTTGCAAATTCGTATAATCCAAAAACCACCCAAAAGATATGAACTGTCGGTTCCGGCCTTTCTATTGTATGAACTTATCGAAGATGTACGTAACAGAATTGACAAGGGTTTACGTGTGGCAGAAGAAGCCGTTAGAGAGACATCACCCGAAACTGAACCAGATGCCATTGCTAATCTGAGGAAAAAATATCGAGCTGCACTTCGTGAAGGAATCATTGACAGCAAGGAAGACGTAGACTTGATTCTACTAGCCAAGGAAATGGATGGTATTCTGATGACAGCCGATACTGGAATTGTTAAATGGGCCGATAAGCTGGGAATACGGTACCTCGATCCCCGTTTGTTACGCGGCATACTAGACAATCTGATGCAGTAAGCGCAAAAATAACTAAAACTGGGTTCTAAGAATTAATCCACATGTGAGGATCCATCAAGGTGTTTTTGGAAGATTTCATACGAGGCATAACACTTCCTTGCAAACCAGACATGCCAGTAAGCGTCCTTCTGGTTTTTAGACAACACCTCAAACTTTACCTTGCATCTATACAAGTGATCTATCATCTTCTGAATATTTCTCTCATCCCGAAAACGCAGAAGAAACCTTTCGGCAATAACCTCTCCACGTGCCGCCTTTGTGACACTTTCATAAACAGGTTTTAACAATACCTCGCCCAACTGCGCGGAAACTTCTGGTTTTAACGAAGAAATGTTCTCGTGAATAAACATTGCTGCACGAATAATCCTGTGAGTGAAAAACTCGGATGCGACCTCCGCCATCAATGGAGCAGTAACATTAATATCACGTAAACAAGAGCCTAAGGTGACATACTTCATGATCTTTTCAGCAGGATGCGTCGGTTTAATTACCATCCCTTCACATCCTGTCTCATCCAACTCTCTAACAATTTTTCTTAAAGCTGAAATATCCGAAATTGAAAATCTTCCAAACCTTCTAACCGTCGGCATGCCATATGTGTCAAAAAGTTTATATCGCTCCTCAACAGGAATGTTATTAGGTTTGTTCATGTACATTAAATCAAATGCAAAAAAACGGACATCTTCTTTCACGTAAGGTGGGTGTTCAATATTATAAGGATTATCTGGTCCAGCAAATTCACCACAAACAACAAGACCAGGGTTTTCATTAAATATTTTTTTAACATCCAAAAAATCCAAAATCCGATCCGTTGAAAATGGACAAACATATGCACCGCGCGAAAAGACTAGTACACGCCCTTGAATACTAGCAACTCTAACATTGTATCCGTCAACCTTTTCTTCAATATAAAATGGTTTGGTATATGCCTTACATATTCCGTTTTCAAGATGCAATATTCTGGCAATGCGTGGAAAATCAAAGACGATGCCCTCTTGTGTGACGATCGATCCCCTTTCAAGAATTCCAACCTTTTTCGTTACCCTGTAAAAGCAAATGCCATCAAATTCATCACGGATTACATCGTGTCTTTCAATAGATTCCTCCCATAAACGCCTTGGAATATCAAATTTCTCAACAATTTCATAAATCTGCATATTCATTAACTTTCTAAATAAACATTACTCTCGGCACTTTCGACAATGAGAGTATTTAATCTCTTTAACTATCTAAAATTGAAAAGACAATGCTACTCTTTGCAAAGCAAAGAATCTAAATTTATAACCAAATATGCCGACTAACAAAAAAAGATGTTACATAAATCTGTCCTTTTATTTCAAGACAAAACTTAGGTATAGTTACTATACAGGTTATTACTTTTGCAAAATCCAGTATATAACTCTCATATCTGTATAAGGTTAAATTTAAAATGCATTATGTTTTTGATATTGACTTCAAAAAGATATAATCGTATAATCAAAAACGTTTGGTTTTACCAAAATTAAGATTCACAAGGCAATTAAGGATGTAATGATGTATATAATCCTGGGCTGCAATGACATTGTAAGTGTTTTAGCCCAAAATTTAAGCAAATCAGGAGCGGAAATATTTATAGTCGCCAGTGATGAAACAACCTTAATAAGATTAAAAGAATCTTATATTCACACTCTCGTAGCAAATATTCACACATTAGATCTGGCTTCATTACCAACAAAAGACACCATGGCTTTTATTCTCTTGCAAAATAATTTTAAAGATAACTTGATCCTGGTAAAACGCATTAAGAATTCATTCCCTGATAAATTTATTTTATCAATAGCCACCAACGAGAAGGAGGCTTCTGAGTTATTAGAAAGCGGTGCAGACCGTATTGTCCAAACTGTCGGAATAATTACACATACTATCCTGAATGAGCTTGAAACCGCTAAATTAAAAAGGTCTGTTTTTCATTTAGTAAATGTTATAAAGGCAGCAATTTGTAAAGGTTTGGCAATTTTTTTACAGGATAATCCTGACCCCGATGCAATTGCCTCTGGTCTTGCGTTAAAACGTATTGCTGAAAAATACAATGTCAAATCAAGGATTTATTATGGTGGAAATATTGGACATCAGCAAAACAAAACATTGGTCAACCTGCTAGAAGCCGACCTCGTTCAATTAGAAAATACAAATGATGTACTGGAAATAGTTAATAGAGTAGATAAAATAGCATTAATAGAGGCATCCATCAGTTCAAAGAATAATATATTACCCCCTGATGTAATTCCTAACATCATTATTGATCACCACCAAACTGACTTTAGTCTTGTAAAAGGGGAATTTATCGAAATATTACCAAATATTGGCGCCACTTCTACTATTATGACGATGTATCTGAGAAATTTAGATATTGTGCCAGACTCACTCCTCGCTACAGCACTTCGTTATGGTATCAGAGTAGATACTAGTGGATTTACTAGAAACACTGCCACTGAAGATATCGATGCTGCTGCTTATCTATCACCATTGGTGGACATAAGGTTACTAAACCAAATAGAGACCTTTCATATGAACCCAGAAACCATAGACGTTATCGGAAGGGCAATACGAAACCGCGAGGTAAGAGGTTCATGTTTAATATCATTTGTGGAATTAATAACTGACAGAGATGCCTTACCACAGGCAGCCGAATTAATGTTACAGATGGAAGGTATCTTTACTGTACTCATCTTTGGCATTAATAAAGACAAAGTTCAGTTATCTGCCAGAAGCATAGATTCAAGAATCAATCTTGCGTTGTTATTGCAAAAGGCGTTTGGATTTATGAATGCAGGTGGACATGCAACTATGGCAGCAGGCAGTATCGATCTTAGCAATTTTGGTAATATTAGCGATAAAAAAACACTATTTAAGATTACAGCAGATACCGTACAAAAAAACTTTTTCACTGCAATAGATATGGCATTGAAAAAGCAGGAAATACCCGATGAGTTAGAATTATTGGTCAACCATAGTATTAGGAACTAATTGTAATAACTATTTTATAATAAGGAGAAAGATTATGGAAAAAGGTTTTTTAGGTGTGGGTTTAGTAAGTCTAACAATCTTTTTAAGTTCTTGTGCTGCCACTCAGACACAAGTAAAAGAAACAAAACCGCCGGAATTAACGGTGGAAGTACAGGCTGCTCCTAAAGAGGAGGCAAAGCCAGAAGAAGCTCCTGTGTCTGCCCCAGCAGGAGAAACAGCACCTGTAGCAGAAACCGCACAACCTTCAGCGCCAGAAGCACCTGCGCCAGCCGCTCTTGCTCCTGAAGCCGCTGTTCCTGCTGCACCTGCGGCCGAACCGGCTCAACCTTCTGCACCTGCACCAGCTGCACCTGAAGCTGCCGCTCCTGCTGCTCCCGCGGCCGAGCCGGCTCAACCTTCTGCACCTGTAGTAGCACCTGCACCGGCAGCTCCTGCGCCTGAAGCCGCTGCTCCTTCTGCAGCACCTGCGCCTGAAGCCGCCGCCCCTGCAGCGCCTGCAGATGAACCAGCACAAATCAAACCAGAGCCATTACACCAATGTGCCACTTGCAACAAACAGGTTGGAGAAGGACACATTTGTGGTCTTACAGACTATTGCCAACAATGCAAGGAGGAGGTCGGATCTGGTCACATCTGTGATTTAACATTCTTTTGCCATGATTGTAAAAAAGAGGTTGGAGATGGTCACATTTGTGGTGTAACAACTTTTTGTGCGAAGTGCGAAGAAGAAGTTGGGGTAGGTCACATCTGCGATGTTACTTACTTCTGTTACGATTGCGAGAAAGAAGCGGGGGATGATCATATCTGTGGTGTGACCCATTTTTGTCCTACATGCAAAATAGAAGTTGGAGAAGGACATGAGTGTGGAAAAACTTATTTCTGCTTTGATTGCGAGAAAGAAGTATCCAAGGATCACCAGCACGAAAAGACTGCGAAGTAACTCTTTTGATAATTCAAAGATTAAATACAAAAAGGCATGTTTATAGTAAATAAACATGCCTTTTTTAATATATTCTATAATTTATGAAACATTGAAATAAGCTTATTGCTTATTTCAATATCTTGTGCCAAAA
>Ga0209212_1002366_pt1 | contig 27078 bp, 21 predicted proteins | sample RifGroC2_FD_183996 | JGI IMG/M metagenome (GOLD analysis project Ga0209212, IMG submission 183996) | Groundwater microbial communities from Rifle, Colorado, USA - Groundwater C2 (SPAdes) (version 2) | ecosystem: Environmental > Aquatic > Deep subsurface > Groundwater | place: Rifle, Colorado... | reverse complement strand
AAGCGCATCGAAATGCTCCAGCTCCTGAAATAAAATAACAGAACGGGTGATTAAAATGTCAGAAAAGATCAAAGTATTGATTGCAAAACCGGGCCTCGACGGCCATGACCGCGGCGCGAAGGTGGTTGCGCGGGCGTTCCGCGACGCCGGCTTCGAAGTTATTTACACGGGCCTGCGCCAGACCCCCGAACAAATAGTGAACGCCGCCATAGAAGAAGACGTCGATGCTATCGGCGTATCCATTTTATCGGGCGCGCACAATCATTGTTTTTCGGAGATAATGAACCTGCTCAAACATAACCAGGTCGACGACATAATGGTTTTCGGCGGCGGTATAATTCCCGACGACGACGTCGCTTATTTAAAAAGCATCGGCGTCGCTGAAATTTTCGGGCCGGGCACTCCGACCGACGATACCGTAAAATTCCTCAAAGCCAACGTCAGAAAGGGTAATGAATAAATGTCATTCGACGCCTCGCTCCTGGGAAGGTTCCTGAGGGGCGAAAAGAGGGCCTGCGCCCGCATAATATCCATAGTAGAAGACCGCAGGCGCGGTTACGAAGAATATATCGAAGCGCTCCAGCCGCACGTCGGCTCGGCTTACGTCGTCGGCATCACCGGGCCTCCGGGCGTGGGTAAAAGCACGCTCATCAATAAGCTCGCGGCGGAATTCCTCGCTTCTGGCGCCAATATAGGCGTTATAGCGGTGGACCCGTCTTCGCCGTTCACGGGCGGCGCCGTTCTGGGCGACCGCATCAGGATAGGCGAGATCGGGATGAATCCTAAATTTTATTTCCGCTCGCTCAGCAGCCGCGGAAGCCTCGGCGGCCTCTCCGAAGCCGCGGTAGATATTATAAGGGTGCTCGATGCGTTCAAAAAAGAGGTAATACTCGTCGAAACGGTCGGCACGGGCCAGAACGAAGTGGACGTCATGCGCGCCTGCGACACGACGGTCGTAGTCACCATGCCCGGCACCGGAGACGACGTGCAGGCGCAGAAGGCCGGAATATTGGAGATCGGCAATATTTTCGTCATAAACAAGTCCGACCGCGACGGCGTCGAACGCACTCTGCGCGAACTGCAGTCGATGCTGATGATGAACCCGCTCAACGAAAAATACGAAACTCCGATAATATTAGCTAAATCTAATATAGGCGAGGGAATATCGGCCATAAAGGAAGCGGTGGACCGGCACCGCGCGTATCTTGAATCGAGCGGCTGGCTCTCGGTAAAACGCTCTGAAAGAAATATCCGCGCGTTCAGGAACCTCGTGAACTCAAAGCTGATAGAAGAGATCGGCCTGAGGCTTTCGCAGCACAACGATTACGGCCGCCTCGAAGAAGAAGTTAAAAGCGGCGCGCTCAGTCCGCACAGGGCAAGTATTCAAATAATGGAATATATCAAAGGTAAAATATTGCATCACTCGGCGGAATGAAAAAAATTAATTTAATAAAAATTCGATATTAAATCGTCAGAAACGGGAGATATCTATGAATCTTGAAAAAATGAAGGAAAGTTTCAATAAATGGAAATCCGATTACGATAAAAAGAAGGCCGCTTCGAAATTTCGGCAGAAAAAATTCATGTCGGTATCCTCCTACGAACCCGAGCCGCTTTACACGCCGCTGGATTTGGAAGGCTTCGACTATTTCGAAAAACTCGGGATTCCCGGCGATTATCCGTTCACGCGCGGAGTGCACAACACGCTCTACCGTGAAAGACTCTGGACCATGCGACAATTCGCGGGTTTCGGCACGGCCAGGCAGTCGAACGAGCGCTATAAATACCTTCTGAAGAACGGACAGACCGGCCTTTCGGTAGCGTTCCACCTTCCGACGCTAATGGGCCTGGATTCCGACAACCCGCTTTCGCGCGGCGAGATCGGAAAAGACGGCGTCGCGATAGATACGCTCGCCGATATGGAAATTTTATTCGACGGCATCCCGCTCGATAAAGTGTCGACATCGATGACGATAAACGCGCCGGCAGCGATACTTCTGGCCATGTACATCGCGGTGGCTAAAAAACAGGGGGTCGCGCCTGAAAAACTGAGCGGCACCATACAAAACGATATTCTTAAAGAATATATAGCGCAGAAGACGTTCATCTTCCCGCCCGAGCCTTCGATCAAGCTGATAGTCGACACTATCGAGTATTGCTCGAAACACCTGCCGGCGTGGAACACCATTTCGATATCCGGCTATCACATAAGGGAGTCAGGCGCTACGGCCCTGCAGGAGCTCGCCTTCACTCTCATCGACGGGCGCACATATGTAGAAGCCGCCATAGCGCGCGGCCTCGACGTCAACGATTTCGCCTCCAGGCTGTCTTTCTTTTTCAACTCGCATAACGACTTCTTCGAAGAGGTCGCCAAATTCCGCGCAGCCCGTCGTATATGGGCGAAACTTATGAAAGAGAAATTCGGCGCTTCGAACCAGCGCGCCCAGCTCATGCGCTTCCACACGCAGACGGCCGGCTGCTCGCTCACCGCGAACCAGATCGAAAACAATATCGTGCGCGTGACCATTCAGGCCCTCGCCGCCGTCATGGGCGGAACACAGTCGCTGCACACCAATTCCATGGACGAGGCGCTCGCGCTTCCGACCGAAAAGGCCGTCAGGATAGCGCTTCGCACCCAGCAGATAATCGCCAACGAAAGCGGCGCGGCCAACGTGATCGACCCGCTCGGTGGCTCCTATTACGTCGAAAAGCTGACCGACGAGATGGAAAAGGGCGTATGGAACTACTTCGATCAGATCGACAGGATGGGCGGCGTTCTCGCAGCCATCGATAAAGGCTTCTTCCAATCAGAAATAGCCGACGCGTCGTTCCGGTACCAGCGCGAAATAGAGCGCAACGATCGCGTTATCGTCGGCGTCAATTCTTATTGCGACGCCAATGCCGAAAAAGGCGGCGGCGAGCTGCTCAAAATCGACGAAAAGGTCGAACGCGAGCAGGTGGCGGCCCTCACTGAAGTAAAGAAAAAACGCGACGCCGATAAAGTTAAAGCGTCTCTCGAACGCCTGAAAAACGACGCTAAAAGCGGCGCTAACGTCATGTACGCGCTCATCGACTGCGTCGAGGCGTACGCCTCGCTCGGCGAAATGTGCGATATTTTCAGGGAAGTTTACGGCGTTTACGAAGAACCGCCGATGTTTTAAGAAGCGGACGAAATAATCATGAATATAGAAAAAGGCCTCATACACGTATATACCGGAAATGGAAAAGGAAAGACCACGGCGGCTTTCGGCCTTGCGCTGCGCGCGCGCGGCCACGGATTCGCCGTTAAGATAATACAGTTCATGAAATCCGAAAAGATGTTCAACACCTACGGCGAAGTATTGTTTTTCAAAAACGACCCCGGCATCGAGATCCTTCAGTTCGGCACCGACAACTGGGTGGACCCGAAAAAACCCTCGCCGGAGGATGTCGCGGCCGCCGAAAGAGCCGTCGATAAAGCCGTCGATATATTAGAAAATCAGAATGTCGATATATTAATACTGGACGAAATCCTTTATGCATATAAGTTTAATCTGATCCACCGCGGCCACATCGAAAAAATATTCGGAGCGAAAAAGGAAACTACCGAGCTCGTTCTGACCGGACGCGATGCGCCTGATTTCGTGATCGAAAAAGCCGATCTGGTGAGCGAAATAAAAGACGTAAAGCATTACTTTAAATCGAGAAAAGCGATAACTGGCATAGAGTATTAGTGGAGAACGGAAAGTGGAGAGTGGAGAGTTAATGCCGGGTCGCGCCCTGCATCGCGCGACCCGCAGGAGGCGGGAGGTGCAGCCGGAGCCACGGATGGCGAGAGGCTGCCTTTACTTTTGAGGCAGAGCCTTAAAAATACTATAGCTGATGTTCAATCGTCAAAAATCCTTTAGTTCTCCACTCTCCACTCTGAACTCTCAACTCAAAAAGAAAGGCGGCTCGGCATGAGCGATATTAATAATAACGGAAACGGACGCCATATAGCAGATTGCGAAAGCGAACTGTGTGAAACTATAAAATATCTTAATTCGCCCGGGGCAGAAAAAAGCGTCAGGCTCGACCCTTACTGGCCTAAATGGAATTCACCGTGGTGGCACATGACGCTGCTGTACGAAATGGGCCTGGCCGAGATGATACCGCAGAACATAGCCGATATTATGCTCGACGCGGTCAACTCGCATTACCTGCATTATTTTCCGCTCACCGAGGCCGACGCGCCGGCCGGTACGACATTTTTAAACGTAATGTGCCACTGCGCGCTCGGAACGATATATAAAATAACGCACGCACGCGGCACCGATCCCGATTCCGCCATTCCCTGGGCGCGCGAATGGTTCCTTAAATACCAGCTGCCCGACGGCGGCCTCAACTGCGACGAAGCCGTTTATACGAAATCCGCTCCCAAAAGCTCTATCGTATCGACCCTGCCGCCGCTCGAGGCGGTTTTATACTGCTCCAACCATAAATTCAGCGGCACGGAGCTCGAATTTCTCGACCGCGGCGCGGCGTATATTATGAGTCATAAACTTTTCAAATCGAGCGCGGGTAATATCATAAACCCGGACTGGCTCAAACTTTGCTTCCCGCGCTTTTATGAATACGACATATTGAGGGGCCTCTCGTTTCTCGCCAAATGGTCTTCGGTCAGAAACATCGCCATCGACCGCGAATCTATAGAAGAAGGCGTGGCACATATTAAAAAACATCTCGCCGCTTCCGGCGAATTTATTATACCGCAGAGGCATTCATACGAAGGCGCGAACACCAGCGTTATTTTAGATGATAAAAGTTTGAAGAAAGAAAAGGCTTCCTCGTTCCCGCTGCTCGCCTCGGCCGGTTCTTTATCTAAAGCATCGCCTTATCTGACGAACGAATGGAACGAGGCCAAAAGAATATTAAACTTATAACGGCACCATTATCAACCGCCAGGGACCAGCGCGCGAGAAAAGATTGTTGCTGGACGGCAACACTTATTTATGTATTTTACTATAAATAAAAAATAGAAAGAGAATAAAGTGTTTCTTAATCATAACAGTAAAATCAATAATATCGCGATATCTATATCTATATCTATTTTTATCGTAATTTTAATTTCCGTCTCAGGCACGGCCGGCTCCGCTTACTGCATGTCGCCGGACGTAAATTCTAAAGAATTCACCGGCGAAGAAAGCGGTTCAAGTTCCGAAACCGACACCGCCGAAGGTAATATCACAAAGCCATCTATAGGTTTTGAAACCGACTACATTTCAAAATACGTCTGGTATGGCATTCCGCTCAGCGACGGCGCCGTAGCGCAGTCCTGCCTGTGGCTCGAAAACCGCGGATACACTTATATGATCTACGGAAATTACGACCTTTCGAGGCGCGAGTTCGACCAGTACAATCTGTACCTTTCAAAAGCCTTCCAAATGGGCGTGTTCGAAACGGAAATGGCCGTTCAGTCCTATCACTACCCGACCTTCGAAGATTCCCCGGCCACCCGCGAATTCATAATGACGCTCACCAGGCCTTACAGAAACTTCGATCTGTATTTAAGCCAGTCGTGGGATATCCAGACCTATAAAGGCTCTTACGTGGCCGATCTGGGCATTGCATTCGAACGCGAAGCGGGCCGGGGCTCATTTAAATCTTCTTTTTATCTGGAATACGGATCGCGAATATTCAACGAGGTCAATCTCGAACTTTCCAAACCGGCAATAGATATGGCAGGAGCCGAGATCTCATACACATATACCCGTAAAGACGGATATTACATCAGGCCGCACGCCGAATATAATCTGGCGATAGACAGGGACCTGAAAGAGATCATCGAAAAGCCCGACACCTTGAGCTACGGCATCGCCGTCGGCAAATATTTTTAATATTATTACGGCATTTACTTCCTGTATCCCCGGTTTTTATCAGTCCGTCGGCATGCGGCTGACACGCTTGCATTTTATTTTGTATTGTGATAAAATTACTTTATGAGTATAAACGGCAGCGCATCGACACAACGTCAGGCCGCTATGGGCTTTAAAGAATTTTCATGGCTCGCCGCATTAATCGCCGCAGGCGTTCTCGGAAATATATTTAAAATAAGCCTGTTTTACAATGTCGATTTTATTTTCGGAAGCGTTTTTTCGATTTTAATTCTGAACTATTACGGCTTATTTCCAGCGCTGATATCCACTATCGCCATCTCGTCATATACTTATTTGATCTGGAACCATCCTTACGCGATCATAATATTTTCCGCTGAAATTATTTTCATCGGCGTATTGCGTTCGAGAAAAAATATGAGCGTGGTTTTACTGGATACTGCATACTGGCTTTTAATAGGGGCGCCGCTGGTTTATATCTTCTATAACCGGATAATGGGTACCTCATATGAAAATACGCTGGTAATTATTTTCAAGCAATCGATTAACGGCATTTCAAATGCTCTGCTGTCAAGCCTTTTAATTGACGCGACCTCGATCGTGAAATATAAAATCTCCGGGGGCGCCGCTAAGCCGACCTTTCAGTTTCAAAACCTGCTTTTTAACATCATAATTTCATTCGTTATGGTCCCTATTATCATAATTATGATCTTCAACAGCAACCGGCAATACGCCGATCTTGAAGCCGAAATAATTCTGAAACTCGAAAACGTCGCCGCTTCTTCGAACGAATTGATCGGCAAATGGTTCGAAGACAGCGTTCAAACTATCGAATCCCTTGCTATTCATGCTGAAAGCGTTGACAGACTGGAAAATTCGACCCTTCAAAATTATATCGACCTCCTGAAGCGTTCCGATAAGGATTTTCTCAAACTGCTGGTATGCGATGAAAACGCCAAAGCCGTTTCAGCGTGCCCGTTAAAGGACGCAGACGGAAATTCGACTATCGGCATTTATTATTCAAACAGGACTTATTTCATTGAAGTTAAAGACACTTTAAAACCCGTCATTTCAGAAGTAATTAAGCCGAAAAGCACGACGACTGAATCCATAATAGCGGTAGTCGTGCCCATCGTCCACGATAATCGATTCAAAGGTTATGCCGCGGGCGCGGCCGATACTGAAATGCTTAAATCATTGCTCTATAGAACTATAGGAACGTGGCCAATGAACGCCACGCTTATCGACAAAAAAGGAATAGTCGTCGCAAGCACGCATAAAGATGTCTCACCGCTCGCCGAATTCAGCAAATTTAATAATTATGACAGAGCTTTTTTAAAAGATAACGTTTATCTGTATATGAAACCGGCGCCTGTTAACGTGACGATTTCTGATAGATGGAAAAATTCGAGTTACGTTATAAGATCTCGGTTAAAAAGTATCTCGGGATGCGAGCTTATTATAGATACTCCCGTATCGGTCTATCAAAAGGCTTTATTCGACAATTATATCAAAAGGCTTTCTCTCAACATAGTCCTGATCGTCATGGCCATTTTTATTTCGAGCGCTCTCAGCGGGCGAGTGATTAACTCACTGGAGGTCCTCAGCCGGATATCGACGAACCTTCCCCAAAAAATTTTTGAAAATAAAATTATTGAATGGCCGGCGAGCAGTATCAATGAAATTCAATCTCTGACCGGCAATTTTAAAAATATGTCCGAATCCCTGACCCAGAAATTTATTGAACAGCAAAAATTGAACGAAGAATTGAAGGCGGCGAAAATAAGGGCTGACGAGGCCAACAACGCTAAAAGCCAGTTTCTTGCATATATGAGCCACGACATCAGGACGCCTATGAACGCAATAACAGGAATGACGGATATTATCATAGAAACCAAACTTTCAGACGAGCAGCTGGAATATATGAACATAATCAGACAGTCGTCGGCAAATATGCTTCGTCTTCTTAACGACATACTCGATTTCTCGAAAATAGAAGCCGGACAGATGGAGCTTGACTGCGTGGATTTTGATATCAGCGAAGTTATGGATTATACTATCAATCTTTTCAAACTGAAAGCTAAAGAAAAAAATATAAATTATTTTTATTCTCTTGAAAGCGGCGTCCCGGCGATATTGAAAGGCGATCCCCTGAGGCTGCGGCAGATTTTGATGAATCTGGCCGGAAACGCGTTTAAATTCACGGAAAAAGGTGAAATCAAAATAACCGTGAAACCCGATGGAAAAATTTATGACAACGAAAAGACGGGGTTGATCTTTACAGTCTCCGATACGGGAATGGGCATATCAAAGGAAAATCAGGAAAAAATATTCGAAAGATTCAAGCAGGCGGACAGTTCCATTTCCCAAAAATACGGCGGAACGGGTCTCGGACTTTCGATATGCCGCGCGCTGGTACAGCTCATGAAGGGCGATATCTACCTTGAAAGCGAACCGGGCGCGGGAAGCACTTTTATCTTTACCGTTAAATTCAAACGCGGCGACGGTTCAAAATTAAAAAAAGAATATTCGGCCGGCGAAATACCGGCGAAAGTGAAAACCAGGCAAACCGGCCTGAAAATTCTGGTGGTCGACGATAATAAAGCGAACCAGATCATAACTTCAAAAATTTTGAAGACAATAAATTATGACGTGAGAGTGGCGGGAACGGGAAGAGAAGCCATAGAAGAGATGAAAGCACATCGTTTCGATCTGATATTGATGGATATTAATCTGCCGGACACGAACGGATATCGTGATTATAGCTCTCACAGCGAGCACGCTGGAGAACGACCATAAAAAGTGTCTGGAAGCGGGCATGAATGCCTGCATAAGCAAACCGCTCAATGTAAAGGATATTTTCAAACTGATCGACGGCTTTTTCAAAGCCTGAGAGGGAAGCGGCAAAACCCATTTTAAATTTATAAAAGGTAGCGTAAAATATTTTGTGTAACCCCATTTTTGGGTTTAACTAAATAAGTTTAAAATTCCTTAACTCTAAACTCTCCACTATGCACTATGCACTATTCACTATACATTATGCACTGCTATTGCTCTTCTCCGAGCGCGATCGCCTTTTGCATCTCGTCTAAGATCTGCGTTTTAAAACTGTCGGGGATCGACCTGGCAAGCAAAACTTCGCTGAGTTTGACCTCATGCGCGGTCAGTTTGAAGATCAGATCGTTCGCCAGGACCAGGTTCGGCGGAAAGTTGAGCTTTTTGGCGTAGTTCTCTCTTATCGAGAGCAGTTTTTCGAAAACCGTTTTATCTTTTTTCTTGAGCGAGTCGAAAGTTTTCGTCCTCATTAATTTCGGCTTTGTATTATATATATGCGGTTTATTCTGCACCTGCATATTTTTCGATATGAATCTTTCAAAAAGGCCGACGTCGATGATATCGGCCAGCAGCTTATCTTTAAGATCGAAAAGGTTTATCACGTCAAAAAGCGCGTATTCGATGGCGTCTGCGCCAAGCGGCCGCCTGCTCCAGTTGTAGCGCTGAAATTTTTTCTTCGATTTACCGAGATCTACGCCCAGCGCGGCCATCACTACCGATGAAAGGTCCCTTTTTTCATAATTCAGCAGCAGCACCGCGACCTGAAGGTCGAGCACGGTCTTTAGATCCATGCCGCAGTTCTTATATAAGAACGCGCGGTCGCCGGCGCCGTCGAACATTATCTTCATTATGGAACGATTCTCGATAAGCTCTTTTATATGATACGGCGGCACTTTAAAAGGATCTATGAGCACGGCGTTAACGCCGTCATAAACCTGCAGCAGGCACAGTTTTTCGCCGTACTGATGCAGGTTCGATTCGCACTCTATGTCGAGCGCTATAACCTCACAGCCCTTATCTAAAAGTTCATTCATGTATGCGCAAAGTTTTTCTTCGCTGTCAATATATCTGTAACTCACGCCGCCTTCTTTCCGATTTCAATCGTCCGGTTTTAACCTCAAAATTTTTTTATTTTAACTCGGGGGCTATTATAACATAGATTGAAAGATTTTTAAATTAACTTCTAAATAATTTTGCCGATAAATTAATTTGACTTAGTTTATAAGTTTTCATTTTTTAAAATGTTTGTAACGACTCAATAAAAGTATTTAAGGACGTGAGATTTAATGATACTTACCACGGGACATAAAAGTATATTTTATATTCTATTCATTGTAATGGCGGCGGTTTTTCTGATCGCCCCGGCCGCGTCGGCGTCCGGAGTCGCCCCTAATATGCCGCCGTTCGTGGGCCCCGCGAACGACACATATTTCAACTCGACCACCTCGGTTCAGCTTCAGTGGCAGGTGCCTAACGATACCGAGGGCGACACGGTCGAATTGAAGGTCGTATTCTTCAAATCCACTTCGCAGCCGGCTTCGATACCATCGTCCACACCCGGCGCCAGTTCTGAAGTCGTGGCCTTAAAACCCATGTTCTCGCTTCCCACCCCCGTAGACACGAATCCGGCCGGCGCCACGCCCCCGGGCACTATAATGAGTTTCCAGGTTTTAGAGGGTTTCACTACCATACCGCTCACCGAAGGCAAATGGTGGTGGGATGTTTACGCGTGGGACGGCAGCGGTTACAGCGCCCCGCCCCGCCAGCCCAGATCATTCATACTCGATTTCACCAAACCCGTAGTTTCGAATCTGGTACTTTCCAATCCTATATTTTCGCCTGCATCACCCGACGCTAATAAACGCACGACGACGCTCGCCTACACTTTATCGGAAACTTCACTGGTTACGATCGAAGTGCTCAACAGCTCCAACGTGGTCGTAAGAACTTTAGAAGCCGGCGTTCAGCATACGGTTCCGCCGACGGCGCAAAGCGTCACATGGGACGGCGCCGGTGCGACCGCCGACGGCGTGTACACTATCAGGGTCAGGGCGAAAGATCTCGCCAACAACGATTCGGAAGACGCTTCCGTCAACGTGACTATAAGCTCGAATGTACCATCCATAAGTTTTGGAACTCCCGCGCTCGCCAATAATCCTTTCTCGCCGCTTCCGGCTTCGCCCGGCGTTAAGGACACTACCACCGTTTCATATATAGTAAACGATACCGCCGACATCAATATACTCGTATATCCGCAGGGCTCGCCTTCGACCATAACCAAGGTCCTGCTTCCTAAAACTAAAAAGAACACCGGCAATTATACGCAGGCCTGGGACGGAACCGACGATCTTACCGGTAACAGCGTCAACGACGGCATTTATACTATTTCAGTAATATCGACCAACGAAATAGGCTTCGCCTCGACCATCACGCATAACGTCACCGTAGATAAGACCGTGACCGATATTTCTCCGTTCGGCGCAGCGCCGACTCCGTTTTCTCCTAACGTCAGCCCTACCAATATCACATTTTCATTGAGCGAGGACGCGACCGTCGAGATCATAATAAAAGATCAGGCGCGCGTTCTTACCGTCAGAAACCTCAGACCGCCGACCTACATGCTCCAGAAGATCGCACCCCAGACATATCAGGAAGCCTGGGACGGCCGCGACAGCGGAGGAAATCTGGTAGCCGACGCCATATACACCTTTGAAATAAAAACCGAAGATCTCGCCGGCAACACCAACACCAACGTCGGCAATATCAGGGTCGACAAGACCGGACCGATCATCGGCCCCTATTCGGTCACCCCGAAGGCAATATCGCCCAGCTCGAGCCCTGGAATAACCGATCAGGCTACCATTTCATATAACATATCAAAAGAAGGAACCGTCGAGATACGCATAATATCGAAGACCGGACCGCTCGTCAGGCAGTTCGGGCCTTATTTAAAAGCGCTCGGCAGCCATGTTGAAACCTGGGACGGCAACGACGCCGGCGGAAACGTCGTAGGCGAAGGCGATTATAACATAGAGATATATCTAATCGACAGCGCCGGAAATATCGGCAATCCCAACCCGGCCGTCATAAGCGTTGCGGTAGATAACACCCCGCCCGCTCTTACCGGCTTACTGGTCATTCCGCCGTTCTTTTCGCCGCAGAATTCGATCGCCAACTTTAAAACGACGATGCTCAAATACAACCTCTCCGAATCGGCCGAGATCACTATTAAAGTTTTAGACAGCCTCAATAATCAGGTAAGAACCCTCATGACGAACGTGCCGCAGAGCCCGGGCCTTAAAAACACCACCTGGGACGGTAAAGACGACACCGGCGCGTTCGTGACCGACGGAACCTACACATTCGATATAACCGCCGTGGACGCGGCGCTCAACTCGACAACAACCACCACCACCGTGCAGGTCGATAACACCGGCCCCGTGGTAAATATACTCAGCGCGACCCCGACGCCTTTCGCGCCCGATTCGATCGACCCCACGCTCAGAAAGGTAAACGTTAAATATATCCTCAACGATGCGCGCATTTCATGCACCACCGAGATCAACGTAAAAACCAGGATCGGCGCCGTAGTTAAAAACCTCGGCTCAGGCCTCGTGCTTCCCACCGGCGTTCTTCAGACCGCCACCTGGGACGGCAAAAACACCCTCGGCCAGATCGTAGAAGACGGCACATACGGCGTTTATATACTCGCCGTCGACCAGGCCGGCAATTCATCGATCGAAACCTCGGTCGAAGTTTACCTGCAGAACCGCGGACCCAGCATAACAAAGGTCAGATTCATGGATAACCGCGATACTATCGACACCAACGATTCCATCGAAATAACCTTCGATACCAGCATAGACGACAGCGCGTTCATAGTGGGCGGCATTCCAGTTGATGTGAGCACGGTTTTTCAGATCATAGGCAGCGGCACATTCGGCACCGGCGCACGCATAGACACCGGCGCGGCCGTAAATGACAATATCATCGAAATAAGGCTTGGCAACGGATATACCAAGATAGTCGAAAACGGGGACACGCTGATGATCAATACAGGGTCGGACCGCGTTATGAGTTTTCCGACAAAAGTAGTTTCGAAAGATAACATACCGCATCTGATCCTCGACGGCTCGCCGCCTTATTTGATCTCGTCGACGTATTTCGACATAGGCAACGACGGCATCAACCGCGGCGACCATATAGTCATGACATTCAACGAAGGCGTTTCCGTGGCGTTCAACAGCCCCGCGGCCGTCAGACTGCTTCCCACAGGCCGCGGCTACACGATAGGCGGCGGAGCGAGCATTTCGACGGGCGACGCCAATCAGATAGTTATATCGCTCGGCGACGTTTCAACGACATCTATCATAATAAGGGGCATTTTCGACCCGTTCGGCGTCAACCCCGTTCCTACGGGTATCAATGTTGTACAGAACCAGTCGGCGATCGTCGATAACGCCGGAAACCCGGCCACGCCCAACCTTAATATCCCTACCCCGCCGATCCCCGGCGTCGATATAGGCTCCAGCGATTCGATCGGCCCGAAGGTTGCTTACGCTAAATATTACGATAAAAACACAGTAACCGGTAAAGGCGGCCTTTCGGACGGCGATATCGTCTATATAGGCTTCGATAAGGCCATAATGGTATCGCCCGATCCCAACTTCTCACCCGGCACGGTATTCAAACTCCCCGTCGCCAACGACGCTTTCGGCGCGGGCGCGTCATTTACATATACCGGCGTGAAAGAAGTGGGCGTTACCCTCGGCGCGAACCCGACAATGACCGTCAAAGGCATTTACTCGCTCGGAAACGACATAGCCGGAAGGCCTTCCGGCGTGGACATAAACATAGTGAACGCCGCCAACCCTGAAGTATCGGATCTGGCCGGCAATCCCGCACTTACCAATATCCCCGTCGATATCGGCAGCGTCGATAACACCGCGCCTAAAATCCTGATAGGCAAGGTCACGGCTCAGATCGGCGGAGAAATAGTGGATAACGTAATAAACCCGACCACCGGCACTTTCACAATAATAGCCGTGGTCGACGATAACACGCTCAAAGACGGCGACGTTAAAGTCAACCTGACCTCCATTTTCCCTGAAATGACCAATGAGGTCAATTTAGAGCGCGACGGCAACACGACCACATTTAAAAAGATAGTCGTATTCCCGACGAACCCGTATCTTACGGGCGCGAAGACATTCTCGATCAAAGCGACCGATTTTTCAGGAAATGCTTCACAGGCTTACACTTTCACGGCATACGTGGTGGAACCGGCCGCATCGGTCACAGGCGAGATCAACCCCTCGTCAGTGCCGAAAAGAGTCGACGCCAACGCCGATCCTGAAGAATTCATCGTGACGCTTAAACCGAAAGTGATGAGTTATAACCTCGGCATCGATAAGATATCGATAAAACACCCGGGCGGCGGCTATTCCTACACCCAGGACACCATCGACATTTATATCGGCGAGCGTAAACTCATCCAGAACATAAATTACACATTCAATAAAACCACGGTCGGCGCGAATCTCGACATTACGCTCGTCTATGACGCGAAGATCACCGAAGCCGTGTCAGAACAGAAGGTTATGGTCAAATTCAAACTCAACGTCCCGATGACGTCAAATTCGCCGACCGGCTCGACGTTCGAGGTCGCGGTCAATAACTCTTCGCTGCTCGCGCCTTATCAGCAGAGCGTAACCGGCGGAGACGCAGACGGCGACGCGCTTAATAACAATAAACTGTGCGTGGTCGTATCGGATGTCGCCATCGAAGAGGTCCAGACCAAACTCGATTACTCCGAATTTTTCTGGAGGATCAACTTCGTCGTCAAATTCAGCAAGGAACTCGCAACGGCGACTGCGCCCAAATGCTTCTACAAGCCTGAGAACGCTCCGTCAACCGTGAACGAAATGCCCGTACAGTTCACTAAATTCGAAAACAAGGCGGATGCGACTGACAGCAATAAGATAAAAGCGTATTTTACAGGTTACGCGAGGGTGCCCATCGACAACGTCGACTATCTGAGCAGTTTCACTTTTTACGCGAAAAGTTTCTACGACACCGACGGCGTTCTTATAGCGAAGGTCTATAAGAAGAATATAACCATGTCGCCGGGCTTTATAGTAACCGCTTTCAGCAATCCCATCGACGCGCGCGACCTTATAATAACCGTGCTCGCCACGACGGCCGTCACCCAGCAGTTCCAGCTCGGCATCCGCCAGCCCGGAAAAGTGCCCATATACAGGTCGAGGAACGAACTTATATCGCACAGGCAGAATCTATATACCTATAAATACCGCATCGATGAAAACTACGCGAACCAGATCGATATGGCGGTACTCGACCCCGGCGCGACATTCACCGACGCACCCTCGCTCAACGCGGCTAAATTGAACGGCGCATCGAAAAAATCGGTCGCCGGTTTCGGAACGGCCGAAAGGCAGGCAGGCGTTTATTCGGTCAAACTTATGGCGTCGGACCTGTCGAAAGACGTCAACTTCGCAAGCGCCGACGGATTGTGCGGCCTTATAAAAACAAAAGAGGATATCGGCGGCGCAAGGACCTTTATAATAGCGCCTCAATACTCAGCGGCCGAAGGCGGCGCTCAGAATAAAGACCTTGTAAGGCTCAGCGGCGCGTATCAATTCGCCCCGGCCGACATACAGTTCAAAACGCCCGCGGCGGTTAAATTCAAAATTCATCCCGATGCCGAGCAATATTTAAAGAGTAAAAATTCAGGCATCGACAATATCGCCTCGGATAAGATCGGCATATACAAACAGAACGGCGCCAGATGGGAATTTGTGGCCGGCGGCGTTTGCGGCGCGGACGGCGGCTATCATGCCTACGTCGAATCGCTCGGCATTTACGCTATGTTCGCCGATATCGAAAAACCCGAAATTAAAGTGCTCAATATGAGCGATGGCGGCGAAGTTAAAGATTATATCGAACTTACGGCCAAAGATAACGGCGCAGGCATCGACGAAACCAACATTAAAATAGTGATCGACGGTAAACAGATCAGGGTCAGGCCGGCTGCAATCGAAAAAACCGGCGGCGAGATCAAAATGCGCTTCAACTCGGCGTCGCTTAAAGACAGCGGAGTGAGCGTAGGAAAGACCAGCCGCTTCAGTTTCGAAATTTCAGATAACAGCGGCAATATCGCAAAAAGCCCCGAGATCAACTATCAGGCCGCCAACCCGGCAGGCATCTACCAGAGTATAATCGCCTATCCGAATCCGGCGAAGACTTTTTGCGGCATCCAGTATTTACTCACGCAGAATGCCGCTGAAACTGAATTAAAGATCTACGACTCGGCCGTCAACCTTGTGCACTCGAGCGGCGGTCATCCCGTGAACGCCTCGAACACGGCGCACGTCATCAGATGGAACCTCACCAACGACGACGGCGAAAGGGTTTCCAACGGCGTATATCATTATAAGCTGAAAATAATCCTCACGGGCGGCGAGACCATTGAAAAAACCGGAAAGATAGCCGTAATTAAATAATATAAATATTAATAAACCGATGAAAATAATTGAAAGGAGAATCGATTAATTGAACGCAACGGAAGCCGGAGAAGGCAATTACAAACTTCAAATACTTCAATTGATAACCCTGTGTTTAGCTCTTTTCGTCACGGTGGCCTGCCGCGAGGGCGGCATCACAAGCACGGCGCGCGAATATGAAGCGCTTGCCGCCGACATAGAAGCGGTAGAGTACGCCCCGACGCCCGTAACAGGGCCAAATCAGGCGATAAGCTTCAATTATACGCTTAAAAACGACGTGAACAGCGTTATGATCAAAATATACGACACGGAAGGCGCTATAATCAAAAATCTGGAAGACCTGCCGATTAAAAAGAGCGCGGCGCCTTACGCCGGGATCAAATGGAACCTGACGGATTTCAGGGGCTCGGCGGTCGCCAACGGCCAGTATATTTATAAGCTGATCTATAAAAAAGGCGAGAACGAATATTATAAGCAGGGAAAATTAGCGGTTCAAAGGTAATATTAAGAATAATAAGAAAATAATGATATAAAGACAGTGAAGATGGTGAAGATTATGAAAATTTTAAACATTTTGAACATAAAAACGATCAATTTAAAATCAGCCAGATCCAAAATCGGCGATAACAGGTTTTTAAGCCTGCTGATCGCCCTGTTGTGCCTGCCCATTTTATTTTACGGCTGCGGCGGCGGCAGCGGCGCTTCGATCGCGACGCAGGAACCCGGCGACATATATCTTCCCGCCGTTCAGACGCCGGCCTATGAAAAATACGTAGCGGCGCAGGAGTCCTTTAATCTCGGAAACTATTCCAACGCGCAGGCCGATTTTCAAAAATCATACGAATACGCCTACACCGCTAAAGAAAAGAACCTGGCGCTCGCCGGCATCGGCTGGTCGATGCTTAAAAGCGGATCGGAAGCCGGCGGAACCGATACCAATTCGGTCATATTCACGCTCGAAAAAATACCGGCGGTCGATCTTTATAATTACGCCAATCAGGAAATAAACGACGCGCGCGTTGCGCTCGCGCTCGCTTATATGTCTAAATCGAAGACCAACCAGGATTTTATCAACGCCGTCTCGCTGCTCGAAAGGATCGATCCGATCCAGAGCGGCTCCACATACCAGCCCAACAAGTTTTTTTCTTACGCGCCCAAGCTCAATCACGGAATATCCAACGGCCAGGCGCACGCGATCGCCGCTTATTTATATTACCTTCAGGGCAGTAACGCCACGGCGATCGAGCATATAAACTACGCGTCTTCCGTGACGCCCAACGACGAAAAGGTAATTCAGATAAGGTCCAATCTGACCGTCCTGGGATTGTTCAGATAAGCGCTCAACTAATGCATTATTTATCCGATATAACTTTAAACTATCTGTTTTTTACGGAGGAATTCTATGTTCGATAAAATGACGAGAACGGTCACGGTGCTTGCAATTGCAGCCATTTTCATATGCGCGGCGGCCGGCGCGCGCGGCGCTTACGCGTTCGAATACGGCGCGTCCAAACCATTCTATAACGAAAACCTGGCCATGAATATCAAATCGATCGACTCGTCCAGCTTTCCCGTCATAAGCATCTACGCTTACGTTACCGACGAGGACGGCGCTATTTATAGAAACCTTAACCATAATTTCTTCAAGGTATCCGAAAACTGCATTAAGATCGACCATATCAAAGTGGAAACCGACCCGAAGGTCATGAATCTGGTGCTCGCGCTCGATATTTCGGGCTCGATGAAAAGAATGATCAGAGAATTAAAGCAGGACGCGTTCATGTTTTTGTCGATGCTCGATAAGAACGATAAATGCGCGATCCTCGGGTTCCGCCAGAGCATAAAGCTGCTCCAGGATTTTACGAGCGATCAGTTCAAACTCAATAAGGCGCTATTTTCGACCAAAGCAGACTGCGGCACCTATCTTTACGACTCTATTTATAAAGGGATCGAAATGCTCCATTACAGAGACGGCGGCAAGGCTATTCTTGTCATAAGTGACGGCAGCGACGAAAGCCCGTCCGGCAAAAAGCCGTATTCAAAACACTCGCTCGACGAAGTTATCGATTACGCCAGAAAATGCGGCGTCCAGGTTTATACTATAGGCCTCGGTTATGAGGTCCTGCAGGAGCCTCTCCTCGAGCTCGCGAATAAAACCGGCGGCGTGGCGCAATTCTCGCCTAACCCCTACGAACTTAAGTACAATCTCAAAAAAGTCCTTCAGAATTTTAAAACATTTTATAAGATCATGTATATGACGTTCAATCCCGAGCTTTCATCCAGAAACAGGGCGGTCGAAGTAGAAGTTCGCACGCCGCACGGAACGGCATCGGGCCTGACTTCATATTCAACGCGCAGATAAATAAACGTAAACAGCGGCACCGGAAGCGGCATTATTCGCAGCATCAGACATGGGAGGCGATATTCATGCAGATAGTATACACATACGTAAAATATTTAAAGGCATTTTTTCTGTTGAAAGACGATTCATTTTCGTTTAAAATTTTCGATTTCTTTTCGCATGAATAATAATTTTTTAGGACTTGTGATAAAAATTAACCATGTTAAATACCACACGATGAAATATGTAAACTAAATAATGAATAAATATTAAGCAAAATTAATCTGAGGAGTGATATCAATGAGAAACAATTTAACGAACGGGCTGGATCTGAATGTGGATTTTTACATCACCGCGCTCGAAAAAGGCGATAAGATCACACGTTCGTTCGCAGCGGAATTACTGGGCGAGATCGGCGATAAAAAGGCGCTGGAACCCCTGAAAAAAGCGCTTACCGACGCCGAGGAAATTGTAAGGGTATATGCGCGTAAATCGCTGAGTAAACTCGATAAGCCGACGGCAAAAGCAAGTTAATAAGTTAATTTAAATTTTAGTTAAATTTAATTAAATCAAGTTAAATTAATAAAATTCTATCTGATATAATTACGGAATTGCAGATTAGCAAATATACAAATATACAAATAAACAGATAAACAGATAAACATAAAGACAAAAAAACCGCCTGAAGATCAACTTCGGGCGGTCTTTTATTGGAGCTCGGAAACTGATTAGTTTCTCAGCGAACTATTTTTTTTCTTCAGTTGCAGGAACTACTTCTACTGCTTTTTCAGCGAAGGAAGCGATAACGAAGAATTTCTGTTCGACTTCTTTGTCGCCTTCTTTTACTTTTTCGGTAACGAAGGTGCCTTTGAATTCGAAGGTTTTTTCAGCGAATTTTTCGAGTTTTTTAACTTCTTCGACCTGAGCGTCAACTTTAACGGCAACGGCTTCTTGGCCTTCTACTGCGATCGTAACTTTGCCTTCAACGTCAACGAGTTTGCCAACGAGAACTTCTTCGGTAGCTGCTACGACTTCAGTAGCGGGAACTGCGGGAACATCTGCTTTAGGAGCTTCAGCGGCAGGAGCTTCAGCGGGTGCTGCTGCTTCGGCTGCGGGAGCTTCAGCTGCTGCGGGAGCTTCCTGTGCGAATGCATAACCCATCGTGAATACTACTGCCATGATTACTGAGAGAACTAACATTGATTTTTTCATTGAGATACCACTCCTTAAAAATTTTGATTTTTTTTTATGCCTTTTATTCAGGCATTTTTCATAAGTTACTTTGAGCAACTTACATGCCAAGACAAAAACAAGTTTTTTTACGATATCATTGTTTTATCTTGACTTTTTTTTAAAAAAACTTATAATTGACTTATGAGTCATTATAACATAACATATGGAGGAAAATCAATGAAAATTTTATTTAATCTTTTTACCATATCTCTTCTGGCAGTTATGCTCGCTTTTGGAACGGCCGGCGCTAAAACCTTCCCGAATGTCGAAGGAAAGGTCGAAATCAGCATACCCGACGACTGGAAATCCGAGCTTAAAAACAACGTCCTGCAGGTCGAATCGCCCGAAGACGGAATTACCCTGTTTTTCGACATACTCAAAGACGATAAAATAGAAGACGCCCTGGCTAACACCGAAAAGAACATCACGGGCGAACTCGGCGAACTGGTTACCGAAAGGACCGCCGAAGTCATGTTAAACGGCATGAATACCATGATCGAAGACTATAAAACCAAAGACGGCCTGGTCAAAGTATCCGTAATGCTCGTATTGACGCCCGCGGGTAAATATATGCTCTGCTACTACCTCGGCACCGAAGAAGCCGACAAAAAATACGATAAAGAACTCACCGAAATCGTCGGAAGCATAAAACCGCTTGATGAGAAGAGACTCGAAGATAAAAAAGAAGAAAAGAAAAACAGATAACGGATAACGGATAACAGATAACAGATAAATTTAATAAGATCAACCAGCACAAGATAAAGGGCTGTCAAAAAGTTAAATCTGACGGCTCTTTTTTTGTGCTTGTTTTTAGATAACCGTGATAAAAATGGGTGCCAAAGAATTTTTTTCGGGGACGCGTTCGAAAATCCCTCCAGGATTTTCGCCGCTTGTGCTCGGCTCCTCCCGCCCCTCCGTGGGCTCCGGAGCCTCCGCAACACCCCTTCAAAAATTTTTGGCACCCATTTAATACAGTCTCTAATATTTCAAAAATTTAAAAGGACCGCGCTGACGGCTATTTTTCAGTTGTTTCTGCAAAAACAGGGAAAACAAAAGGTGCTTTGATTTAAGTAATATTTACTGTGAGCTGTGGCGCTGACATGCCGGGATGCGCAAATGCCCTGCGGGCGGAGACGCGAAGCGTCTTGACAGGGACGTCATAATACCGCGCGCGCCAGGAGGGCGACGGCGCGCGGTAGATCTGCCCGCGAAAGAGCGGCATGCAGGATAAAAATTCAGTCGATGAATAAAATGAATTAAAGGCAAGACAGAGAAGACGGCAGCAGCCAGACATAAAGCGTCAGGCAATTCCGGGATAGGGATGGGGGTTTCAAGGGGGAAGGGAAAATGCAGGTGTCCGACGCGCCTGAGGCGCTAGTGCCGCGTGCGCCATGGATGGCATGGCGCGCGGCCTTTCCCTTCCCCCTTGTTCAATAAAATATTTAATTTAATTAATTAATTCACAAATGAAAAATACATGTTATTTCTTAGCGATCAGTCTGACTGCCCTGAGCAGGCCGTTGATTATTGCGTAAGGGTGCGGCGGGCAGCCGGGGATGAAAACGTCGACGGGCATAACATTATCGACGCCGCCGAAGCTGGCGTAGCTTTCGCCGTAGGGCGCGCCGGACGAGGCGCAGGTGCCGAGCGCAACGACTATTTTAGGATCGGGCGTGGCTTCGATGGTGCGTATGAGTGATTCCTTCAGGTTCCACGATACCGGGCCGGTAACGAGCAGGCAGTCGGCATGGCGCGGCGAGGCGACGAAATCGATGCCGAAGCGGCTTATATCGAAGACGGGGTTGCATACGGACACCATTTCATGGTCGCATCCGTTGCAGGAGCCGACATCGAGCTGACGGATATGCAGCGAGCGCGAAAAATTGCTTTTGATCTCGCTTTCGAGTTTACCGGCCAGTATTTTAAACTCAGCCGAGCCGATACCGAAGTCGGTGAATGCGACCGCGCCTTTAGGGCAGTTATCTTCGCACATGCGGCATTCGATGCATTTAAGCGGAAATGTTTTAACTTTACCGTTCTTATCGGAAATAATAGCGCCGCTCGGGCATACCTTAGCGCATATCTTATCGGGGCACGACGGGCATTTCTTTCCGTCGAGGCTGAAGAATGGCGCGGCGCCGGCCTCTAAAAACTTTTTGGAGCATGCTTTACTTTCGGTAACGCTTCCGTTGAGTATTATATTTTTGATCATCGACAGCATATCAGTCAATCACTCCTATTTATCGCACGAGCAGTAGCAGAGGTTAAAGCTCTTGTTAATAACGGGGAAATCCGGCACTATATCGCCTTTGACGGCGAAGGTGAGCGCGAGCCAGTTTGCGTAGGACGCCGAGCGCAGGTGGTAGCGGTATAATTTAGAATCGTCGTCGAATATCAGAAAGTGGGTATGCTCGCCTTTAGGCGATTCGGTGATACCGAAAGCCGGCTTGAACGCGGGCGGTTTACCTATATTAACGACGACGGGGCCGGGCTTGAGCATCGCGGCCGCCTGTTCGATAATGGCGGCGGACTCTTTAATTTCGTTAAAACGCACGCACATTCTGGCGTAGACGTCGAGGCCGGTGTGCGTTATCTCGCTGAAGACGATCTTATCGTAAATTTCGTAATTGAATGCTTTTCTGGCGTCGCAACTGATATTAGAGCCGCGGGCGCCGACGCCGACAACGCCGAGCGAGCGGGCGGTCTTGGTGAAGAGGCGGCCGGTGGTTTCGACTCGTTCGAGGAAGGTGGTACTGTTATAGAGCATATCTTCGGCGGTACGAATATCTTTTTTTATTTTAAGCGCGGCGCTGAGCAGGATTTTGATAGAGTCGGCGCTGATGTCGCGGCGGAGTCCGCCCGGCATATTGATCGAGCGAAAGTAGCGCGAGCGCAAAACCTCGTAGACCGCGCTCTGTATATCTTCGCGGAGTTTCGAAATGAAATTGGAAGCGTGGTAGTAGGCGACGTCGACGGCGATACCCATCAGATCGGTAAGGTGTCCGGCCATTCTTTCAAGTTCGAGCAGAATGACCCTTATAGTTCTGGCGCGCGCCGGCACTTCAGCGGAGGTTATTTTTTCGACCGCCTGTGAATAGGCGACCGAGTGTGAAAGCGAGCAGACGCCGCAAACGCGTTCAGCGATGAAGTTGGCGTTAATATGGTTCATGCCTTCGGTAATTTTTTCGAGGCCCTTATGTGTGTAAAAGAGCTGGGCGTCGAGGTTGATGATATGCTCGCCGAAGCATGAAAATCTGAAATGTCCGGGCTCGATGATGCCGGCGTGAATGGGTCCGACGGGAAGCAGGTATGTGCCGCCGCCGAGCACTTTAGGTTTAGCCTCGATCTTATTGACCTCGGCGATCTTAGTAGAGGCCGCGAAATCTTTCCTCATGGGAAATACGTCTTTCGGAAAATCGTGATGATGAATAAGGCCGGCAAGTTCGAGGTGATTGCGCGGATATATGCCGAACATATCGAATATTTCGCGCTCGTACCAGTTGGCGGCGAGGCATATATCGGTGATGGAGGCGATCTCCGGTTCTTTTTCGCCGACGCTGATGGTTATCACGAGAAGTTCTTTTTTGATCTCGTCTTTATTGGCGGATTGTATTCTGAACGCGTAGTAAATTTTATAGCGCGAATTTTTAGAGGCCGCCGAATTTTTATGGTTATATTTAAGTTCATCAACGCAGAACATGGTCATCAGTGTGCCGTTGAGCATCGAGACGACCTCGGTAACGAGTTCATAGAGGTAATCCCTGGATACTTCGACGTAAGTCTCGCCGCAGGTGGTGTGGGTCACCTCCGTTATGTGATTTTTATATACGTTCAGCAGTTCGTTCTTATTCATTCAATTCACCTTCTATAGTAAAAGACATAAATTAATTTTGCCGTCCGGCGGCGCAATGCGGTTAAAACAGCGGGCTGAGAAGAAGCATAGCGGACCTTGCCATCGCTTCCTTCAGCGCGAAGATCATATATACGCCGCTGGTAATGGATATTAAAAACAATATCGTGATAGCGAGTTTCGTCTTGAATCCGACGTGAACATCGAGCGCCCGGCAGCCGGCGGTCGCGCGCGAGCAATTCTCGCATTCGAAAGCCTCTTCGGAGTGGCATTTAGCGTAATGCCCAAAAGTCATCTTGCTCAGATGGTTTAAAAAACCGAGGAATATCAGCGACAGGCAGATAAGGTAAAGCGCCGCCGCCAGGTATTTTTTAGCCGTTATAGCGGCGATAAGTATCAGCAGCTCGGAGAAGAAGATGCCGAAGGGCGGCATTCCGCACAGGCCGAGGCCGCCAAGAAATATCGCGGTCGCCAGGAATTTATGATGCTCGAAAAGTCCTTTAATTTTGGATATCTCGTTGGTCTTATAGACGGAAATGATAGAGCCTGCCGTTAAAAACATCATGGATTTAATGACGGCGTGGTAAAACGTGTGATATAGCACGGCTATGATGCCGAACGGCCCGCCGAATCCGAGCGCGAGGTAAATGATGCCGGTATGCTCGATGGACGAATATGCCATAAGCCGCTTGATATCGTTTTGCAGTATTATGAACGGAAACGCGACGAACAGCGACAGCAGGCCGAAAAATATAAAGTAATCGGAGGCGAAATTGACGCCGGTGGAAAGCCTGGCGATATGTTCGAACCTGATGAGCGCGTACGTGGAGCAGGCGAGCAGCACGCCGGAAAGCATTGCAGAAACTGGCGCGGGCGACTGCGAGTGGGCGTCGGGGAGCCAGGTATGCATGGGCGCGAGGCCGGCTTTAGTGCCGTATCCAATTAAAACGAATATGAACGAAAGTTTGATGATCGTGAGGTCGGCGAATTTACCGGCGGAAACCAGCGTCGAATAATCGAGCGAAAGTCCTGATTGGTTGGCGCTTATTATAGCGTAATTAAGAAGCACTATTCCGAAAAGCGAAAGCGCGATGGCGACGGTGCATATTATCAGATACTTCCAGGCGGCCTCGGCGGCCTCGCGCGTGTTATGAAAACCGACGAGCAGGGCTGAAATAAGCGTCGTGGCCTCGACGCTCGCCCACATAAGGCCGATGTTGTTAATGAATACGACCATCATCATCGACGAAACGAAAATGAACGCGCGCGAATAATAATCGGCGACCCTGCGTTCGGTAATGACGCCGAGTTTTATTTCATGCTCGAGATAATCGCCAGAGTATATGGTAGTAATAAAAAATATCAGAGATATTATAAAAGCCATAAAAGCCGTAAGATGGTCGGCGTAAAACAGGCCGGGTCCCAGAAACGGCATACTGAGGACTTTTGAGCTCAACGTGCCTACGTTAGAAATAAAAATATATGATACTATCAGCAGAAAAAGCGAGGCGGCCATCGAAAAATATTCGACCGCGACACTCCGCCGCCCGAGGGTTTTCGCGATCATCGCGAACAGAACAGGTGCGAAGATCATGTATAGATGTATATTCTCACTCATTATTTCGTTCACTTCCATTTATATTCTTTAGTATTTGAGCAGATTAAGTTTTTCGGTATCGAGCGATTCGAACGAGCGGCTGATCTTATTTGTCATAACGCCCATCAGCACGACGCCGACTATTACGTCGAAGAACGCGCCGAGCTCGACTATGAGCGGCATTCCGTAGGTAGTGGCGATACCGGCCAGAAAAAGGCCGTTTTCAATTATCAGTATGCCCATTATCTGGGTGAGCGCAAAAGTGCGGTTTATCATCAGAAAAAGGCCTATCAGTATGAGCGAAAGTGAGGTATTAAGGGAGGCTTTGGTCAAAAGTCCAGCCTTTACGCTGACCGGCTGGAGTATGTAAAACGAAAAAATAATGAGGATGCCGGATATAAGAAGCGCCGTTGGTATTTTGAAGAATTTTTCGCCGTCTTTAACGACCATGGTTTTTCTGGAAATGTAAAACAGGAATAAGGGTATGAGAACGCATTTGGCGGCGAAGCTCAGCGCTGCCGCGACGTATAAATGGCCGTTACCGAGCCCGCGGCCCATTTCGACGCATATAAGCGCGAGGGCGACCGACTGAAAGAAATAAGCGGTTATCTGCGAGCGGATGCGGCGGAATACGACCGCCATAATGGCCGTGAGCAGCAGAAAAGTATTTAATATATTAACGTTTTGAATAACGGTCTGCGTCAGTTCCGAATGCATATCTTGACCCTGCCTTCTTTAACTTTATTACTGATAAACTATCCTTTTACGATATTGGTTATAATACTTGTCAGCGCGAGTACGAACGAAATTCCGATCAGGTCGGGCACCTGAAATAGCCTGGATTTAGATATTGACGATTCGAACACGCCGACTATTATCGAAAAAATTAATATTTTGAGTATAAAAACGGCGGCCGCGGCCGAAAACGCCGCAAGAGTATAGGTCGTCATCATATAATAAGGGAAAAATATATTCACTATAAGCGTGAAAAGCAGGGCCTGTTTGATATAGGCGGCAAGATGGATCATCGCGAGATATTTTCCGGAATATTCGAGTATCATGCCTTCATGGATCATGGTAAGTTCGAGGTGGGTGGCGGGGTTATCGAACGGCACGCGTCCCGTCTCGGCGATAACTATTAAAAACAGGGCGAAGAAGACGAACAGGTTTTCAGCAGAGAAAAGCATGAAGCTCTTGCCCGCGGCCGACGACATAATATTGGCAAGGTTCGTCGATTTCTGGGTTATGGCTATAGACATAAAACTTAAGATAAGCGCGGGCTCGGCGATGGCGCAAACCATCATTTCGCGCGATGAGGCCATGCCTCCGAACGCGGAAGCCGTATCCATGGCGGCGAGCGTTAAAAAAAAACGGGCGAGCGCCAGCAGATAAAATATCAGTATGATATCGGCGACGGGCGACATGCTGAATTTATAAGAGATCGCCGGAATAAAGAACGCGGCGAGTGAAAACGCGGCGAGCATGACGTAAGGCGTCGCGAAGAAAAGCCATGACGCGGTTTCAGAAACGACGCTGTCTTTTTTTAAATACTTGATCAGATCGTAATAAGGCTGCATGACCGGCGGTCCCTGCCGAAACTGGCAGACCGCCTTCACTTTTTTAATGACACCGCTGATAAGTGGCGCGAGCGCTATCAATACAATCGTCTGGACCACCGATATAATTAAAATTTCCTGATTAGTATTCATAAATTTTCACCAATAAACTCCAATTTTCGAATTAATCTTTTGTTTTATTTGATTTGATTTGATCTTTTGTTTTATTTTTTATTTATCAAAAGTCCTCATCTATTCTCTATTATCTATTCACTGTTCTCTATTATCTGT
>Ga0209212_1002363_pt1 | contig 27115 bp, 20 predicted proteins | sample RifGroC2_FD_183996 | JGI IMG/M metagenome (GOLD analysis project Ga0209212, IMG submission 183996) | Groundwater microbial communities from Rifle, Colorado, USA - Groundwater C2 (SPAdes) (version 2) | ecosystem: Environmental > Aquatic > Deep subsurface > Groundwater | place: Rifle, Colorado... | reverse complement strand
TCATGCAGGCTGGATATTTCTCATTAAGACCAATATCTTATTATTCGACCATGTGGGAACAAACTTTCGGTGGCTCTTCGGTGACAGCAAGGTGGTTACCGGGGTACTTGGATGGGGTCTCTTAATCGTCACCTTGTTCCTTGTGCGTCTTGTGACGAAAACAACCTCGTGTGAAACTGTCTCTTATGGTAAAATACCGATTAAAAAACAAGCTAAGCCGCAAATTGCCCAGATACAAAATACGAATACTGTATGAAATCAATTGATGCAAAATTGTTCCCCTCCCAAGAGGGGACTTTCTAACTTTAATTGGGAAAGAAAGTTTTAGGTAAAACTCCCTATGGAAAAAACCTTAAAAGAACTCGCTGAATACGTTGGCGGCACGGTCGTGGGAGACCCTGCCGTAAAGATATTAGGGGTTATGGGCATTGACGATGCACAGGAGGGGTATATTACTTTTATATCCAATGAAAAATATACGAAGAAAATCCACCAGACCAATGCCTCTGCTATTATCGTTTCCCCAAAATTAAAGGATATAAAAAAGAACCTCCTGGTATGCAAAAACCCTTACCTTGCTTTTGCAAAACTGGTAGAACTCCTGATGTACAAAAAGCCCGCATACACAAAAGGTATCGACGATTCTGCCAGGATCGGCAAAACAACGATCATTGGTGAGGATGCATCTATTCATGCGTATGCCACCATAGGTGAAAACACACGCATCGGTAATCGCGTAGTCATATATCCATGCGTCCATATCGGAGACCATTGTACCATCGGCGACGACACCGTTATTTATCCAAATGCCGTGATTTATAATGATACGGTAATCGGCAATCGGGTGGCCATCCATAGCAATACCGTCATTGGCAGCAACGGTTTCGGATACGCGCCGGATGGCCAGAGTTATTACAAAATCCCCCAGGTCGGTATTACCGTAATTGAAGACGATGTGGATATTGGAGCAAATACGACAATTAACCGCGCTGCGCTGGGTGAAACAGTCATTAAAAAAGGAACAAAGATCGACAGTCAGGTTGTTATTTCACACAACGTCGAGATTGGTGAAAATTCATTAATCGTATCACAGGTAGGTATTGCGGGATCAACAAAGGTTGGTAAACACGTAACCCTTGCCGGCGGAGTCGGCGTTGTTGGACATCTTAAGATTGGCGACAACGTTACCGTTGGAGGATATTCTGGAGTAGCGCATGACATCCCGGACAACGAAACCTATCTGGGCACACCTGCGCTTCCTATTCAGCGTATGCGCCGGTGTTATGTGATCATCGAAAGACTTCCTGAAATGAGAGAACACATTAAAACCCTTGAAAAAAGAATAGAGCAACTGGAAAAGCGTGATAGCGCACCGCGGGGGATTGACAATAAATAACATGAACAATTTCATGTTGCTGTGCCATCAGGGCTAAAGCCCCAGTATGACGTGTACCCACGAACCCCAGCCTTAAGGCTGGGGTTAATGACGGTCTTATCGTTCGACTGAGCTCACGACGAAGTCTGAATCGGGCTCTTGTCCTCGTGAAAACGGGGATTAGCCCCGACAGTACCAGATCTTCAAAGTGTCGGACAACAAGCTTGTTCAGATTATTTATTGTCAATCACTGAGTAAGCACAGTTAGCAAACAAGTTGATGAGGAAAAAGATTTGACAAGATAACAGGCCTGCCCTCATGAAAATGGGGGATAGACATGATATAAATTAATTTCTGACAGGATATACAGGATAAAACAATTATCATGTTCATCCTGTTCATCCTGTCTAAGGTAGCTGAACTATTACAAAATAATTTTATGGAAAAACTTGGACTAATAGCTGGAAATGGACGATTCCCTATATTGTTTGCCAAAGGGGCGCGGGATAACAAAGTCCCCGTCATTGCCGTTGGAATTTTCAATGAAACATCGCCGGAAATTGAACAATACGTGGATAAACTGTATTGGGTAGGTGTTGCTCAAATAGGCAAACTCATCAAAATTTTTAAGGATGAACATATCACAAAGGCGGTTATGGCAGGTGGACTCACGAAAACCAACATGTTTTCTTCCTGGAGAAACCTCCGATTCCTGCCAGACTTAAGGACAATCAACCTTTGGTACAGAAACGTTAAAAAAAGGGACGACCACTCCTTGCTGGGAGCAGTTGCCGATGAATTATTAAAAGACGGTATTGAACTTCAAAACTCCACCCTCTACGTACCGCAACTCCTTGCCCAAAAGGGTATTTTGACGAAAAGACAGCCCTCAGAAAAGGAAATGGAAGACGTCCATTTTGGATGGCCCATTGCCAAAGAAATCGCAAGGCTTGGCATCGGGCAATGCATTGTCATAAAAGAAAAGGTGATTGTAGCCGTGGAGGCGCTTGAAGGCACGGATGAAGCCATCCGCCGGGGAGGAAGCCTTGGGAAAAGCGATATTGTGGTAATTAAAGTAAGTAAACATGATTTTGACCCGCGATTTGATATTCCTAGTGTGGGATTGGAGACCATTAAAACATTAAAAGAATCCTCAGCATCCGTCCTTGCGCTTGAAGCAGGAAAGACGCTCATTCTGGATATCGAAGAAACCATCAAAGCCGCTGACACTGCACATATTTCTATTATTGGAATGTAATTTAAGGAATTCCAATCTTGTATAATTCCCCTCTAAAAAGAGGGGATAAAGGGGTGTGTAAGTTTGCTGTAACACACCCCCAGCCCCTCTTTCTAGAGGGGAGCTTAAAAGTCGCTGCCTTTGGCAGCCTAATTTACGAGAGTAAAGTACTGAGAGATTTACAAATAATTATTCTAGGCAACACGAACTCATCATGCAGAATACAACAACAATCGGTCTTATAGGCGCTACCTTTTTTATTGCCCTGACCCATGCCGTAATGCCAAATCACTGGATGCCATTTGTACTTATCGGAAGAGGGCAAAAATGGAGTCTGACAAAAACCATCTTTATTACTTCCATAGCGGGGCTGGGGCATTCCGTAGCAACGTGTATTTTAGGTTCAATCATCGCCTTGATTGGGCTTCGCATCTCAAAATATGCAGAAACTGTTGCTGAACCCATTGCGGCCGGTATCTTAATTGTTCTGGGTATCGTATTCGTTGTCTTTGGAAGATTACGACCATGCAAACACGATCATAATCACACAAAATTCTCCGATAAGGCAATCGTCATTTCGCTATTCATGATGCTAAGCTGCTCGCCCTGTGTTGCCGTCTTGCCCATATTTCTCGCTGCCAGCACAATAAGCTGGGGTTCACTTTTCCTGCTTTCTGTAATCCTGTCCATAACAACCGTTTCGAGCATGGTAGGACTGACGATCCTGGCGTATAACGGTGTTAGAAAGATAAACCTTTGCGCCATTGAACACTACGAAAGAGAAATTATTGGCGGGATACTGTCTCTGTTAGGAATAATATTCCTTTTCGTACATTAGGCACTTCTGATTTTGATGTTGGATTTTCACAGCAGTATCCGTACGTCCCCCCTCCGCTGGAATGAACTGTCAGGCGTTTCTTATTTGTTTCAGTAACTTTTCATACTCTGAATGACTTCCTATCCAAAACCAGAGTAGCTCGTTATTCTTTTGTATTCCTACAGCACGATAATCTTTCGCAATCCTGACGGAATAAATTGGACGTGTTGAATGTACTTTCTTGAAATGCAGACTCGGGTGATATGGATCAACTCTAAATTTCTTATATGCGTCTTTGCCTTGCCTTTGAATGTTCTTTGGCAATTTCTCAAATAGCTTTCGGAAACGTTGAGTTGTATGAGAGATCATAAATCATCAATATTTAACAGCTTTGTTTTTCCTTGTCTATGTTCCTCAAGCGCTTCATCTGCAAGTTGGCTTAATAGATCTTCAGATTCTGCAAATGTCTTTTCCCAACGCCTTTCTGCAGCAAGTTCTTCAAGCAACCACTTGGCAACTATATTTTGTTCTTTTTCAGATAATTTAGAGGCTTCCTCAAATGCCTTTTCCAATAACTTTGTCATAATTTTATCACTTCTTTCTTGTTTAATTTACCTAACATTTATTTTATCTTTATTCTACAATTTTCAACATATTATTGCATGATACAGCGTACGTCAAGCCAAAATCGGCTGAATTGCATTGAAAATCTATTGTATTTCTGCTTTACAGTAATATCCGCACATCCCCCGTCCGTTTGGTGAAATGGATGGCGTCAAAATATTCCAGCAGCGGGACTGCGTATTTACGGGAGGTTTTGGTCAAGTCCCTGAACTGCGCTACGCTGATGGCGCCTTGTTTTTTGATATATTCCCTAAGGTTTTCCTTTAATTTGTCGAGTACCATTGTGTGAAAATAAAGACCCTTTTCTACCCCAATAATCTTCTTCTGTTCAATAAGCAATGGTATGACAGCCTTACCAGGAGCGCCAAATTTTGTACACACTTCTTCCGTCGAAGGGGGAGTAACCCCCGCCTTTAAAAAAAGCCCTTCAATTTTATCCGCAATACCCTTATCTTGTGTTGATACCTCAATTTTAAAATTCGCGAGGGATAATTTGTTGTCGGCAACTTTAACTGCCTTTTCATTCCTTAAGGAAGAGAGCGCTGCGGTAATTAATAAGGGGTTTATATTTTTACCCAGAAGTGTTTTTAGATGGGTCTCATCAATCCCCATTTTTAACGGATTATCTTTATGAAATTTTCTTAATTCATTCAAAACCCTTTCCTTCAGAGATAAAACGTGGGTTTTATGGAAAATGACGTTTTTCCCCTCTACAGAAAATTTCATTAATACGCCTTTTTCTACACAATCTGCAATAATCTTCTCTGCAACTGAAGGGTGGATATTGACCTGTCTGGAAATATCATCAATGGTAAGGGCGAACGGCCGTTCGCCCCTACTAACGACATTATTCAAATAAACCTGCTCTACAATATCGGAAAGATTCCCACTGGCCAGAATCTTTAGGGTTTTCACGGTCTCTTCTTTAAAACGTTTCAATCGTGTTGTGTTGTACCCAAGAATCCTGCCTCCGCCGATGGTATAAGACGGCGAGTAGGAGCGTATAATAAACCGGTCTTCTCTTTCCACCGTAACAAGATTTTCCAAAAGGAACTGACATAAACAATCCTCACCGGGACTCAGCTTCTCCCGATCCAGCAAAATAACACGTCCCATCACCTCCGACGTATTCATGTGAAACCGTATCCTTGCTCTGTTTTTCAAAGGAGTTTTTGCTGTTTTAATCAACCGCAGCGAGGCGTCAACAAGGTTTGTTGGCTGTAGGTAACCTGGAACAGAAAGCTCGTAACCACGTTTGATCTCGGAAGATTTGACGCCCGCCAGATTGACCGCTGCCCGTTGCCCTGCAAAGGCTGTGTTTACACGTTCTCCGGTCACTTCAACCCCCCTCACACGCACAATTGTTTTGACGGGAAATATTTCTATTTCATCCTCTACAGAAATTTGGCCGCCCATAATAGGCCCGGTTACAACACACCCATATCCTGATATGGTGAATGACCTGTCGATGGGCAACCGAAATACACGAACAACATCATGGGTTTTCAGTAACAGTTTACCCCCTCCCCTAACCCCTCCCACCAGGGGCGGGGAATACTCATTGTCCCCTTGTACTCCTCCCCCTGTCCCCCTCACTGAGGGGGAGAATGTCCTCCCCCTGTCCCCCTCCGGAGGGGGAGAAAGGGGGAGGTCTAGGTGGGGGTGAACAGTTACGGTTTTTATTTGTGCGATGAGGTTTTTTATGATCGTTTTGCAAGTCTCAATCCCCTCACCAGTAACCGTAGAGACAGGCACAATGGGTGCATCTTCCAGTGATGTACCTTTCAAAACATTTTTTATATCTTCCTGCACTATGGCAAGCCATTCATCTGTTACAAGGTCTTTTTTCGTTAAGGCAACAATGCCATGCCGGATTCCCAGGAGATTAATAATTTCCAGATGTTCAATAGTCTGCGGCATAATGCCATCGTCCGCCGCAATAACAAACAATACGAGGTTGATGCTGGTTGCGCCTGCCAACATGTTTTTGACAAAACGCTCGTGTCCCGGCACGTCTACGATGCTCACCCTCTGACCCGAATCGAGGTCGAGATATGCATAGCCTAAATCTATGGTCATCCCCCGCTGTTTTTCTTCAGGCAGCCTGTCGGTATCAATACCTGTCAATGCCTTTACGAGGGACGTCTTCCCGTGATCTATATGACCTGCCGTGCCGATTATGATGTGCTCTATATGGTGTGTGCCGATAGGTTGCCGAGATGTAGCCTGTTTCATGGATTATCGTATTACAACAGTAAACAGTAAATACTTTGGTTTGTTCGTAAAAGACTTTACGACTTTATTCGAATTTAGGATTTTCAATTATTTATCCTTTTTATCTGTGTAATCAGTGAAATCTGTGGTTTCGCTTTTTTATGATTGGGAAGCTATCCTGTCCAATGCCACAGCAATCATATCAACTTCTTCATCATACGCCGTCCGCATATCCAGGAGAACACGGTCTTGTTCGATCCTTGCAAAGATGGGAGGGGTAGAGTTCCTGAGTTTATTGGCCAGGTCTATAGCATTTATCTTTTCTGAATGAATACATACAAGCTTTGTTGGGATATTTTCACCCGGCAGCGCCCCACCGCCCATCCCGGAAAAACCATCTACCATAGAAAGGTTCATGCAAACCCTGGTTTCTGAACTCACCTTATTTATTACTTTTTTACATCTTTCCTCAATTGTCTCAAGAGGCGTTAAAATCATTTTTAAGACAGGAATTTTTTTAAGGGCAAGTTCCTCTTCAAGATAGAGCCTTAAAGTCGCCTCCAGCGCGGCAATGGTCAATTTCCCCACACGGAGCGCACGCGTCAACGGGTTCTTCTTTATTGGTTCAATCCATTTCTTTTTGCCGGCAATGATACCGCCCTGAGGGCCTCCCAGTAATTTGTCGGTACTGAACGTAACGACATCAACACCTGCCTTTATACTTTCCTGTACCGTTGGTTCATATGGCAGTCCATATTTCTGAAGTTCAATCAATGCGCCGCTTCCCAGGTCATACATCACAGGAATATTCCTGGTCTGACCCAGTAAAACGAGGTCTTTTAGGTCAACTGTTTCAGTAAAACCAACAATCTTAAAGTTACTTTGATGCACTTTGAGAACAAGTCCTGTATTTTCAGTAATAGCATTTTCGTAATCCTTTAAATACGTCTTGTTGGTTGTCCCCACCTCGACCAATATAGCACCGCTTTTAGTCATGACGTCGGGCATGCGGAATTCCCCCCCAATTTCAACCAGGTGGGATCGTGAAATAATGACCTCTTTGCCTCTGGCTAATGTGTCTAAAGCCAGCAAGACAGCGGCGGCATTGTTGTTGACAACCAATGCTGACTCTGCCCCGGTAATCATACAAATGAGTTGCTCTATATTATGGTATCGGAATCCCCTCTTACCAGAATACTTCTCGATTTCAAGGGTACAGAAACTTTTTGTAATATCCTGTAACTGTTTTGCCGCCTCGTCTGCGAGCGGCGCCCTGCCGAGTCCTGTGTGAAGGATGATGCCCGTTGCATTAATCGCATGCTCGATACCACACAATTTTTGCTGGAGAACCTGTTGTATTAACGGAAAGAGTTTTTGTGGAGAAAGGTCTATCTCATTTATATTTGTTTTATTAGTCAGAGATTGCCGAATGTCTTCCAAAACCTCTCTAATCGCATCGACAACAAGTTGTCGCGGATAAAGGCCGGTTAATTTTGATATTTCGGGTGACTCAAGGAGTTCATTAACAGATGGAATTGTTCTGAGTATGTTTTGATGCATACCGTAACCACAGATTGCACAGCGTGGCGAAGCCACAACCAAAAATAGGACACAGATTACGCAGATGAAACAGATTAAAAATCTTTGCTAAAAAAGCAAGGTTTTACAAATTTGTAATACAGATAAAACACGGATTATTCATTAACAGTAGGGTGGGCATTGCCCACCGAAACCAGGGCGATTGATTACCGGTTGTCGATTATTTTCAACCGGAAAACCGGAATATCTTCAATACCAATGTGACACGTGGAATTTGTTGTTGGTGGGCGATGCCCACCCTACAGGGCTATCCATCCTCTCTCATCCTTTCTTTTGCATTCTCAATAAACTGTTTCATTAATAACTTATCTTTCTTACCAGGTGACGCTTCTACACCTGAAGATACGTCTACCGCATAGGGTTTTACCATCTGGATAGCCTCTTTGACGTTTTCAGGCGTCAACCCCCCCGACAAAATAATAGTTCCATATTTATGCGCCTGCCTGGCAATCTCCCATTTAAAAGAAACTCCAGTCCCTCCCATGACCCCCTTCACATAACTATCCAACAAAAAGGCATGGGGACTGTAATTTGCCAGAGGTTCCAAGTCATCCTCCGCCTTGACCCGAAATGCCTTTATAATCTTATATCCCCTCAAATCATTTAAATATAAGGGGGATTCGCTGCCGTGAAGCTGCACCGTGTGTATACCACCGAAATCACAAACCTCTTTAATTTTATCGGCCTTCTCGTCAACAAAAACCCCTACGGGAGAAACAAATGGAGGCAATTCTGCAATAATATCTCTGGCCTGTTCCTTTGTTATCTGACGAGGGCTTTTTGCAAAGACGAATCCTAGGGCATCTGCGCCGTACTCCACTGCCGCCTGTGCATCTTCGCTGTTTGTAATCCCGCAAATTTTAACCCGCATATTCATTTCTAATTGGGACACAGATTTTTACAGAGTAACAGTTCACCCCCTCCCCTATCCCCTCCCGCCAGGGGCGGGGAACGCTTATTACTACCATATCTCCTCCCCCTTGATGGGGGAGGGCAAGGGTGGGGGTGAACTACTACTTCACAGATATTGTCTTTTATTTACGAAAATTAAATGCTTCTGATAATCTCTTTTTCTATTGGACTCACGCCAGACCCCTCGCTTTTAAAAATTGCTGAATTTCCTTAGGGATTGACAATAAACAACATGAACACCTTCATGTTATTGTGCCATCAGGGCTAAAGCCCCGGTAGGACGTGTACCCACTAACCCCAGCCTTAAGGCTGGGGTTAGTGACAGTCTTATCTGAACTAGTCCTCGTTAAAACGGGGATTGGGCTTTAGCCCTGACAGTGCCTGATCTTCAAAGTGTCGGACAACAAACTTGTTCAGATTATTTATTTTCAATCCCTTAGCTCGTGCATCGCGCAATTTTTTTGTATCAACATACATCCTGAATGCAAGTGAATATAATTCGCTGCCGAAGGCAACCTAATTTAATCTTTGCGACCTCTGCGCCTCTGCGGTGAATACTCAGTGCCTGAAATGCCGCTGGCCGGTAAATACCATTGCTATCCCGTGTTCATCGGCTGCTGCGATTGACTCATCATCCTTATTTGAACCACCTGGCTGAATAATCGCCACCACACCAGCGCTGGCTGCCACATCCACGCTATCCCTGAAAGGGAAAAAGGCGTCAGAGGCCATCACAGCGCCTTTGACCCTGTCACCTGATTTTTTAATGGAAATCTCTGTAGAATCGATACGGCTCATCTGTCCGGCGCCTACCCCCACCACCATCTCGTTTCTAACCAATACAATGCTGTTGGACTTTACGTGTTTACAAATAATAAACGCAAAACGCAGGTCAGCCATTTCCTTCTCAGAGGGCTTTTTCTTCGTAACAACTTTTAGATTAGCAACGTCATACACGGACAAATCCCTGCCCTGTAAAAGAATTCCCCCTACTACCCTTTTCATATCATAGGCAGAGGGGTCTATCAATTTTGCTGATAAAGTGCCCGTTTTGAGAAGTCTTAAACCGCTTCCCCACTTTCGTTTTGTCGTGAGAATCTCTACCGCCTCTTTTTCGTATTCTGGGGCAATAATCGCTTCTACAAAGTGACCTGGTTCAGTAATAGCCTCTGCCGTTGTCACATCCACAGTCTTATTTAGTCCCAGGATGCAGCCAAATGCAGACACAGGGTCGCCGTTGTATGCCTTTGTAAATGCCTCGGCAAGGGTATCTGCAAACGCAGCGCCACAGGGATTTGTGTGTTTTATTACAATAGCAGAAGGACGTTCAAATTCCTTTACCAATTCCAGTGCGGCATTAAGGTCTATAATATTGTTATAGGAAAGCTCCTTCCCGTACAACTGCTGTGCATTGGACACACAGGGTTCCTGAACATTTTCTTCCACATAAAATGCTGCCGTCTGGTGCGGATTTTCACCATAACGTAAAGATTGTCGTTTAATATAATCCAGTGAGAGCGCAGTAGGATAGCCTCCCTTTTCTTTATCGAGGCTGTCAAAATAATTGGCGATAATCCTGTCATAACGCCCCGTCGTCCTGAATGCCTCAATGGCAAGCTCAAAGCGCATCTTCTCGGAAATGTCATTGCGGTTGGCCTTGAGTTCCTCAATAATAAACTCGTAACGTTTGGGGTTTACGATGACAATGACATGCTTGTAATTCTTGGAAGCAGACCGAATCATTGAAGGGCCGCCGATATCGATATTTTCAATCGCCTCTTCCATGCTCACACCTTTTTTTGCAATCGTTTTTTCAAAAGGATAGAGATTAACCACTACCATATCGATAGGTTTAATTTCTAAATCCTTCATCTGTTTTCTGTGGGTTTCATTGTCCCTTAAGGCAAGCAACCCGCCGTGTACCTTAGGATGCAAGGTCTTTACACGACCGTCCATAATTTCCGGGAACCCCGTGTATTCGGAAATTTCAATCACGCGGACACCATTTTCTTTTAACAATTTTGATGTCCCGCCTGTAGAAATAATTTCTACACCCAAATGCTGCAACTCCCTGGCAAATTCAACAATCCCGGTCTTATCAGAAACACTGATGAGCACCCTCTCTAATCTTGACATCTTTTCCTCCTCGTCCTTTTCATATTGATATAACTTTACCACAGTGCACACAGCGGGAAATCCAAATATTTATTTCGGTATGCGGATGATACAGAAAGCGAGTGTTTACTCACACTTTCTTCTCTGTATACTGTGGTTTTCCTTTTTGGTTTGTGATTTTAGCAGAACACAAAAATCAAGTCAAAAGAATAACTCTGTTTTGGACATACTATTCAAACACTTCTTGTTTATCAATATTTGGAATTGGTGTAGGATGTGGGGAAACAAAAGCTCAAAAGTGAAAGGCAAAGAAGAAATGAATACGTGTAAAAACACGAGGATTAGTTATGGTGATTATCCACAAATTTTAAACCTTCTCTATTCATCGTAAATAATTTGAGAATGAATTATCCTGCCGAGCTATTTCAACCGCCGCTCTCAAGTTATTCCTTAATGCACAAATTACATTAAGTTCAAAGAATTGTTCTTTCAATCCATCGGGCTTATTCCTGACAGTAAAATATATTCGGTGGCCATCCCGTGATTCCAAATTATTAATATTTTTCATAGCTTTTCACCTCATGTAATATTAGGTTTGTAAATATAGTTTCCATCATATTTGCTATTATCGGCATATTTCTCATATTATTTAGTATTGATTTATTTAATTTTGGGTTCAATCATAAATTAACGGCGCATCCTATTATATCCATATAAATAAGCTTTTTTCATTGACTGTCTTTGTCTTTTTTGTTTGAATCTCTTCTTCATAACATAATTATTCAACTTATCATTGTATGAGGACTATTATGGCTACCAAATTAAAAGTATTTTGTACCCCGTTTTGTCCAAAGTGTAACCAACTGCTGGCCTACTTAAATAAGAAAAAGGCGGATTATATTTCTTATGATATTGACAAAGACGATAACGCAAGAAAAGAGGCGGTAAAAATTGTGGGCACGGATGATATCGAATCACTCGACAAGCTGCCTATCGTGGTAGCCGGTGATAAGGTATTGTATGGATTTGACAAGAAAGAGATCGATAAATATCTCCGCTGAATTTACACTTGACTTTTTCTGTTAAAACGTTTAGCCTCTTAAAGAATTTTTTAGAAACTAAGTTTAATTAGGCCTTTAGCGGTTTTTTCCATGTAGCGCGAACTTCAGTTCGCTTACATCCTATGCGAACTGAAGTTCGTGCTACAATTGCAACTTTGAAATGCTTGTGCATTAGACTATGGCAGAACAAAACAATCTGAAAGAATTTACAAAGGGAATATTTCAATATAATCCCTTGTTTGTGCTGGTGCTCGGAATATGCCCAAGCCTTGCGGTTACTACCTCGGTGAAAAACGGACTGGCAATGGGAGGGGCTGCAACCTTTGTACTCGTCTGCTCCAATTTTATTATTTCCATTGTGAGATCGTTTATCCCTCGCGAAATTCGTATTCCATGTTTTATTGTTGTTATCGCCGCATTTGTAACTATGGTGGAGTTGCTCATGAAGGCATATTTACCCCCAGAATTAAATGCATCGCTGGGTATATTTATCCCGCTCATTGTAGTCAACTGTATCATCATGTATCGCGCAGAATCTTTTGCTTACAAGAACAAACCCTTCGCTTCTGTTTTGGACGGGGCGGGCTTAGGATTAGGTTGGACACTTTCACTCTGCCTTGTTTCGTCCATACGTGAGATATTTGGGTCTGGAACACTCTTTGGCTTAAAAGTATCAGAATCGTATCAACCTGCCTCGGTAATGATCATGGCTCCAGGTGCGTTTATTGTATTAGGACTTTTGTTGGGTTTCTTCAATTGGAGAAAACTCAGAAAGAGCGAAAAGTCAATGAAGGCTGTTATGAAAAATGATTAAAGAGATTGCATTAATTATTGTAAGCGTCGTATTTGTCAACAACTTCGTCCTGTCAAAATTTTTAGGGCTTTGCCCTTTCCTGGGCGTTTCCCAAAAGACGTCGTCCGCCATCGGTATGGGTGCAGCGGTAACGTTCGTCATGACACTTTCTTCGGCAATTACCTGGATCGTTTATAACTTTGTCTTGCTGCCCGGCGATGCAAATATTATCGCAAAGATTTTCCCGTCCATCCGGGAACTGGGACTTATCGAAGTATTAAAAACGATCAGCTATATCCTTGTTATTGCAACATTAGTACAATTGGTTGAAATGATGCTCAGGAAAATGGCGCCTGCACTATATGAAAGTCTGGGTATTTATTTACCTCTGATCACAACGAACTGCGCCGTATTGGGCGTGGCGCTTTTAAATACGACCGATTCACCAAAACATTTAGGGTTTTTACAGGCCACTGTGCAGGGATTTGGCGCTGGCATCGGTTTTATGGTGGCCATGCTTCTGATGTCGGGCATACGGGAACGCCTGGCGCTGGCCAATATCCCGCCGTCACTGCGCGGAATCCCTATTGCCTTCATCTGTACGGGGCTTATGGCGCTTGCCTTCCTGGGATTTTCAGGAATGGTTCAATAAAGAAAGATTATTTTATGCGACACGTTATTTCAATCCTTGTAGAAAATAAAGCCGGCGTCCTTGCCCGTATCACGTGTCTTATCAGTGGAAGGGGATTTAATATCGACAGCCTTGCCGTTGGCGAGACAGAAAACCCCGCCCTTTCACGCATTACTCTTGTTGTCAAAGGCGACGACGCCATCGTTGAGCAGGTCAAAAAACAAATAGGCAAGATCATCGATGTGATCAAGGTGATCGATTTCACCGATGAGGCGTTTGTTGAACGGGACTTAATGCTGCTCAAGGTCAACTGCCCTGTTGGGAAACGGGGAGAAATCATTGAAATTGTCGATATCTTCAGGGGTAAAATTATCGATGTCGGCCTGAAAGACCTTGTTATCGAGCTCGCAGGAACAGAAGACAAACTAGAGGCAATGACAAATTTATTGAGGCCCTATGGAATCAAGGAATTAGTCCAGACGGGAAGTGTCGCCATTGCGCGCGGTACAAAATAAGAAATAAGTCCCCCTTAATAAAGGGGGATTCAGGGGGGTTGTAAAATAACCACGGAAAAACACAACCCCCTTTGCCCCCTTTTCTAAGGGGGATTTATGCATCGCATATGCCATGTGGGCCACATAAATAAAATCCTACTATACAATTAAATTACTTTGAAAGGCAAAAGAAAAGGATATGCTAAAAATCTATTATGAAAAAGACGCGGATATCAGTGTTTTAAAAGGGAAAAAGATTGCCGTGATCGGATACGGGAGTCAGGGACATGCCCAGGCTCAAAACCTTAGAGAATCCGGTATGGACGTGATTGTATCCACACGCACAGGCACACCGAATTATCAATTAGCCGTCAAACACGGTTTCAAACCGGTTACTGTGGATGAGGCGGCACGGCAGGGTGATTTTCTTCAAATACTCATGCCCGATGAAACCCAGAAGTCCGTCTATGAATCTCAGATCAAGCCGCATTTGAAAGAAGGAAAGACACTCTGTTTTTCCCATGGATTCAATATCCATTTCGGACAGGTCGTGCCTCCGAACAATGTAGACGTTATCATGGTTGCCCCCAAAGGCCCTGGACACCTTGTCCGCAGCGAATTTGAAAAAGGCGGCGCTGTTCCGTGTCTTATGGCCATCCACCAGGATGCCACGGGAACAGCCAAAAAAAAGGCACTCGCCTATGCGCATGGAATTGGCGGCACACGGGCTGGAGTAATTGAGACCACCTTTGCTGAAGAAACAGAGACAGACCTCTTTGGAGAACAGGCCGTATTATGCGGCGGTGCGGCAGCCCTTGTCAAAGCCGGATTCGAAACGCTGGTTGAGGCAGGATACCAGCCTGAACTCGCCTATTTCGAATGTATGCACGAACTCAAGCTCATTGTAGACCTTTTTTATCAGGGTGGCTTAAGCTACATGCGATATTCAATCAGCAACACCGCCGAATATGGGGATTTGACCCGAGGCCCGCGTATTGTTACAGAAGAAACCAAGAAGGAGATGAAGCGGATATTGACCGAGATACAAAGCGGTCAGTTCGCCAAGGAGTGGATATTGGAAAATCAGGCGGGACGGCCAGTATTTAACGCCCTTGAGAAGAAGGATAAAGGACACCTCATCGAAAAAGTCGGCAGGGAATTGCGGAATATGATGAAGTGGATTAATGCCAAAGAGGTGTAGTCAGTAAATCAGTACTATTTCACCGTCGAGAACGCGGAGGGTTCTGTAACAGTTCAGCCCACCGCAAAGAACGCCCTCCTGCGGGTTCAAGTTTGTAACTTGAACCCCACGTTTTATATTGTTCATTTCGCCATCGCTTGCATACAGCGCTATTACCCAAATAAACTCATGGGTTCAGGTTGCAAACCTGAACCCGCCGGAGAAAGGGGGAGGAGTGAGAAAATACTTCACAGAAGGAGTATCCTCTACAGTAAAATCTTCGGCTGGTTCAATCGTCCACGATTGAACCGAAATGTTTGGCATTGTTCACGGTTTGTGTTGGTTCAAAACCCATAGTCCTGTTAAACCGTGTGGTTCAATCTGCAAGATTGAACCAGCCCAAGAGACAGGTTTGAAACCTGTCTCTACTACCGTTGCGCACTTTGCGCCTTCGCGGTGAACTATTACCTTTTAATTTTTATCTGTGCCATCCGTGAAGTCTGTGGTTTCCTGTTATTGACCATCCTCCATCATTTCAATCACCCTCTTGCTCGTCTTCCTCATCACGATCTCAATCTCCGTTGATTCACCTTCTTCCAGCTTTACGTTCTGCCGGGCATTCTTATACTTCTTTTTCTTTGCAACGATCACATAGGTATCGGCCTCTAAATCCGTAAACTCAAAGAACCCATCCGCATCTGAGGATGCAGTCTTTATAACCTTCGTCTTTATTCCCTTGAGCTTTAACCTCACAAATTCAATTGGATCGCCTTTTATGTTTACTACATACCCGGATATCTTACCCTTCACTACCTGTTCCATCGTAACCACCCCAAGGTCTTTTAACTCGCCTTCTTCAAGGCTTATATCCTGCGTTTGGGCTAAAAAACCTTCTTTCTCATACGTAATGGCATACTCACCCGCACCAAGTCCACTGAACTCATAATATCCATCGTCATCCGTCTCTGTGCTGTCTGATGAATTATTGCCAGTAATCGTTACGGTAACACCTTTTAATGGATTATCATCCTCGTCAATTACAAACCCAAAGACAATAGTGGGTGTCGATATTACTGATACTGTTAGTGTTGCAGTATCACTACAAGACTGACCAAAACAATCCAGACATCTTCCCCGTCGATCTATATCTACGGTCAGACTGACATCAAAGTTTCCTGCCTCTGTATATATGTGAACAGGATTTTGCTCTGTACTTGTATTGCCGTCTCCAAAATCCCAGAACCACTTAAAAAAATCAGGGCTTAAGCTATAACCACCTGACGTTGATAAATCTGTAAATTGTACCGTTAGTGGAACTACTCCGCTCGTTGGACTTGCTGTAAAGCTAGCTACGGGTGGGAAAACATCGCCACATGGGGTTGGGGTAGCTGTTGGTGTGGGTGTTGCAGTGGCCGTCTGTGTTGGTGAAGGACTTACTGTTGGCGATGGCGTTGGGGTGGGTGTTGTTGTCTCATCCAGGTCCAAACCGCTCACCTGCACTGGGGTACTTTTACCCGTAGTAGTCCCGTCACCCAATTGCCCATCAGAATTATCCCCCCAGGCCCAGACCGTCCCGTCTGTCTTCAGGGCTATCGTATGACCATATCCACCGGCAATAGCGGTAACATTACTCAGGCCGCTGACTTGCACTGGCGTTGTCCTGCCCGTAGTAGTGTTATCCCCCAACTGGCCATAATAATTATCCCCCCAGGCCCAGACTGTGTCGTCTGACTTCAGGGCTATCGTATGCACCCCTCCATCGGCAATGGCGGTAACGTTACTCAGGCCGCTGACCTGTACGGGCGTTGTCCTGTTCGTATAACTGCCATCCCCCAATTGGCCAGACCCATTATTCCCCCAGGCCCAGACCGTGCCATCTGACTTCAGGGCTATCGTATGCACCCCTCCACCGGCAATGGCGGTAACGTTACTCAGGCCGCTGACCTGTACGGGGGTAATACTATTCGTAGTCGTACCGTCACCCAATTGACCAGCACTATTACGCCCCCAGGCCCAGACCGTGCCGTCTGATTTCAGGGCTATCGTATGACCATCTCCACCGGCAATGGCGGTAACGTTACTCAGGCCGCTGACCTGTACGGGGGTATATCTGTTTGTAGTCGTCCCGTCACCCAATTGCCCATCAGAATTATCCCCCCAGGCCCACACCGTCCCGTCTGACTTCAGGGCTATCGTATGATCCCATCCACCGGCAATAGCGGTAACATTACTCAGGCCGCTGACTTGCACGGGCGTTGTCCTGCTCGTAGTAGTGTTATCCCCCAACTTACCATACTGATTATGCCCCCAGGCCCAGACCGTGCCATCTGACTTCAGGGCTATCGTATACGCCCTTCCACCGGCAATGGCGGTAACACCGCTCAGACCACTGACCTGTACGGGGGTAGTTCTATCCGTGGTAGTCCCGTCTCCCAATTGACCAGAACTATTATTCCCCCACGCCCACACCGTCCCGTCCGACTTCAGTCCAAGACTCTGGTCATCTCCTGCCTCCACATCCATGAGTTTTGACGTGATAAACGACTTTTCACTCCCATACGCAGTACCAGCGCTATTCTGCGCCGCTATCCGATAGTAATAGGTCGTATCTGCCGAAAGCCCGCTTACAAGGGTATTCACCGTTGTGGCGCTTGAACCTGTCACCGTTTGGGTAAATGTGCTATTTCCATACGACCCGCTCGTCGTTCCATACTCATACCATACGTCGGTGGATGCGTTGTTTGGATTCACCGTGCCACTGAGCATGGCAAAATGGGACGTTACATAGCCCGCCGACCCGGTCGTTACAATCGGGGCGTCTACTGCACTATATGTCACCGTTATCGTATCCGTAGCGGTATTGCCTGCATTGTCTGTGGCAGTTACCGTTATCGCATTGCTGCCGCTCGTTAAACTTACACCCGAAACACTCCAGCTCGTCGTTCCGCTTGCCGTACCACTACCTCCGCCGCTATTGCTCCACGTCACACTGCTTACCCCGCTCGTACTATCCGAGGCGCTGCCACCCAAGCTTATGGTACCGGTTGGAGAAGTATAGGTGGCGCTGGATGTGGGACTCGTGATGGTCACGGCTGGGGCTGTCGTGTCCAGGGTAATTGAGTCGCTTGCCGTATTTGACACATTCCCCGCAGCATCCTTGTACCATACATACACTGTCTTACTGCCATCACCACTACTTAACGTATATGACACACTTCCAGAGTAACTGGTGGTTGATGATACCGATGTCCACCCAGAAGCAGACGACGTTGGCGTGGATGAACTGGTAGAGAGATAATAAGCCGTTACTCCTATGTTGTCCGTAGCGGAAAGACCCAAAGTAACGGTAGTTGATTTGGTGTATGTAGCGCCGCTATTTATGCTCATAGAACCGGTAGGAGCCGTGTCAGCACTATACGTCACTGTTATCGTACCCGTAGCGGTATTACCCGCATTGTCTGTTGCAATTACCGCTATCACATTGCTGCCGCTCGCTAAGCTTACACTCGAAACACTCCAGCTCGTAGTCCCGCTTGCCGTCCCGCTTCCTCCGCCGCTATTGCTCCAAGTCACACTGCTTACCCCGCTCGTACTGTCCGAGGCGCTGCCACCCAAACTTATGGTACCGGTTGTAGAAGTATACGTGGCGCTGGATGTGGGACTCGTGATGGTCACGGTTGGGGCTGTCCTGTCCAAGGTAATTGAGTCGCTTGCCGTGCTTGACACATTCCCCGCCGCATCCTTGTACCACACATAAAACGTTTTGCTGCCATCACCACTACTGCTACTTAACCCATATGACACACTTTTGCTGAAGCTGGTCGTCGATGTTATTGATCTCCATCCACTGGCGCTCGCAGATGGCGTCGCTGAACTGGTCGAAATATAATACCCCGTCACCCCTATGCTGTCCGTTGCGGAAAGATCCAAATTAAAGGTAGTTGAATTGGTGTATGAAGCGCCACTATTTATACTCACAGAACCAGTGGGCGCTGTGGTGTCTGGAGTTGATGCGGTGGCAAAACTCCACGTGTAGTTTGATGACATGGCATTGCCACTGGAATCCTTTACTCCTGTTGTTATTGTTGCTGTATACGTGGTGGAATATGATAGATTGCTTGAAGGAGTAAATGTTGCCACCTTATTACTGTAAGAGACCGTTCCACTGATGTTGCTGCCGCTACTATTGCTTAGCGTAAAAGTGCTTGTATTAATTGTCGAAGAGCTCATATCTTCACTAAAAGTAGCGGTGATTGTGCTGCTTATAGCAACACCGATTGCATTATTGGCCGGACTCGTGGAACTCACTGTCGGTGGTGTGGTGTCTGGTGGCGTTGATGTGGTAAATGATGATTCACCTCCGTATGACGTACCTGCACTGTTACTTGCCACTATGCGGTAATAATAGGTCGTGCTTGAGGACAGTCCGCTGATGCCGATGCTGACAGTTGTATCGCTCGAACCACTTACTGATTGGGTGGTTGATGTGCCGGTGTATGAACCGCTGGCGATGCCGTAGTTGAACCATGCCGTTGTTGACGCGCCATTGGCGTTTACCGTCCCGTTTAATGTCGCTGAACTTGATGTTACATTGGTAGCAGACCCAGTTGTGGCTGTAGGAAGTGATGAAAATGTAAACGCTTCGACAGTTGCCAGAGTACCCGTGCTATTGCTGCCTCCCGCAACATAGAGTACACCGTTAATGACGCCACCCGCTGCACCGTAGCGGGCGGTTGGCATTGAGGTCTCAGTTGTCCATGTGTCAGCCGAGGGGTCGTATACATACACGGTATTAGAGTAGCCGCCGTAATAGCCCCCTATAACATAGAGCTTACCGTTGAGAACCCCACTGGCAAACCACGACCCTGCTGCTGGCATGGAGGCTTTGGTAGCCCATGTGTTTGTGGCGGGGTCATATACATCCAGTTTACTAGAGGGAGTCCCGTTCGCATCGCCTCCACCTGCCACATAGAATTTGCCATCAATGACTCCGAAGGCAGGGCCGTCGTGGGCATTAGGTGATGAAGCCAGGCTGCTCCAGGTATTGGTGGCTGGGTCATAAACATGCAGGTAGTTTCTGTATCCACTGTAGCCATTGGTTGCGGTTGTAACATAGAGCTTGCCGTTGATTACGCCGGAAGCTCCATCACCGCTAAGTGTGGGCATAGAGGCCTTACTACTCCACGAATTAGTCCCGGGGTTATAGACAAATAACTGGGACTGTGGAAGCCCACTGTCAGGAGCGTTCCATCCCCCTGCCACGTAAAGCTCGCCATTGATTACGCCAGCGCCATCTCCCTGATACCGACGACCTGGCATGGATGCCAGAGTATTCCAGGTATCTGTTGTTGGATTGTATGCCTGAAGCGTAGTAGTCCCTCCTGTTACCCCATCATGACCGCCTGCAACATAGAGGGCCCCATTAATCACTCCTGCCGCGGCCACAAACCGTGCTGCAGGCATTGAGGTTTTGGTGGTCCATGTGCCCCCATATGCAAATTCAGAGGCGACTGCAACAAATAACAACAAAACGGCAATACACCAAGATAAGTTAATCCCACCTTTTGCAGAGGCAAATAATTTGTTTCTCATGGCCTTACTGTCTCCTTTCCTTTAGAAATGGAGGATTTATCCATTTGATAATAGGTTTGGCTTGGCTTGGCTTGGCTTGGCTTGGCTTGGCTTGCAAGGAATATGCTATTTCTTGCCACTAAAATATTTTGAATGAAACAGGACGCTGATTTCCGCAGATTAATACAGATATCTTTAGTACCTGTATCCGTCAATTATGAATTTTTCTTGAGTTCTTGAGTTCCAGATTTTTATTCTCTAGTAAACGCAATAAATATGGTTACATGCAAATGTCATTGCGAGGGCGATAGCCCGAAGCAATCTCGAAGGTTTGGATTGCTTCGCTGTCGCTCGCAATGACAACTTTCTTATTGCGTTCACTATAGATTGCCTTTGCTTTCCTCCGCAATCAGCGCTCATCTGCGTCCAAAACGGCAATTTCTTGTGTTGTGAAATTACCAGATTACCGTACCACTTGTCAAGCTTTTTCTACCCAATATGCAATTATAAAAACCATAATAATTCACCACAGATTGCATTCATGATAGTTTCCGTAAGGACGGGTTAATCGAGAGCGAATCCATCAATACGACAAAATTCTTCACGTATTCTTTTTCGACAGGATGAACGGGATTTACAGGATTTTGCGGCCTCGTGCCTTCCTTTGCCATTATCCAGTCTATAATCTTACAATCTCCTTTTTTTAAAAATTAAAAAATTGACTCTTTTACATATACCTGTTATCTTTATCCACGTGAAGCCAATAAAATACGACCGCCATGCAAAGAAACGCATGAAAGATCGTGAGGTTAGCGAAACGGAAGCAGCGCTTGCCATCGGGTATCCAGACCTTTACGAACCGAGCGTAAAAGGAAGAATGAATGCATTTAAATTTGTAAACGGAAGATACCTGAGAGTTACCTTTAAAGAAGAAATGGATCATATTCTGGTTATTACCGTTACCATTAGAAAGAAACCATTTATAAGGTGATATTATTATGAAAATAGAATACAGTAAAAATGTCGATGCATTGTACATAAAACTCAGAGAAGCAAAAATAACAGACTCAGTAGACATTGAAGAAGGAGTAACCGTCGACGTCGATGAAAACGGACACATTGTCGGACTGGAAATCCTTGATGCAAGCGAGAAACTGGATATATCAGACATCGTAAATATCAGTATTGAAAATCTTCCTCTGGAGAAAGTGACTTAATCTTTTGTCACAATTCTGCTCACCACTACAGCAGTCGGTTCTTTTGTGGTAAAGGATGTCAACCTCATTGCCAGCGCCATAGCTACACTTGCCTCTTTTGCTTTGATTGCAATCGCATATTACCTAACACCTCAGGATAAGGAGAACTAACATGGAAATCGTAGCGGCCATCGCAGTTGCAACGGTCATTGTAGCAGCTATTTTTGCCTTGTACATCCATCGTCAAGCTCAAACTGTTGGGTGCGCTCCGCTTCACCCAACCTACACAAAAAATCCCTGATTCTCCCTTTCCCCTTATCGTCTACGCCTTTCTCAGCGCCCCTCTGAGTCTCTGTGTTTCCTGTTATTCATCCGGTAAATCCTGTCAAAACAAGATTGATTTGTCTTGTCAAGCCTTTCGTATACAAATTCTCTGGTAGTTATTCACAACAAAGGTTATTGTCAAATCGCTTGATTTTGTTTCTCTCTTTGCATTACAATTAAACGTCATGAAAGAATTTATCAAGCTACTTCAGGCAAATAAGCAATACAGGAAAATTATCCGTCAGCTTCAAGATGGAAACGATTGCACTGTCAACGGGCTGTGGGGATCGTCTGCAAGTTTCTTTATCGCTGCTCTAGCAAGTGAGCAACTAAAGACAACCAAGGCACGACCCAGGATACTTCTGGTTGTGCCCAGTGTTGAAGAGGCTGAAGAGGATGTGGAAGACCTGAAAACGTTTCTGGACGGGCACGCCGAATTATTCCCTGCCGATGAAAATATTTTTATCAATAACTGCGAAAATGAGGGTGACGTACTGGCACAAAGACTTCGTATTCTCAATCAAATACAGTTTGGCAATATTTATGATGGAAACAAGTTCGATATTATTGTAGCGCCCATCCAGGCGCTATTACAGCCCGTACCATCTCCCAAATCTATTACGAAAAATATCCTGTGTCTTCAGAGGAATCATGAATATCCACGGGAAGAACTCGTCTCATGGCTGCAGAAACATCATTATCAACCGACCTCTCAGGTAGAGAACTTTGGAGAATATGCCCTGCGCGGCGGCATTGTTGACATTTTACCTTATGCCTCAGACGCCCCCTATCGTATCGAGTATTTTGGGGACGAAATTGAATCCATTCGCAGATTTAACATCGAGTCTCAGCAATCCGAACAGGAATTAGATAGTTGCCAGATACTTTCCGTAGATAAGATGTACGAGACAAACGCACTTCAATCAGGACACGAAAAAACGTCTCTCGTCTCGTATCTCAATAATTATACGTGGATCGTCCTTAAAGAACCGGCAAGCATTGAAGATCGGGCAAGGAAGATATTGACTGATGCCAAAGCTAATGAAGGATTGTTTACCTATGACGAAACAGTTCACCCCCACCTAAACCTCCCCCATCAAGGGGGAGGAATACAAGGGGATAATGAGTATTCCCCGCCCCTGGTGGGAGGGGTTAGGGGAGGGGGGAAACTGTTTACCTATAATGAAATCTCCAGTCAATTCAACACCTTCGTAAAGATATCTTTGGAGAAATTACCTTTATCATTAAACACGAATGATTATACGTTTCATGTAAAATCTGCGGACAATTTTCCTCACAATATCCAGGCAATTGCGTCGGAATTCAATACGGTAATCGAAGCCCATATCAGAACGCTGGTCTTCTGTAACAACGTAGCGGAGGAGCAACGGTTTCGGGAGATTATTCATGATTTACGCATCGAAAGTAAGGTAACAGTTCAGCCCCCTCCCCTAACCCCTCCCACCAGGGGCGGGGAAAAACGGTTCCTCCCCCTGTCCCCCTCCGGAGGGGGAGAATGTCCTCCCCCTGTCCCCCTCACTGAGGGGGAGAAAGGGGGAGGGGGGAAGTCAGGTGGGGATGTTGAACTGTTACAAATTAAGAAACAACTGGAACTCCGAATAGGACATCTGAGCAAAGGATTCCAGTTCTCTGATATACAAATCGCTATCCTGGCACACCACGAAATCTTTCACCGTTACAAGCAGCGTCGTGATGTAAAAAAGCCTATCCAGACCAGGGCAATCGACTCCTTTCTCGACCTGAAAAAAAGAGACTATGTGGTGCACATTTCCCACGGTATTGGACGTTTCCTGGGTATGGAAACATTGGAAGAAGCGGGATATAAAAGGGAATACCTGATAATCGAATACGATGAGGGGACGAAGATATACGTTCCTGCCACCAGGATTGAGCTGGTACAAAAATATATCGGGAGTTCAGACCACAGACCCAGACTCGATAAAATCGGGTCGAAGTATTGGGAAATCAGAAAAAAACGGGCAGAAAACGCCGCTATCGATATTGCCAGCGATCTGCTGCACGTGCAGGCATTGCGGAATGCGAAAGAAGGTATTGTCTATCCGAATGACACTGATTGGCAGCGAGAGTTCGAAGCGGAATTTATTTACGAAGAGACTCCTGACCAAATTCAAGTGATTCATGACATTAAAAAAGACATGGAATCAAAAAGACCCATGGATCGGCTCATCTGCGGCGATGTTGGATATGGAAAGACAGAGATTGCCATGCGGGGAGCCTTTAAGTCTGTAATGTTTGGAAAACAGGTGGCTGTGCTGGTGCCAACAACTATTCTTGCACAACAACACTATAGCACCTTTTCAGAACGGATGGCTGATTACCCGGTAAAAATCGATGTATTAAGCCGTTTTAAGACACGTAAGGAGCAAAAGGAAACCCTGGAGAAGACATCCGCAGGGCTTGTTGATATCCTGATCGGTACCCATCGACTTCTCCAGAAAGACGTCTATTTTAAAGACCTTGGTCTTGTCATTATTGACGAGGAACAGCGATTTGGCGTCGAACACAAGGAACGCCTCAAAAAATTCCGGCAGATGGTGGACGTGCTCACTTTAACCGCCACACCGATTCCCAGAACTCTTCACATGTCACTTATGGGCATTAAAGATATCTCATCGCTGAACACCCCGCCGTTGGGCAGACAGGCCATCCACACACAAATTATTCGATACGATCAGGAACGTATACGCCAGGCCATCAGACTCGAACTCAATCGTGACGGTCAGGTGTATTTCGTTCATAACCGCGTGTATAATATCGAGAGGATCGCCCGAAACTTATCTGAAATTGTGCCGGAAGCAAGGATTTTGACCGTTCACGGGCAAATGGACGAAAAACTCATGGAACATAGGATGCGCGCTTTTGTTGATGGTCAGGCGGATATCCTGGTAGCTACGACGATTATCGAATCAGGACTGGACATTCCAAACGTCAATACGATTTTTATCAATTGCGCCGATACGTTTGGTCTTGCGGATTTGCACCAGTTGCGTGGCAGAGTGGGTCGATACAAGCATCGTGCCTATGCCTATATCATATTACCCATCGATCGCCCGGTCACTCCTGAGGCTGAAAAGCGTGTAAAGGCGATTGAGGAATTTGCAGAACTGGGCGCAGGATTTAAGATAGCCATGCGAGACCTGGAAATCCGGGGAGCAGGGAATATTCTGGGGACAGAACAGCATGGCCATATTGCTGCCGTTGGTTATGAAATGTACTGTAGATTACTGGAATTAGCGGTACGGAAAGCAAAGCACGAGCCTGTAGAAGAGCCTTTGGATGTTTCCATCGATCTCAATCTCGAATCATTTATTCCAAAAAGTTACATACCAGAAGATGCGCAGAAGATAGACATTTACCGCAGATTGAATCGATCCACCACACTTGAGGAGATACAGAATATTGCCGAAGAAATGACGGACAGGTTTGGCGACGTCCCTCACCCCGTAAAAAACCTGCTTTCTGAGAGCGAATTGAGGATTATTGCACAAAAGTCAAAAATTCGTTCTATGGTATGGATAGACAATATTGTTATTATACAAGTAACAGATTTAAAAAAAGCTGAGAATGGTTTGTATAACCTGAAGAAATACATACGGGTTATTAACGAAAACACCTTACATCTGAGACTGCCTAAAAAAGAAATGAAACCAGAGGATTTACTGGATTTTTTCAATAAATCATTTAAAATTTAACTACTATTTCACTTTTATCTTTACCAGCAGAGGCTAAACATTGAAAATATTTATTAAGTATCATCTTTTATCAATATTCATTGTCATCATTGCCCATACCATTTCTTACGGGACTGCGAGCAATTATAGCCAACAGAGCATAAACTCTATTAAGGCCATTGTGGATGACGAAATTATCACTCAGGAAGACGTTGTAAAACGCGCTGCCATAGCTATCAAAGAGGCCCAGGATCGTTACAGAGACAATGAGTTGATGGATAAAATTGATCAAATATTAAAGGATACTCTGGAAGAAGTTATTAACAGGAAGGTACTGATTAAAGAGGCGACCAAGTTGTTCGGTACAAGTGAGGCAATGATGAAAGAGGTGGAAAAAGACCTGGATTCATTCGTAAAAGGCGCAGTTAAGAACGTGGGTTCTCTATCAAAATATTACGAAATTGCCGAAGCCCAGGGGATAAATCCTATCGAAAAGAAGAACGAACTCAAGGAAGATATCATGATAGATAAGATCATGAAGGAAAACGTCCATGATAAAGTGAAAGTCCAGCCGAAATTGCTGAGACGCTACTATTGCGAGAATATTGACGAATTCCGCCAGAAAAAAGAGGTAAAATTGCGGCATCTCATGGTCAAGTTTTCTGCTCATAACAATAATAAAGATGAAACGCTTTCGATGGCGCACAAGATCATGAAACGCATTGAAAAGGGTGAGGATTTTTCAACCCTGGCCAAACAACTTTCAGACGGACCCAATACCGAGAATGGGGGTCTCTGCACCTTTGAGGAGGTAAACGAATTACGGAAAGACCTTCGGGACGTGGTTTACAGTTTAAAGGACAACGAATGTAGTAAAATTGTCGAATCTCCCGTCGGATATCATATTTTTAAGGTAGAACTTATCAAACCCGAAAAGATACAGGAATTCGAAGAAGTGCAGGATGATATTTATAAAAAGCTGTATCGGGAAGAAACCGTGAGATTAAAAAAACAATACATCAACAGCCTGAAACAGAATGTCTTTATCAAGGTTATTAATTAGGCATTCGGCAACTATTTCTATTTGCATATAGTGGTAATTCATGAATTACCACTACCAGATTGAAACTCCTTGAACATCGAGCTAACAACCTTAAACTACATAAAAGCATTTTCGACCCTGGGTGTATTATCTGTCATTTTTGGTTTGGAAACATGGTTACCCTTCTTTCATGGCAGGCAACGCAGGATTATACACT